>Ga0116227_10005653_pt1 | contig 26158 bp, 17 predicted proteins | sample S1TSphgellanicum_FD_89693 | JGI IMG/M metagenome (GOLD analysis project Ga0116227, IMG submission 89693) | Host-associated microbial communities from peat moss isolated from Minnesota, USA - S1T2_Fb - Sphagnum magellanicum MG | ecosystem: Host-associated > Plants > Peat moss > Unclassified...
CTGATTTTTTGAGGAGCTTCCCCAGATGTAACTGACTCCAGATAAAAAAGAAATCAGGGGCAGTCTGATTTTTTGAGGCAAAAGATTTGGTAGACCAGAAAAAAAATATTTAAGCCTTGGACAACCCTGAATCTTTTTTTTTTTTTTGTTTTTTTGTATTGACCAAGACTACTTTTTTTTTCTTTTAGCTATTGTCCGTCCCGATTAAAGGGACGGATGAAATGTTCGTCCGGCTTGATGACGGGACGGATTTAGGGGAAGACCAGAAAAAAAAATATTTAGGCTTTGGACAGCCCATAATCAATTTTTTTTTTTTTGTATTGACCAAGACTACCTTTTTTTTCTTTTAGCTACTATCCGTCCCAATTAAGGGGATGGATGAAATGTCCGTCCGGCTTGATGATGGGACAGATTTTGGGAAATTTTTTTTTCTTTTAACTACTGTCCATCCCAATTAAGGGGATGGATGAAATAATAATAAAAATAAAAAAATAAAAAAGTTAAAAGTTTCTAAAACAAATTAAAACGCTAACCAAGTTTAAAGAAACCGGGGGACTTCACAATGGCCGAAGGTCATGGGCACCCACTAGTATGAATGAATAGTCCAACAAAGTATTATTTTGATTTGTAGAAACCTATCACATTTTTGTAATTCCCACAAAAGGATTTAAAACTACTACATTTAATGATAATTTTTCCATGAAATTTTACACATACATAAAAGAAACCATAAAAAACAATATTCCCTATCAAAGTTTTTAATTTTTTTTAAGGTTGTTGAATTTAGATCAAATGATTTTAAAATGTTCACTAGTATATTATGGTATAACAATGTTAATGATTGTGATTTTTTTAAGTTGAAAAATCTTTCTCCTTTGAATATTTACTTGGGCTAAATGTTTTTATAATCATTTGACAAAAGTGAGTGAAGTTTTGAATTTTTTTTTAAATGGAAAATTGTTGTCAAATAAGGGTTTTTTTAAACCTTTATTAAATTATTGGTGCACATTTACACAAATGTACAATTATGTCTCAATTTCATATTCATGATTCTTGTGACTTCCTTTAATTTTGAAGCCCAAATGATTTTAATATGAATATAAAAATAATTTAAATTGAGGGAAATATTACGTGTTGCTATTTTTGATTCTATATGTAGTTCCAAATTTCCATCAAATTGTCTACACCATAGTGTGCATTCACCCTAAGTAGCTATAGACCACCTAGACTAGGTAGGGGATGTACATTATGTCCATATTGTTCTTAAGTCCTTTCAAGAAAAATATAAAGAATATAACAAAAAAGGTTTAAGTGTAATTGAAGCACTAACCTTAAAAGGAGACGCAAAGCATAAATTGACAATTAGTTGCATGCAAATAGTAATGGCAATTGTGGTTAGAGTCAGTTACCTTGTTTTTGTTGTCTTTTTCATTTTGTTTTTGCAATAGACAAAATGCATGAAAAAAGCTTTGTTGAAAGGTTGCAAAGACTAGCAAAAGAGAGACAAGTGGCAAGGAAGCAAACACAACAATAGAAAACATGTGAAGAAAAAGCAAAGTGAGTTCCAAAGTGAATTGCAAATCCAATGCCATTACAAGTTTGTTATCCATAGCATATATCGCTTCCTTCATCTCTGAATTATGAACCATAACATACAATTAATGTAACAATTCATTGAACAACAAGAACATGACATGATGTGAGATTTGGTTGTAGTATCTTTGAAGGCAAAGAACACACCTTGGAACATAATTGGCTTAGATGATAATGATCTATGATTTGGAGGAAGAGGAGGACAATCTTCAACCAATCCAATTTCAATACAAAAAGGAAGTTCATGCAAAGCAATCACAATGCCCATTAAAAGACACATCTAGCATGTAACCCCTAGGTTTTCCAACACCTATTGTTCATTTGTCTTCAAGTAAAAAATCAAAATCACATCATCAACTATGGCCCACCCAAGTGGTAGGGTGCAATGAGTGTCTACAATTTTTCCTAAAGAACTTGACAAGTACATGTTTACTTCCCTCTAAGCATAGCTATGTTTTGGTAACAACTTTTGATATGGGTTTTGACCTAAGTTAAAAAGGTTTCATAGGTAGGTGAACAATTGGTAGTCCAAGATTACAATATTGAAATCTTAAAAATTAACAACAATGTCCATTTGACAACTTTTTAAAAACTTGCTATGGACTTGTATTGAATCTCTATCTACAAAAAATGAATAATTCAACCATGCATTCACTATTCTATTTTTGTGTAAAGTACACAAATGCAAATACAAAATAGGTATTAAAAGTTTAATTCTAATTTTGAATTGTGCAAATTTTGTAAGTTTTGCATACTATTTTGTTAGAAGTACATTTTTATTTTATGTTTGAATTATTACATCTTGAATGATAAGAAATTAGTATTTACCACAAAACCTTTAAGATCTGGCTCCAATTCATACTATTATACTTCAACCTAACATTATATTGCACTACTAGAAAAAAATGGTTTTTATAATTAGGACATTTTGTGATTAAGGTCCAAATTTAGTCATATAATCCTATAAGGACACTAGTCACTACCACTAATTTCACTATAGTCATATAAATGACTAAAGGATTATGATTATGACTACATGACTAATAATCGTTTTGGTATATATAACTTACATTGCTTAGAGAACCTAGGTACTATATTGTATCAATAAAGCCTATATAGGCATAGTTACTAAATAATCATAGCCTAGGTATATTAGGCATAACATACATATAGCCTATACAATGTCCATAACCTATATATAGCTTACGTATAACATTACATAGCTTACATAGCCTACATAGCTTAAAGTACAGCTTAAATCAATTTAAGTATTTAAATGGATTTTACATTTTTGAATTCTCCATTTTGAATCTTCAAAAAAATGAAAGATATTTTCTTACATTATTTTTTCATCTTATGTGTTATGATATTTCAATGTGTGGTGGTAAAAAGTTATAAGGATATTTTCCAACTTCACTAAAAATAAAAAGTCCATAACCATAATATTTGGATTGTGGCATTAGTTATACCCTACATTGCAAAATCCACCTTTGATTGAACATTGATGTTTTTTGAGTAGTTTTTTTAGATTTGGGAGGATTACAATATAATTTTCAATTTATCATCTCATTTTTGCTACATTTCTCAACTGCATTTGAATTGTATACAACTAGATTTGATTAACCTAGAAATTTTCAAATTGTGATGTCCAAAAAAGGCCACCGTAGTGTGCTTTTTCCCTTCCATGGTACAATGTACAAATTTTGTGTCAAAATTGGAAATACGGATAACATCAAAAGTAATTGCACATAAAATTTCACTCATTTTGAATTCTTTTTAAACTAAAATATAATTCATTTGAACCTTAAAAATAAGACAAGTTATATAAACTATGAATATGTAATTGGTTCATATGTTTGTTGTTATGTAATTGTACACCAATAATTTGATTTAAAATATTTGAAAAACCTTGTTTAACAATAGTTTACCATTTTTCATTAATTTTAAATTATATTTTTCATTAAATAGATTTGTAAAATGATTAAAGAAACATTTAACCCAACTACATCTTTAATGGGAGAACATTTTACAACTTAAAAAGATCATAATCATTAACATTATCATAACATAATGTATTAGACCAACTTTTATCTATCATCTAATATGAACATCATGTTTTTAAAACAAATTGAAGTTTTTGTGAAGAAGATTGTTCATTATGGTTGTCTCTTTGTATGTGAAAATTTTCATTAACAAATTCCCATTAAAATTACTATTTTTTAGTCCTTTTGTTATGTTATAGTCTTTGTGACAAGTTCTTACAACTTAGAAATGTACTCTAATCAACTATTGCATGTTCAAATGTGCATCAATTTCACAACACAATGAGAGTTTCGAATGTTATCCACTTTTAATTGCATAATTCTATCACAAGATCTTCTCCAAATATTTAAAAAGGCACATAAAAAATGTGTTGCAATGAAAATTGTCAAGTTGTGATTCTTTTTTGTGTACACCATACCATGAAATTATATAGGTTTCATATAGAGCCCTAGGGATAACCCTATGTCACCTATATAGCCCAAGTTTAGCCCTACATAGATGAGGTATAACGTTATGTATAGCCTATATAGCCTAAATATAACCATACATTGCCTACACAGCCTAAGTATAGCCCTAGGTATAGCCCTACATAGCCTAACTAAAGTTGTACATAATCATACATAGCCTAGGTATAGCCCTACATAATCTACATGGCTATTGTATAGCCTAATTATAGCTCTACATAGCCTAAATGTAGCCTACATAAGTGACATATAGCCCTACCTAGGTATAACTTAAGCAAAGCTTACATAATCTAGGTACGGCCCTAATTATAGCCTTACATAGCCTAGGTATAACTTAAGTATTAGTTGTATTTTGTACATTACCTAGGTACAACCTTACATATCCTAAGTGTAGTCAAACTATAGCTATACATAGTCTACGTATAACCTTTGTATAGCCTATGTACAACCTTATGTATAGCTTTACATAATGTAAGTATAGCCAAATTATAGCCCTACATGGCCTAGGTATAGCCTAAATATAGCTTATATAACCTAAGTATAACCTACTAGGTATAGGCCTAGATAACCTATGTGTAGCCCCATAAGTATAGTCTAAGCATAGTCTATATAGCCTAGGTCAAGTTTACATAACCTATTTATAGCCTAGATATAGCTTACATAGCCTAGGTATAGCCATACATAGCTTAGTTATAGCCCCACATAGTAGCCTAGGCATAACTTATGTAATTTTAACATAGCCTAGGTATAGCCCTAGGTATAGCTTAGGTATAACCTAAATAACCTAGGTTAGTTTCAATATTAAGCATGGGTAGCCTATGTTAGCTTTGGTATTTAACCTAAGCTAGGTTACGATATTTTAACTAAGTTATTTAAATAGGCTAAAAGAAAGGGTTTAAAATATTTGTTGACATATTTGTTCATATAAAAAACATGCAGTGCAATGGTTGAGGACTTGCCCTTCAATGTGGAGGTGAGGGGTTCAAGTTCTCAATCTTGCAACCTAGTTAACCTAGCCAACTTAGTCTAGGTTGGTAGGCTAGCCTACCTAATTTAAGTTAACTAGCCATGGTTGGCTACCTATGAGGTTAGCTTAATGCCTACGTGTTTAGGTTGCCAAACCTAATTGCTAAAGCACCTAGGTTCTTAGTCTAAGGTGTCATTCCTAGATACTAGGTTCATAGGTCCATAGGTTTAAGCTTGCCATGTAGCAACACCTCAAATGGATGCTTATGTGTGGCCACATGGGATCATTTAAATGGATACCTAGGCTTGCCATTTTTAAATTAAAAATTTAATCCAATAACATAAAAAGGTCAATCTTAATTATTGGATGACTTTTCATGACTATGTTGAATAGGACTATAGACATGAAGACATTAGTTACAAATGTCACTTATGACTAAAGTTATGGAAAGAACTAATGACAATAACAACGTGACTTTATGAACTACTTAGTCACGTAGTCACCAATTATATATATGATTAAAAATGTAGTCATATATGTAATCATAAAAACCACTTTTTCTAGTAGTGTTGTGATTACCAATCTTGCATTTTTTTAACAATAAAACTTGAGTTTCATTATTGTATTAAAAATATCGAACTTAAATACCACCTTTTACTCAAGAAGGTGGAAAATCAAAGATCGCCATAATATTGCCCCACCACTACATGTGAGTAAATTTATTTATGAAATCTCTTCTTTCACCTAAATGTCTCAAGTGTAAACATTGTTGTTGGACTTATAGATTCTTTTGTAATTGATCCCCAAGTAATAAGGGGTATTGTCCTAGATTGTTTATAATTGTAACATTAGCAATGTTTGGTTTAAGGGGAGTGTAATTAAATTTATATGTTGAATAGTTAAGGCATGAATGGGTCATGCAACCCTTTAAATAAAAATAGTTGTACCTCACCCAAAGAGGTATGACCTATATAAGGCTTCTATGTTTTGTACCATACATATTATAATGTAATTTTCTATACTTTGAAAAAAAACATTGTAAGAGCTAATGCAACATGTGTACCTAAAAAAATGAAGAAGAATTCAAACTTAAGCACCAATTGCATAGTATGTCAAATTAGATAATAGACCAATGCAAATGCTTCTATGCAAGTAATCCAATAGGAGATGAATCCTAACAATACTTTAAAACTTAACCCCAATCAAGATAATCATTATTATTAATATACAAACATTAGTGATAACCTCCATTGTTTTGCTGATAGAAAAAATATTTGAAAATGATAATTGTGATTAAAACCATAGGCATTAAAACCACCCCTAGGAACGCTATGAGTTTTGGTGCTAGGGTTGGTAACATCCCTTTTTGGAGGCATGACCCTAGGACATCTTGCCAATGAGTCGGACATACTAAAGAAGGCATCCTTGGTAAATTTTAAGTTTCAAATAACATTTTTTGGTCTAAAGGATGTCTAGGTTTGGGCAATGTTAGAAACGACAAATGAACATTGAGAGCTGTTTGGGGGGGGGGGTCCAAATTTTTTAAGGTGTACCACTAAGGACAAAAAGGACCTAGTCTTCAATGGAGTTTTTTTTTTGTACTATATTTTGATCCCCATCAATATTAATGAATCAAATTGTGTCAAATAGTTTGTAAGTACCATATTTTAGATCACTACAACTTTAGATTCCATCAATTTCATCCATTTTGTGTCTTTTCATGGTCAAATAGGATTATGTAAAGGAATACATAAAGGGTGATAGTGTGACATTATTTTGGTACTCCTTAAAGAATTTGGATTGGGGACAATGGGAAAATAATTGAAACAAGCTGAAAACGATGAAAACGATGACCAAATGACAAGAAAATGATGAGGAACAATGTGAATAGCGAGAAAAGGACAAAAATTGCAATAGGTGATGGTGGAGTGTTAGTAAGCATGCCAAGGGCTGTTGGGAAGAGAAGTTTAATTTTCGAGCAATTGGGGTGTCAAGGAATGATGACAATGCCAAAAAAAACATGACAAAGGATGTTTTTTTTCAAAGATCATTTTTCAAGTGATAATGTATGTTGAGAAGCACATTGAGCAGGATAGGAAGAGGTAAATCCAAACCTCCAGCTGAATCCCAAAAAAAGAGGTTGAGGGAAAAAAAAACTAACAAGGATGCTATGAGAGACTCTAAGAATATCCCTTCTAGCAACCCTACTTAGTGCACAATCTTATGTGGTGCTTGCATGGTTTTATAGCAAGATTGAACAGAGAACCAAGACAAGGCATCACAAACATGCTGGCCCTGCCCGATAGATAAGATGTTGTACATCTACCTACCGTGTCGACACTTTGAACACCAAAAAAATCTGTTCTGATCTGAACAAACTAAACACTTTCACAAAAGAAACCGGTTCTAATAAGGTAAAACTTCCAAAAGTTGGATCCAATGCAATAGTCCATGTCCCTGTGGGGGCAGGGCCCAAAAACATAGCTATGTGGTCACAAGGTTCGAAACTACCTGCAAGGAGCAGGACATGAATAATAATAATAATAATAATAATAATTGTACTGTGTGTCCTGCACCTTTACAAACCATACAATCCTGTGTAGGACTGCACATTAACACCTGCAAACTTCTTAGGGGATGTTTAACATCCCACTAAGAACAAGCACAGAAAATCCCACACCAAAAGAAAAGAGAAAAACTGAAAGGACAAAGGAGGGGGGAATTGCAGCTCAAAAGACATGGAAAAGAGCCAACTAAGACAAGGGCATCATATTCCCTACCATTAGATAAGTAGCCGTGCTCATGGAGTGACATAGTAGTGGTACTGTAGTAGTGCAGGGCAGATTCATAACATGTCAGACGAAATGACTAATTAATTTTCAAGATTTCATGTTGGAAAATTGAATATTCCTACAGATTCTTTAGTTTCCTCCACACAAAAAAATTCTTCCCAAAAAAAAATATTTTAATGAATTTCCTTACATTTTTACGAATAATATAACTAGTGCCACAGCTGCCAAGGTAATTACTATAGGTGGAATTGAGGGACGCATGCCGTTATGAAAAACAATTCATGTCAGCCAATGAAACAAGGCAGCAGGCAGCCAAGAGGCCTTTTTCTTTTCTTTTTTCCTTTGGGTAGGGGTGAGGGGCTCCTTGATCTTCATGAATTTTGATTTGGGGGCAAAGAAGTGGGTGGAACCAGCCAATTAGAAGCCACCTAGATGCTGATTCACTAAACTAATGGCAATTCCCTGAGTTAAAACTACAAATAGAATTGCAATTCTACTGTGAGACTAGGTGAAACCAAAAGGTGGTGACACAACCTTGATCTTTCTTTCTTCTTTTTGTCTGGTGATGCAGCATGCACCCAATACCACCATACTTCATCCAAAGCTTACTAGCAAGCAAAAACCAGAAGTAATAGAAAATTGACCAGGCCAAACAAGCAGGCAACTCAATCTCTGGACAAAAGAGGGTAGGTAATCAATCCAGGGCAATTGCCAACATCATCTCTCGACATGGTTTTTGTTTCCTTGCTTTTGGATTCGGTGCTTCACTGCTGATGTTGATTGACTTTGTAAAATTTTCTGTTGTAGATTGTCAAATATATAACTACTTCATCACTCCAAATCTGGCGTTTTTTCTTTTGTCGCCAGAGACCTTCTCACCAGAATCCAGAGGTCTAGTGTCTAGTGCTCCTGCTCATCTGACGATCCTTAGCTTTTTTTGTAAGATTCTTTCCCAATGGAATCGGACTCAAACTCCATCTCTCTACATGGGTTTTGTTTTGTTGCTTTTGGATTGACTAGTGTTTATTACCAGCTCACTGTAATGACCTGTTGCTGCTGTATCATATCAAGTTCTGTTGTGGAATCTCTAACTACTTCACGAGTCCAAAGCTGTTGGGTATTTTGGTCCTACCCTTTTTTTTCTTCAGAGCTCTTGCTCATCATTTGATTGTTAGCTTTCTGAAAGATTTTTCTTTTTGGGTTTGGGTGGGCATTGCTGCTCATCTTTGGGGATTGCACATCCTTCAGGTGGAATGGAGGTGGACTAGTTTGGGGTGCAAAGGGAGAGTACACACCAGTGCACAATCAAAGAGGGGGTGCATGGCAGCCTTTTCTTCCTAGTGTGAAATTTTTGAAATTTTTGAATGAAAATTCAATGATTTTTTGGTTGAAAATCTCCAAATTTTGATTTCAAAAACAAGAAAAATCTGTCACATTCCTATATATGGTTCAAGTAGTAGCCAAAAATACAAGAGTATATTTAATTATTTCCTTTCATATTTTGTTAGTAGCCAAATTTGGCTAAATTGGCTTACGGATGATCACCACCACCTCAGCTGCATCACAGAATTGAAAACAAAACGTTAGGTACTATCTAACCCCTCCATGTGCCCAACATGTTTGAGCCCTTCGGAATTCAGGGCTGTAAAAGCCTTTTGGAATCCTTCGAATTTGTGTGTATTTTTCATTCCAGTTGCCCAGCCAACCACCATGTATAGCCCAATTTCTGTTTTGACTAGCTACCTATTGAGAACCCACTAGGTAGGACTTACCTACAGACAAACCATCTACATCCAGGGCCTAGTAACCACTTGCTATTCTATCTACCTACTTACATACATACATACATACAGGGCCTATCCTTTACAAGATAGGTTACCAATATGAAGCCCAACATCAACTTGGGGCAAAACCACATGGGAGTAAGTCTGAACGAAAGGAAAGGATATCTCATTGGTCCTTTTTAATGAAGTAGGTACCACATTATGGACTCACAACAAGCACAACATGATGTTGCTTATTAGTTTATTGTGGAACTTAATGTTAGCGACAAATGAATGAAAATGTCCAATTCTAAATAAGGCGATTTCACAATTTTATTCCACCTTATATATAAGTGTTGATAATTAGTCAAGATGACATGCGAAATTGGCGGCCTTATGCTTTGACTTCTATAAAAAATGAAGTTTGTCAAAAAAAAATGGAGCTCCATTTACAAAGAGTGTAAAGAGGAAAAATGTTGTAAACTTGAAATTCAAATCTAACAGTCAAACAAATGTCAATGGTATTGTGATAAACAAAAAGTCACTTTGATAGTGTGAACACAACTAGTTTTACAGTTTTGTTTTTTTGTTTGATTATTTTCAATAGCCATCAACTTTTTGCATGCTTACAGTGAGAATTATTTTGTCTCTGCTACAAGGAATGCATGAGTAAACAACCTTGTTTGTTTGTGTGTTATGGAAAACAAGAGTTGCACCGAGCTATGGATGGTGGAGGGAACATCTACATTGAAGAATGGTTTGCGTAATTGATGGTGGAAGGTAAGATAAGAGGCAAAATGAAGGAGTGAGGTGGCAAGTTCTTTTTAGTATGAGTTTTTTTCTTCCTGTTGCAATTTAGACTACTAGGCTAATCATTGATGAACTCCATTGCGCCAATGACTTAGCAAAGTAGATATGTAGTGTTAAACAAGGATAGATGATATGAGGGGTTGATGCTGACGGATGATAAATACAAAAGAGGTTCGAGCTATAGAACTAAAGGCCACATAGAAATGAAGATGCATTTGGGAAGGGGGAACATTTTGTTGTTGCACCTTGAATCCATGTTGTAGACAGTCATCAGAGTGAGTACCAAAAACCTCAAATGGGTGTCCTTGGGTTGGGCAGAATGAGACAAATGAGGTTAGGAGTGGAGGAAACTCAAAGAAATCAAATCTGTAGCACATTCTTGCATAAGAATCTATCTTCTTGAGTGGTTTTAAATGAGCATGGTATCCATTGTCTAAAGTCACAATCAGAACTTTTGAATCCAAAGGTCTACAAGATTTAGGTCTTTCAGATGAGATATTAGATGTTATGCTGCATTGTTGCATTTAGTGGGAAAAAGGGGTTATCAACTCACATGGACTGAGTGAACCTTGAGAGTTTTGACCTCAAGCCCCCTTAATAGGTTTTAGATTTTTAGTGATATGGATTGATACTTGGTAGCCAGTAGTATATGGCCATTAAAGAAATGTGTGATGAAGATTCACATAACTATGACAGATTGGCAAATCTACATATATAGAAATTGGTTTTGTTAGAACTAGTAGACTTCAACAGAATCTCACTTTGACGGTGGATTACAAATCAAGTGATGTAATTGGTTGTAAAGTTCCAGTGTTTTTGGCTCTATTTAGACATTTCATATGCATCAAGCTTTGTTATTTTAACCTTCCCCTTTCTTTTTGGTTACAATATGATCTTGTATTTATGTATTACCAAGCAAATGTGAATTTCCATGCACATGCAAGTGTATTAAACCTTGAAGGCATTGCGCCCACTACTACACACTACTAAAAATTGTGTTATTGAAGTCACTATACATTCTTGTATAATGACTACATTTTTGGGTGGAATGCCAAAAATCACTATAGTGATTTAGGATTTCAACACAATGGAATGGAATATGATTTGGTTCACATGATAACAATTCCACTTACTTGCCATTCAATTGCTTAAGTTTTTTCCTTTGGGTGCATATGTAGTGAGAGCTTGCATTGTGTAAGCATAACATTGTGTACATCAGGTTCGGTGTGTTCCACTTCAAAGGTTGTTGAAGATGGTCTTAACTTGGGGATTGGTGGATCACATTCAAGTACATCAACACCTTAGTTATATGCCATATGCAGTAATCATTCTTGTAAGAATGGATTAGTGTGTGTGGGACTCATTACATCATGCAAACACCATATCCATTGAAATAACTTCCCTACTTGAATAATATACTAGGCTAATTTCAAGATGAATATTTGAACATTGACCCCAATATGTGAGTATCACCAAAAACACAACTAAAATAATTTGTAACTAGGGGTTTAGTTTGACAAGGATATTATTAATAAGAAAATTTCACAAATCTGAAATCTTTTGTTATTTGACACCTTATGTGTTGTAGGGAAAAAAAAAAACCTACCCCACCAATTCTAAAAACAAAGGAAGAATTGGCAAACATTGGTATGAAATATGAACTTGCAAACCCAATGTGATATAATGTAAAATCCCATGTGTTGAATAGGATGAATTAGAGGCTAATTGACTACATAAATATGCAAATTTGTGGCCGATCAAAACTACATTAACATTGGTGGGTTGTATAAACCATAATTTTCCTCCCATTTTACAAGAATAAATTATGATTTGACCAAGACCATGCATTGACCAAGAATTATACAAATGCTATCTTTTCTATTAAGTTTTAATTTTTAAAAAATTTGATGAAATAATTTAAAAATCAATTGTTTTTTATAACATTACTAATATTTTAGTCATACCAAACATGATTAAGTTGCTAGTTATGTGAACACTTGTCATGTTCATTTTGACTGAAAAATAATGTGAGTTGATGTGGTTACATTACATGAATTTTTAAAAAACTTTATCATGTATTTCATCAGATTTTGAATGAATATGGAAAAATTTGCCATAGTGGAAGTGATCAACCCCCTAGTGAATAAAGATTAGTTATTACGGACAAGTGAATTTTATAAAAGTTAATTGAATTCATCAATTCATTAATAGTTAATCAAATTCAATAGTAAATAATTCATTAGGCTAGTCACTTAGTTCATAACTAGGTTAGACACTTAGCAACTTAACTTAGGTGAAGCTAAGCACTTAAGAGTCTAGGTTAACCTAAGTAACTTAAGCCCACCAACTTGTGCAAATGTGAAGGTTTGAACTTTTCACCTCTTTTCACCTCCATGTTTAAAAAACAAATCATTAACCATTGAACCATTATTTGAATAAGTGAAATGATTTCTCACTAATTATTATGCACATTTTCCTTTAATTTATGTGTAAGCTACCATAGGTTAAGTTCCTACATTAGTTTTAAGTTATTTTAAGGTTAATGTAAACTACTTTAAACTATCTTAGGAGGCTAAGAATTTAGGGTAGTCCTAACTTATTTTATGTTATTTTACGTTAGGCTATTTTTAGATATTCCACGCTTGGTTGTTTTAGGCAACTGTATTTAACTTTTTCTAAGTTATTCCAACTTATGTTATTTTAGGTTATTGTATTTTACATTATTCTAAACTACCCCAACCTAAGTCATTTTAAATTATTTAAAGATAATATACCCTAGTCTATTTCATCCTATGTTATTTTTTATTATTTTAAACTATTGCACCTTAAGTTATTTTAGGTTATTCCAACTTAGGTTATTTTCACCTATTTTAAATTATTTTTTATTATTTTTATACTACCATAGGTTAAGATTTTAAGCTTTGTCTTAAGCTATTCTAAATTGTTTTACCTTTGGCTATTTTTTAATATTTTAAAAATTTTATATTAATTTATTTAAAGATATTCTACCTTAGTTTGTTTTGGATATTCCATCCTAAGCTATTTTCAGTTATTTTAGGTTATTCCACCTAGATTATTTAAATTATTTTTTTACTATTATAAGTTATTTTGTTTTAGGTTATTCCACCTTAGCTTATTTTTTTGTTATTTTAAGCCATTCCATTCAAAATTAATTTAGGCTATCATCCAATATTTTAAATTATTCTAACCTAAATTATTCTAAGTTATGTAACCTTAGGTTAGCCAAAAATAACCTAAGGTACAATAACCTAAAATACATTAGGGTGGAATAACTTAGAATAGTTTAGAGTGGATAAACTTATAATATACGAAAATAACTTATAATGGTTTACGGTGAAATACCCTAGAATAACATAAGGTAAAATTGCTAAAAACATTTAAAATACAATAACCTAAGGCATTTAAAAGAACAATATCAAAAGAAAATTATTTATTATAATGAATTATTTCGATCAATAATGTATTATGTCAAATACTAATGAAACATAATTATTACATAGTGACCCTATAATGACATAACATTAGACAAGATGAAATGACTAGGGTGAAATGAATTTAGTTAATTTTTAAGGTCCCATAGTGATTTAGGTTGATGAATTGCACCCAATTTTTGTACTATAAGGAATGTCACACCTTCATTTTATTAAACGCATTGAAATCTTTTTAAATATAATAACTATTTTTAAAAATATTTTCATTAGATTTTTGTTGTGATTACATTTTTTAGGTCATATGAATTCTGAAATTTTAATAATATAAAAAAGATATTTTGTATTTTGATGTTTCTAATCATTGCATTTAAAAAATGTTTTAAAAACAGAATGGTCTTTCCTTTCCTTGAAATTTTTTATCATAAATTTTCAAATTTTAGGAATGTGAATCCTGAAAGGGTCATGACAATTAGGAATATAAGTTCATTTCAATATTCACATTTTATATTCCAATAAAAATTTAAGGTCATGAATATACTTGTGGACACAATGGATAAACACAAAAAATTGGATCTATAAATGTGAAAACATTAAAAGAAAAGGACCCACAACTATTATTTAATCAATTTTTATTCGTTAATTATAACCATTCTTTAAGGTTACTTTTGCTCATTATCTGCATATTTAATTATTTACTTGCCTACTTATTACTTATTTACACGCCTAGGCAGCCTACACACTTACACTTGACACATGTGTACAATGTCAATGTTGATAATTAACACTTACAATGAGCTCTTTACAAAACAATTGTGATGATCTCAAAGGTTAGGTTGAAACTTCATAAAGAAATATTTCTTCACTAAGTAGCCTTGAGCCATTCTAAGAGATGTTCAAAAAGTAAACTTTGTTCTAAGAAATACAAAAAAAATTTAAATGGAAAGGGGGTGAGGGGGGTGGTTTAAAAATTTCTAGATTGCAATGTGTTAATATGAAAAAGGAAAGGGTGAAACAATCAAGAATAATAATAATAAAAGGTGCATAATAATTACCCCAACATGTGTGATAGCTTGGTAGTTCATTATTTTAAAACTTTACCTTGAGGTGTGAGGTTTCAAATTTAGTGATACCTATTGTAGGGTTTTGACCCTAGACCCTACTACTAGACCCAAATCCCACAAAACAAGGACAAAACAAGGGCTAAGACCTGCCTGGCCCAAATCCAAGGCCAGATCTAATCGCCCTAGGCCTTGGACTTGGGTAAGTAGATGCATGTAAATTGTTATGCCAAATGTCTTGAGAAGACCATGCCCAAACAGATCCCTGACCTTAAAGCTCATGCCATTTCGGTAGGGTGCCAAATGTCGTGAGAGGACCATGCCCAAACAAATCCCTGCTGTTTTGGGAGCAAAGCTTGACATCTAGATCTCAACCCAAGTTTCCTGCCAGATTCTTCATGCCTCCAGCAGGATGCTTCACGGGGTACTTTCAATGAGCCCAACTCTCCTAGTTTCAAAAGGAGGATGGCTTGGAGTTCACCTACTAGATGTGGAGCAACAACAATGTGACCAAATGGATGTGAACTTCTAAAGATCTACAACCTCAACAATATTGTGCATAGAAAACATGTGCACACAATGAACTATGTATCCCATCAAATGTGTGGCAAAATATTTTTGGACAAACATTATCTGTCATCATGGATCACTTTCTTAGCACCTAATGAATGCAATCACAGCTTGTTACAGACTAAAAGTTACAAATCCACAAAGGCTCATCCATCAAAAACAAAGACTTCTTCCTCACATCATTTCAGTTTGTGTTACCATTCAGGCCAGCATACTTTTGACAACCCTAACAGCAATCAACATATCCGATTAGCTTCAACTAGCTATGAAGCTAATGATACTAGTGCTACAGACCTTAGAGCATCCTCAAATGCCAACTGTTGGTGTACTCTACTACAACAGTTCTGCTTACAACAGTAAGTTTCACTATAAGTAAATTTACATGTGACCAGGAAACATGATTTACAAGAACTTCTTGCCTTCTAAGGTAGAGGGTTACTAGTACACCAGTCAAGTATAGGGTTGGCTTAATATATACAGTCTATCATGCAAACAAAAGCTGCAATGTTACTTTGACCCTGGAGTGCTGCAACTAGCAACTTCAGATGCAAACTGTGACCTCACTTGGTTCTCATCGGAAGTGGTCACCTTGGAACTCGCTGTTCTTGTTGGTGTTTTCCTAAACAAGCTCCCCTCAGTAGTCTGTGACAGCAACCAACCCCTTAGACATTAATTTTTTTCTCCTGGCCTTGACCAAGCTGAAGGTATTAGGGAAAGAGAGACAACACATTGGAAGTAGATCCAATCTATCTGAAATAGGTGCACACGTTACAGAATAGTCATAAGATATTTGTTAGGTGTTGGAAGTGCTGAATGTGTAATTAAAATTGAGATGATACAACCAACTGAATTGCACAATGTCAAAAAACAGTCTGCAAGAAAGTATACAACCCACCGTCGTAGTATGCTCTAGGAGCTCTGCCATGGTGAGGTCAGTCAGAGCTCCTTCATTATCCCCCAAACATTTCTTCACATTTCCCCTTACTCTGCAAACAAAAACCTCAATGGTTGACAACATCACTTTAGCATAATTTGAGCTTGGCTCTGTAGCCCACTAGTGGAATCCCACTAAACCTGTCCCACCCTATTATTGAGTTGTCAAGTCACAATTGAAGTGTTCAATTCAGCCAACAAATTGTGCTAGAGTTTGATTTGTTGCTATTCTGCAAAAAGCACACAGAGATCTGATGTGTGTTTTAAATGAGGATTTCAAGAAAATCAAGGTTAAGAAATGTACCAAAACAGAATATAGGTATAACCTGATGTCTGGAGTAGGCTATTTGCTTCATATAAAATGACAGGCGAGTATGTAACAAAGTTGGCATGATTGAAGTTAGTTGTACCTTAAGGTGAAATTGTTGCTGGGTTCAAGTTCATCAGCTCTATTAAGATCAGCTAATGCACCTTGCAAGTCTCCAACTCTTCGTTTCACATCACCACGGACACTGGGACAGAAGCATCACAAGTAAAATTTAGGATGATTGAAAACAGATGTGGTAGTGTGGTTTCAGAGAAACTAGCCGGCAGCATCAACACTGAGCCAGCAAGCTTTAATTCCACACTATATGGCCATCTTCTCATTCTGAAGTGCATTATTGATTGACAATCAACTAGTCCAATGGAACCATCATGAAGAATCATCATCTAAGTTGACTTGGTGGTGATCACCAACAACATAGAGGGAGGAGACATTGAAGTCAAATTTGATAGGAATGTACCCCAGGATCCAACTGCTGTCTGGTCTAAGATCATTTGCTCGGTTAAGATCTCTCAAGGCATCCTTGTAGTTCCCTAACTTCCGCTTCACATTTCCTCGAGCCCTGTTCAAAATTGCACACAATAGGTGTCCATTAATTGATGTCACACATAGGTCCAACTTCTGGCTTGTAGGAGTTGATTAAAGTCAAAATTTCATCATACCCTCTGAAAACACAAGGAGAAAGTCACAGTACCAATGCAATTTTGGTATGTACAACAAATTGCCTACAAGCTAGGAGTTATCCAGAGTTTGGAGTTTGAAGCACTGTTGCACCTCAGGGTCACATGATTGTCTGGCCTTGCCCGGTCAGCTCTGTTCAGATCGACCAATGCTCCCTTGTAATCCTTCAGAAGATATTTTGTCTTTGCAAGTACTCTGAAGAATGACAATAACAGGTTACACTCCTCAATTGGATGTCATGAAACTGAAGAAAACTGCCTGCTGACCACTTTCCCAACCAAATAGCAGTGTGTTACATACCGTAGAGTGTGTTCATGATTGCGTACACAGCGGTCAGCGGCTTGTAAGTCCACCAATGCTTCCTGATAGTCCCCCAATTCAAAGAAAAGCTCCCCACGAACTCTGCAGAATCAACCCAAGCCAAAGGTCAAAGGTCTGTTAAAATGAATCATGTTCCAGCTTCAAATTCTTACCACACAATGACTAAATGAAAATTCTTTGAGAGAGGCAACAGAGGCTCCACCAATCTGTGAATGGTAGAGAACTGAAGAGTCAACAGGTGAATGAAGAAGTAATTGCCATCAATTCAACTATTTCATAAAGCAGCTCAAAAACAATTTGCTGCTGTACCTGAGGATAGCCATGTCAGTGGGGTCAATCTCAAGGGCTTTATTCAAGTCTGTCAAGGCAGCTGCAAACTCCTTGACATGTAACATCACCTCTGCTCGTACCCTGCACCATCATAATAACTTTTGGAATCGAGGTCTGGTGCATACCTAAAGGTCAATGCTGCCTCATTGCACAATCATTCAAGTTACACATACTTAGACACCAGAATAATTCATGAAAAGCAATTACCTGTACGCAGAGCTGTTCTGAGGATCAAGCTCAAGAGCCTTATTGATATCAGCCAGTGCCTCCTGTGTCTGACCATTTTGAAACTTCACCTCTCCTATATATCTGTCAATACCAAACACCCTACTAATCAGCATTCAACACGTCACAGATACAGATGTGTCCAGTCTAGAATAGGAGGAACTTCTTAAGGCATACGTTTGACTGCATCACATCCCCTTACTACATCATACACCCAGTACACATCAGACCCTGGTCACTGTCATACATCAACGAGTGTACCTTAACACCTGCTAGATCATATTTTCTTTCCTACTGACTGAATTGTTTTTCCTCAAAACTGTGGACCATCACCATAATACCTGGCAAGAGCATTGACATGAAATTATGAAACTAGCCTTTGCGGCAAGCAGGACATCCCTATATCTAAAATTCCTGAGTAAGTTGAGTTTACCTTAAAATAGAGCTATTTGTGGGTCGAAGAAGGTGTGCAGCATTAAAATCAGACAATGCACCCTCTAAATCAAGCAGATTAAACTTCACAATTCCCCGCACTCTGCAAGTGTAGCATCCCTCAATTTAGATCAGTAACACCTTTTTTCATGCTTTTAACCTTCTTTCCTGCTTATAGATGCCACAACCTGACATAAGTGAAATGAAAGATTGCTTACCGAAGCACATCAAAATCATTAGGCTCAAGGCAGTCAGCCTCATTGAGATCAGTCAAAGCTCCCTCAAAGTCACGAAGATGGCGCTTCACTCTTCCCCGGAGCCTACACAATTGCACTTCCAGCTATCAAGAATGCACATGGACATATGTTGTCTATTCAATATCTTTAATAATTTAGAGTAAGGGGACATAGACATGGTTTGCCAATGCAATATGGAGGACAAAAATCTGTGTGGATTGTCACACTAAGGAACAGTTATTCAAGTTCATGAGATTTCAACTTGGAAGGGAAATGCTGAGATACTTTTGGCTGCTAGACACAAATCGTATTGAAACTGAAGAGCTACAGTCTCAATAAGAACCAAAATCTATGTCACATTCTCTATTGTGAACAACTGTCTATGCTGGATAGTACAATTGTTGACAGGAGGATCACTTCATGACACATAAGGACCTAAGAAATTCTCTGAGTTACAGCATTTTGGTCAGTAGCATTAGACCCAAGCCAGATGCTCCCCAATTTGTTTTCAGATGCTGCGTAGAACATCCATACAAATCTTCACAGGATATACCAGAATGCCAATCAAAACAGAAAGTGCACAACAAGCAAAGTATTACATATGTCTAAAGATAGCCAGGCTGAAAAGTACCAAACTGGTCAGAATGAACATGGTCAATTAGGTCAAGCTGTTCCATTCATCAGAGTACATGGACTTAATGATTATTTGGTCATAAGGAGCTCTAAATCACCGAAAATAGAAGCAGATTCTATTGAAGCCAAACGCAGGCATCCTTCTCAAGTGCTCATTGACTGCATCTTGATTCCATGACTTGGGATCATTCTATTAAAGGTATATCCCTACATCCAGGCACAAACAAATCTGGCAGTACATGTTTGCTGGTACTTACTTTGCACTACTTGTTACGTTGTACTTACTTTGAGCTTTGTTAGGGATTCTTTGACTTTAACCTTGAAGGCTGGGAGTGAAGGAACAAATGATGCAAATATGATGTGCAGGATATGGAACGAGAAAGATATGCCTACCGCAAAGTCCAGTTATCATTTGGATGAAGGAGATCTGCACTGTTCAGGGACTCAAGTGCACCTCGATGATCCCCAAGAGCTGATTTGGCGGCACCCAGAGCTCTGTTATGTCACAGGTCAATAACAGGATCTGTCACACTTATTGCTGAACAAGAAAAAAAAAAGACCATTGCACTTCAAGGTCAATCTAGTCAGTGCTCCACCTAAACAGTTGCAACAGTTTTACAACATTGAGTCGAAACTGCATCAAGTGCAATTCTCTCAGTTGGTTTCTTCAAGTCTGTCAGTGCAAAGAAAAGATAGTATACCTCAAGGTAAATGTATCATTGGGTTTGAGAAGGTCTGACTTGGTTAAATCTTCCAAAGCACCTTGGTAGTCATTGAGCCAGCACTTCACATCCCCTCGCAGTCTACATGATCCAAAGCAATAATGCCACATGTGATGACGACCATCAACCCACAAACAGATGCCAAACATGTGCAGATGTTAAAGAGGGATGCTTAACAAGCAATCAATTAGGAGATAACACCTTATTAGGAAGGTGCAACAACACTTACTGAAGGATGAAGCTATTGTTTGGGTCAAGTGAATCCGCCTTGTTCAAGTCCTTCAAAGCTCCGTTGTAATCCCGCATCAGAAACTTGACAATGCCTCGAGACCTATAACTGTGGAATTCCACATATTTACATCTTCAACTCCAAAAGAGGCATCCTCTCTTGAAGAAATTCTATCAAATTCAGACAAAGAACATTATGACTGGGGCAGATGTTGTACTGCACATGAAGAAATAAATTGCTTACCTCAATGAAAACGCACTCAAAGTTGTGCTGCGCAATGATGAGAAGCAAACCAGCTTCTGCAGCATCTGTTTCAAATGAGCAAATCCAATGCCACATTTTGTAGCTTTGATCACTGCCTCATCACCCTCCTTCAGCCCTTTCTTAGACTTCCAAACCGGCTCAATTCCTAAAGATTGAGCAACCACGTCAATGTTGTACTGCAGATCTGCGAAATTCACAGTAGCTGCCGGCCCCCGCCGTGCCTTAACCAAGCCAGCAGCAGCATTTCCCTGCTTCTTCTCCTTCTTCAAATCACCAGTGACTTCCGACTCCAGTGCCACAATCTGGTCCTTGAAGCCCGAGAGCTGGAGCTTGAGCGTCTCCTTAGCCTTGGTGGCATCCACAACCGAGTCCAGCACCTCCACTATAGTATCAATCTCGGTAATAATGTGCGAGAACAGCACCACACGACGCCCAGAATCCTCCTTAGCTCCACCGCACCTCAGATGCTCCCCCCCCCGCCTGCCTGCATTGCTACAACCTATGTCTGCTTCTTCTTCACAATCCTCCTGCCGTGGTAACCCCATGACAAAGTACAAAGCCGATCCGACCTATGTATGTTTTTGTGTGTGTTTCTTTGGAATATAATCTATCGCAATTCCAAGTCCACGGTGACTTCTGGTTCTTTGAAATCTCTACAAAGTCACGCCAGTAGCTAGCTTGTCTTTCTTCAAGGTGGCAAGAAATGAACGATGTCCGCTCCCGCCCTCTTACAGAGGGTCGTCCACTTTCGAAAAAGAGACAGAGACAGAGACAGAGACAGAGAGTATCAGCCAGCCCTAAGGCTACAGGGAAACTCTCAGTTATGCTCGGTCAACAGAGAATGCATCCTCCTCCTCCTCTTTTCCTCCTCGTTTTCCTCCTCCTCCTCCTCCTCCTCCTCCTCCTCACGCACTCCAACACGCTCATTGCCCGTACTGAGCCCCATTTGCAGCAACTCTAATTCTACCTTGCAACAGAAGCAACAACGTGACACACAAACACGCACGCACGCACGCACGCACACATACACACACCAGAGCACACAAACACAATTCCTTCCCTCGACGACTTCACAAAAGATAGAACAAAATGAAGCACCACAAACAGGTACGCCCCACCAGCGTTCCCTCCCTTCCCTCTCCCTCTCTCTCTCTCTCTCTCTCTCCCGTGAAACACAGAAAGCAAACAGCCTAGTAAATATTTCAAACTCCCACTAAAAGCCACAAAGGAGAGACGATCCGCTCATTGCTTGTTGCTGCATGCACTTTGCTGAACAAGCAACAAGATCGACAGAAATTTCCAAGAAGAAAACCAAAAGTCTCCACCCAAATTCGCTCTTTCCGCTCGCACGCAAGCGACGACGCGGCGAGAATCGTCGTCCCAAGAGCGCGCGCACTCTCTCTTTCGACAAGCTTGGGATGGAAAGTGTTTACCACTTACCGCGTTACCCGGGTACCGCTGGACCACGTTGCCACTTTGCCACGTATTACCTACCCTCCTTGTCAGACCTACCTACCATGTTCTTCCTCTCGTTTGGAAAGATTGGCTAGGCTGCTGCTAACGAGGTGCCTATAATAGTAGGAGGGGTGACCCGACAGACGGTGGGGGCACCGACGTCAGTCGAGGTAAAGCTTTAGTGGGGGGCCGGGTGGGAAGGGGGTGGGCCGCTGGGCACGAGTGAAGCCTGTATTCTTGCCGGGTCGGGTGGGATGGCGCGCAATGAATCACCGGGTACTGCCGGGTGGCGTGCATGCGCATTGTGCTTTGCTTATCTTTTTCTCAGCTTTTGACAAATTAAGTAAAATTTATTCATGGGTTCTGCTGCCACTTACTATACTACCTACTTACTGTTTCTGCTTAGGTAGGTAGGTAGGTAGGTACCTACCTGTTGCCACAGACAGCAAATTTACTGCTGTAAACTTGTAATTACTAATTACCCCTAGGCTATACTTACAGAGCTCATTAGTTTCATCCAACTGAATTCTGCAATTCTATTATTTGTTTGTGTATTTATTTATTTATTTATTTATTTATTATTTCTGTCGCTAATTTCATGGTTTTTGACTCTTGAGCATCAGGTCCCTTGGACTGTTGGTCCATAGTAACAACCCTTTTTTTCTTTTTCTTTTTCCCTGACATTTTTTGCCGTTTTTTCGACAAAGAACTTGGAAAATGTGTTTATCTAGTGTAAATTTTAAGTACATTTTTTGTTTTTTTTTCTGGGAACTTTTGGTCAATTTTTTTAATATCAAAATTTTGAAAACAAAAAACCCATTGTCACAAGTTCCACTGTTGTTGTTTTTTTTTTGGGGACCAATTTTTGCATTTTTGCAACCTGAAAAATATGATTTTGACACATGCAAAGGATTTTTGTGAAATTTTTTTTAAAAATGGCCCTCATTTGCCAGAAAATCGATTTTTCTCTTCTAAATCCCCATATTTCTACAACAGGTTCCACAGCAGATAGCCAGAATGTAAAAGAATTTTTGAAACTTTTACTTTCATATTTTTTCTATAGCCAAATTTGACTAGATTTTACTGTTGATGATCGGTAGTTTGGCTACCTATATCACAAAATTGGGGGAAAAAAAAAAAAACATGCACATATGTTGTGAGGACTCACAACTCAAGGTTGATTAAATCTGTTTACCTTACCAGAGTGCCAATTTTTTCATTAATTAATCTTTTAAATATTGAAATGAAAATTTATGAGAACATGAAATTCATGAAAAATGATGAGTTTAATTGTTTTGAAGTGGGTAAAAAAAAAGGCTATATGCAAAAATGGTTGTATAACATATATGCATTTTTCATATTTTGCAAAGCATGTGGTTATGATGCATTTGTTTGAATTATGGTGAGTAATTATTGATTTTATTTTTTTTAAGCATTTTATTTATGTACATTACACTAATAGCTTTGAACAATATTTTTATTAGTTTTTGACATTGTATGAGAAAAACTATAATTGAAGATTGGGAAATCGTAAAATAAGAGCATCTTCACCTTGTGGCTATTGGCCTTGATATCATCATAAGAATGCTTTGAATGCACCTATTTTTTAAGGTTTATTTATTGGTTTCATTTTTATTTTTATTACATGTTTGAAAGAAATTTCAACTGTTCATTTTTATTCATGTGAATTGCACTCAGCACAACTACCTATCTTTCTTCATTTGGCAAGTTACCATACTTATGTAAATGTTTTTATCTATCCTATTACACACTTGCACCTATATACCATGTATATAATAAACTATGAAATAATTAGTTTTAACTTTTTTTAGGGATAGGGTAAAAAAAATTTGTCATTAATCTTTAAGGTTACCAAGATTGATAATTTGATGAAGTGTTATATTTGTACCCTTTCTTGCTTTGGAAATTTGTTTCAAACCCTATCTACATTTACCCAATTTATATACATTTTGAAGAAAATTATTTTCTTTTACTTTGATGAAATATTAAAATTAATATAAGTACCCAACATTAGTGATAACTAATGTTGGGTGGTTATTGAAAAAACACATGATTATCAACTCAAGTATTGACACCTTACATGTCAATATTGAAATTTTAAAGTTTTAATAACCTACCCAAATGATTGAAATTTTATCCAAATATGTTGTCAATGCTAAAACCCTAACCATGTTTATGATAGAAAATAAAAATTTAAGAATAAAATTTTTAATTAAAATACTTTATAACATGCATTACCAAGGAACTATAATTAGCAATTCTTAAGGTGAGTACTTAACAACCAACTTTTCTTTTTGCATAATTGGTAATTATTATTCATAAAAATAATTGAATAAATTGATAACCAATTGTAAATTATTTTGACATTGAAATTGAAAGCCAATGAGTTTAAATTGTTTTTAAAATTGATGTTGATACCATGTGTGGTCCAAAATTTTATTTAAAAAATACCTTACTTGGCCTAATTACAATATAAAACAATAATTAGTTAACATTAGTGAAAACCAATATTGTGTGTCATGATTTTAACCTTGGGTTTACAACCAAAGCAAAGGCATGGAAAGGTGTGGGTCAAGAGTGCAACATGAGAATCACATTTGCACTTTCAAGAATGTGAATGAATGAACCCATAAACTTTCAAGTGGACTCTCACATTTTGGGAGTTGGAATCCTTATGGAGTTTCGAGTTTTCAAAAAGGTATTTCAAGGGCCAAAACTTATTGGATTGAATATTTTCTTATACCATTGGAAAACTCTTGAAACGTAGATGCGTAAAATGGGCTCGCATGACCCATTTCAGTATTTAAAATATAAGTTATGGCCCAAAAAAGGGTTGAGAGTCAAAGTGTCAATTTGATTTCCACCCACTAAAAGTTCAAAATCGCCTTGAAATACGTGTGTGTAATTGGCATGCCACATATTGTTGGAAAGCTCTCAACGAGGGCTAAAATTTTGTTTTAGATCTCACCTTAATCAAAGGTTTACACAAGAAATTATGGCCCTCCAAGGTGATGGGAATCCCAATTTCAGAAGTTTTAAGACTTCTAACTTGGGAATCCCGGGACCAAATGACATTCCGATGTAACCCTCATGGCTAATCATAGATAATACTATAAGGGAAGGTGGTGACTTCCCCCAAGTCCGAGCCATGATGAATCTTGTGAATCCGTGTATGCTCGTGATTCATTCGTGCACCAAAAGTGCTCCAATAACGCAATAACCAACTTGTTGTTTAATTTGTGCAGGTTTATGTAAATAATTGACTTGCTTATCACTCATTTTAGTCCTCATCCCAAAGCTCCATCGTGTCCCTCTACCCCCAAAGTGTTATAAATTACGGAACGTACCCCAATTCTTTCTTCTTCCATTGTTTTCACTTTTGAACTTAATTTGAGTCTTTCAAAAAGTGTGAGGATGCGTCATTGCATGATTTTTCTTTCTTGAAAAAAATTCTAATTTTGATTCAAAAACTTTTCCTTCTTTCTAGAAGTTGTTTTAATATGGGTTTGAACATAGTTCTTCCAATTTTTAAACCTTTTAGTTTTGATTCTACCATTTTTTTTTAAAAAAAAAGAACTTTATGACTAGTTCCATGTACACATTACATTGTCCCTAATGCTAAAGAAAATGTATAAATGTATAGGTAAACACAACTTCCAGGGTCTTCACAAGTTTGAGCCCTTATGAAAATGAAAGGGTTGAAAACTTGTGAAGCACCAAACGAGGTCCCTTATCTTGGATAAAGCAATTTGAAAAAAAAAAAAAAACATTAACCCACTTTTCCAAAAAAAAAAAAAAATAAAAATTTACAAAAACATAAAAGTATAATAAATTTAAAA
>Ga0116227_10005654_pt1 | contig 26157 bp, 16 predicted proteins | sample S1TSphgellanicum_FD_89693 | JGI IMG/M metagenome (GOLD analysis project Ga0116227, IMG submission 89693) | Host-associated microbial communities from peat moss isolated from Minnesota, USA - S1T2_Fb - Sphagnum magellanicum MG | ecosystem: Host-associated > Plants > Peat moss > Unclassified...
AAATAAATTAATAAATACTAATTTAAAAAAAAAGATTTACAATATATATATATATATATATATATATATATATATATATATATATATATATATATAAATATAATTCTATTTTTCAAAAATTTCTAATGTATTTGATTCTATGATCAATTATTTGAGTTATGCTTGAAAATTAATCTATTTCAAAAGTAATGTCTTTTCTGTGCCATCTGAACCTACTTACCTCTTTTGAAGCTAATTGCCTCACTGCATTTTCCCTACCCACTATTGCATTGATATGAAAAATGCAATTAAACATCTGCCTTTTTCATGTCCATGTTATCTATGTTAAAATAATTTAATAACTCTTTTATCTCTTTCAAACCTGACTACCTAACCCCTTTCTACTGCCCATTACATGAACATATTAAAAAGCACAATATAATTTTGAGATCTAAGATAAATAAATATAAACTAGTGGGAATCATATGGGATGATAGAGAGAGAGAAAAAAATGAAATGTTAAAGCTACCGAATTCCATCTCCATGTTTTTCTGGAACTCGATTGTGTGAACATGGAATCTGATATTTTGATGGAATTTGAGAGCTATAACATTTGTGACAGGATAGCTTTTGAGGTCAAATTTTTAAGACAAAACAAAAAGAACCCATTGAAATGCTTGAGATTTCTTGGTTTTTTTGGCTCTTTTTCTTTTCCCCCAAATGGAATTTTTCTCTATCATTTCTCCAATTTGGGTGGAGGAGGAGCCACCAGAAAGACTTGATTGTTTCTCTAATGAGTAGTTGATCCTGAGATGCAGTTCTTTTTTTTTGTTTCCTGGTGAAATTCCACAGAATTTTTTTAAAAAAAAAGTGATTTTGGAGGGTAGAAGTGAGACAAAATAATAATAATAATAATAATAATAATAATAATCACCAGATTTCTATACCCATAGTACCTTGGCAGCTTCAGCACATGTTTGTTGAATAATTAATTAATTTTGAAATTTTCATTTTGACATATAGAATATTCTTGAATATTCAGTAATTCCCTTTCACAATTGTTTCTTATTTTAAAAAGCCAATTTCAAAAACCAATCAGTGTTTCTGAAAAATAATATAATTAGTGTGAAAGCTTCCAAAGTCGTAGGGTATTGGGTTTTCAGTGGGTAGATGAGTATACAAGGTTGTTTGAAAAACATTGTACTTCATATTTGGTTAATAGCCAGATTTTGGCTGAATCTTCCAACAAGAGATCGTCATTTTATCTACATCTTCCTATGGATGATCACCATTTTGGCAGCAGGCTACATTAAATAATTTCTTAAAAAAACTCTGCTAAGATGGGTAGGCTAGAGCAGAGAGACATTTGTGTGTTTCTAGAGTCAAGGTAAGAACTTGGAAGTGCATGATGCTAAATCTAGAAATTTGTTTCTAAAAAGGCATTTTTTCTTAGGTCTTTTGCAGCTTTATGAACCCTACAGGTGCTCAACAAGTGTTGATCCATAGTTTCTGAGATCTGACTTGAGGAAACTCACAGAAACTCACCAAATCTATCATAATTATGCTCCTCTCTGGTTTCGATGTGGATAAACCTTCAGTTTAGATGGCATGGCTGTTTGTGGCTTTTTGTCATTTATTAGTCCTGCTCATGTGAGTGAGCAGCTAAAACTCTAGAACGAAACAAAAAGCCAAAGTAAACTTATTATATTAGAGTTATCCGTAGTACAGTCACCCTGTCTTTGGGCCTGCTTTCACCCCCTATCCCCTCTTTGAGTGGTATCTGCAAAGTAAAAAAAATTCATTAAATCTTAGTATGAAATGCTGAAACTCAGCATTTAATGCACAAGGCTCAAGAGTAATCATAGTAGTTGTACAGGTAAATATATGGAGCAGCAGTGGAGGCGCTCAGGTAAAAGGAAAGACAGGATGAAACTCAGTTTAGCACCAAAATTGATGGAAATACTAGTTCGGGTCCCAGTTATTTCGTTTTGTAAAATTTTCACTCCCAGTTATGTGTTTGATGCCCTATTATGTTGAAACTAGCTGTTCTTGCCCTCTAATTGAGTGACTTTATGGATAACTCTATTATCTCCCTTCTATTAGGTTAATTTACTGTGCACCATGGACCAAGATTTGTGCTCTGCTTTCTGTGACTATCAGTCCCAGCTCCAGACCTTTCCCAGAATTGATTCTTGCCTGGAGATCATGAACTTGAGCAACTTCACCCACAAGCCCTGTTTGGGCCTCTATTACTCTTTACCACATCCAATAAACAGTGTTAAATTTTCTCCATTCCCACCTAATGAACATTTATTTACAGGCCAAAACCGAGTTTCATACAATTTAAAGGGCTTACTTCACTCCAAATAATGTGTATAGGCCATTGGACTGCTGTAGGTGGAGATACTTGCACACTTGTGCTTTGTTCACATTGAGTATTAACCAGTGTTGGGCGGTTCTCTCTTTTTGAACAAAAAACCAGTGGGTAAAGGGTAGGTATCCATAAACCCTTGACCAACGGTCCTCAAAATGATCAAAGAACTGGGTTTGACCTGCAACCAAGGTTCTCAAAAATCAAAGAACCAGCCTTAAACAGCCTGATCTTTGAAGATACCTGTGGGTTCTTTGAAAATTTTGACAGCCTAGATCTGGAGGTTATCTCATTCTAAATGCTTTTAAAAACCTGGAATCAAAGGTTATTTGACTTTGAAAATTTTAAAAACATCCAAAATTGAAGGTTATAACAATATCAAAGAACCATCCAACATTGGTGTTATCTTTTAATCACAACTCTCTAAAACATTGTTTATAATATCATAACCCATTTTTACAACAAAAGGTGTACCTGCAAGAGTGAGTGAATTCACTCTTCCTTCGTTTCACCGACTATTACCCATAACTAGATCTAACTCAAAATTATTACTTATATGACTTCAGACTCAGTGAAATGACGCATCTTGGAGCACAATGGAGTGCATTTTACATCATCACTTTGCACCACCCCGCTTATCTTCAGCTCACTCAGAAAATTCTTATGTTATTTGGCAGCAGGGAACTTCGTTGCCATTGCAAATCTTCATACTGCAAAATGTCTGCCATCATTCTTTGCCAGTCACGCATCGATGACTGAAAATTCCATCCTTCAATTGGTGGCAAACTTGTTTATCACAACATAGAACAAATGCCAAAAAAATTGGATCAGCAATTGGGATGGCCCATTTGTTGTTCCCCATATCAATTTCTTTTGATTTCTATTTTGATTTTTTGGTTCAATTTTTTTTCACTTTCCTATATCTACATGGGGTTGGTCGGAATGGACAACAATGGACCTCAAACTAGTTGGACTTGAAGAATGGTGTCAAAGAGAAACTATGGAAATTGTTTTATATGGTAATTCCAGGTCTTTGGAACTGGGGTTGAGTTTCCCCATCTTTCACAGTGTACTGGCTTTCCCGTTGCAATGGAGTTCTCCATTTGTGTCAAAAATATAATTAAATAAAAAAATTAAAAATGTAAAAAAAATTAAAGAATAACTTTTAAAAACCAACAACCACTACTACTACTACTACTATGGACATTGGTGACAAAACTCATATTATCCAAGAACAACATAAAAGTCAAGTTTTCAAGAAGCTGATGAAAAGAATGTGTACATCATGCCATAGTTGGCTGACCAAACTTCAATCATAAGATGTACTACCTCCCATTTGAAATTGGCTCCAAAGATTGGGAAGCCCCCATCAGGTTTTTCACAGACAATCTGTAAAGTCACCCTCTCCTTCACCCCCTATCCCTTATTCAGTGGTATCTGCAAAGTAAGGAAATTTCTCATTATGAAATGCTGAAACTCAGCATTTAATGCACAAGGTTCGAGAGTAATTGTACAGGTAGGAGCAGTGAAAATATATGTAGGTAGCAGCTGTGGAGGGGCTCAGGAAAAAGGAAAGACAGGATGAAACTCAATTTACCATCAAAATTGGTGAAAAAACTAGTTTCGGTCCCAGTTATTTCAATTTGTAAAATTTTCATTCCCAGTTATGTGTTTGATGCCCTATTCTGCCAAAACTGGCCGTTCTCTCCCCCTAATCACGCGACTTTACAGATAACTCTAATACCAAAGTAATTTTCAAATAAAGTTGAAGAGCACATTGATAATTTAAAGCTACCAATTCAAGAAATGTTTAAGAAACCAATTCAAGAAATGTTTAAGAAACCAATTCAAGAAATGTTTAAGAAATAGTTGTGAACCTTAGAATTGTAAACAAATAAGACTCTATTCACCAGGACGTTATTAGTCTGTGAATGCAATACATGACTCATAACATCCACAACTCACTTTCACAAAGTGCCTCAAATAACATAAAACATTAATGTGGTGAAAATCCTCCTAAGAAATAAAACTTAAATATGACATTAGTCAAGGCAAATACATCATTTTTTCTTACTCAAATATGATTTGAGATACAAATGGCATCCACATTATCCAATGTCAACTTATTAAAATGACAACGAAATGTTTTTAGACAAAAGTATCAAAGGAAAGATTTCACTGGAAATTGGTTTGCACACTTGTAACAAGATTAAACAATTGATGGACATACTTGCTTCCTATATTTTAGAGCAATCTTCTAAGAAGTAAGATTATCCCCAAGAATTGTCTCCAGTTTTTTTCATTATTTAAAAATTAGATGAAACAACTTTCAACCCTACATGCCTAGATCCCACAGCAAATATTATTAAGGATTTACCAAATCATCTAACTCTTGAACTCATGTACCCAAAATCTTGTCATTCCGTACCAATTTGGGACCTTTCATTTTAGTCTTTGATTTAAGTACCTCTTGCATGCTTCATGTGAGTGCTCATTATAAGATCATTGTTTACTTGCACTTTCACCTAACTTAATCCATTTTTCCAATGGTCTATATCTACCTTACATAACTACACACAAAGTTTGCAATGATTTGTGAGGGAAAAGGCCTATCATATTTTTCAATAATCCATGAAGCCTTAAATCTGAAATAGACCCCATGAACAATAACTTCTTCACATTTCGTATTTTGATACACCAAGAACAACCAAAATAATAGTATGCATAGACCAAATCAAGGAACTATTAAATGAATACAAATTAAAACTACAAGCAAGAAATATAATTATTCATGGACCCCATTGGACAAAATAAACCAATGACCAACATTATGAGTTTGATTTACATTGAGTTTGTATATATTTAACATGCAAAAGAATAGGGTTTAATGTGGCGAAATTTGAAGGAATCAATATATAAAACAAAAACATGATATGCAAGTAATCCAATTTTTGAAACAACATGATTTACATTGCCCTTTTGAAACACCGCTTCATGACAAGAATGAGGACACCTTCATAGTTGTGCTCATTCTAGTGTGATTCCAACTTGGACCTTACAATCAACAAATCTTAAGCGTTATTATTAGTGCTTGATGAAAGGCTATCACTTCGTACAATTTGGATATTTTCAAACAACAACAACCACCTGCACAATTATACTCAATGCCAAATAGCTTTGATTTGTAACGTGAAGAGAAGAGAGGAAGGTTGAATCAACTTCATATGAGCTGAAAAATTGTGGTGCATAGCCTATACATCCATTTTGTGGACCATAGTATAAGTTTGAAAATGCCTTATTAATATCTAATAACAAGTGGCTGATAGATAATAATGGCTATTAAATAATCACATTATGGCAAGTTCCAACACGCATCTACATAAATATATGCCTCTGCCGGAGCAACGGCTTTTTTCAACTTAGAAGGGCGCCCTTGGTGGCCAATTCTACCATTCCAACCCTAAACAACACAATACCTAGCTGAGTCTGAGTCCTCCTTTTAGGGGCCACAGGGAACCAGCACCCACCAGCGCACCATGAAGGATGGATGGTAAGTTGTCAGGAACAGTTTTCTGTTGGGTATCAGTTCCCTTGTTAACCATGGTGGTTAGCTCAGTTGCTTTTTTTAACCACCTATTTATTACTAACCACACACAAGCAGGTTGTTATTAGATAGGTAGTAAAAACAGCCCTTACCTCTATGTGTAAATCATCTACTTACCTAATAGTTACCTATTTTCTTACCTATCTAACTATATATGAGATGTATTTTTTTACAAAAATGGTTATAAGGTGAAACGAAATATTAACTCAGTTGACGTTCATCCACAATTGAGTAATAATGGGCATCCAGTGGATGGTGCAATGGTGGGTGCTGGTTCACCGTGGCCCCTTTTAGGAGTGTGTCTCTCACGGGTGGGCTTCTAGGTACCCATTGCAAAGCACAAGACAAAGCTTATAGTTGATTAACATATGTAGATCACAAGATGTAAGATGTAGTAGGAGTGAGAGGGATGTTGTGTATAGTGGTAGCTCTTATTGCAAAGGCATTTTGCCTTGGGATCCAACGGCAAAACCCAAGGTTTAAGGCAAAATGCTCTAACAACAAGACCTCTCACCTGTCGCACAAATTGTGTTATTACATGGTTAGGTAATTTGACCACAAAATGAATTTTTATTAAAATAAAATGAGACCTAAAAAGAGTTCAGCTAAGTGTTCAGCTATCACCCCAAAAAAATCCAAGTTGAATCCAAAATTGTATCCCAAATACCTTAATACCCTTTCAGGTTTGGCACTCAAGGGCCAAATAATTGTTATATTTTCAAATTTCATTTCACCAATAAATATAATGATTTATGAAATTTCAGCAATAAATATAGGCTGCTTCTTTGGCAAGTTCTTTTAAGTTTTAAGCTTTAACATAATCAGACCTATTATAACATTTTTTACTACTTCTTTTTGCAAAAATGGGGAGACATGTTGTGGTACCATTTTAGGTTTGGCACTTGGGCATCAAATAATTATTTTATTTTTCAAAATCCATTTTGACAATAAAAAAATAATTTATGAAAATTTGGCATTGAATATAACTAGCTCCTTTGGCTTGACTTTGAACCTTTAACATAATGAAACCTTTTACAACACATTATTATTATTATTATTATTTGCAAAAATGAGAAGAAATAATGTTCCACCAAATTATAGGATAAAAAAATGTTGTCTATTATTGGATACCTACTTTGCAATGGTGGATTGGCCAAAAGCAAGAATTTCATGGGTTTTCATCAATGTTGGGCATGTATATGGTCTTTGACATACATGTCAAACAAATGTAAGTGCATATAAAAAATATAGATGCTTAAAGTGTAAGGGTAATTTTTTATAAAAAAAACATACATTGATACAATTTTACACACCATATAAAACAATGAAAAATAAATAAATAAATACAACAGACAACATATGCAATATGGTATTTTTTTTAAAAAAATCTTTCAAAAAAATAGATATGGAAGTGAGGTTGGCTCAACAAAGAAAGGAGGAACAAGAAAGGAGCCAATGGTAGGCAAGAGCAAAGAAGAGGGAGAGAAGAAAAAGTTAGGTGTGAAGGAACAATATATCTTGCAAAGTTTCTTTCATGGTGATCTTATGAGTTTTTAATATTGCTCCCATTTATTTAGAAGTTGTTCATTAATGTAACAACATGTTTCAAGTGAGTTTTTTCACTAATTATTTCTTACTCTTTTTTGTCTACTTGCACTTCCTTTTTCTTTTCTTGTGATTGTCTTTCATTTTGATCTTGCAAACAACACAAGGTTTAGAATGAGCTCTCTCATGTCGTTTCTTTTCATTATAATTTTTGCAAGTTTAAAATGGTGACATCATGATCATCTTGCAACTCCTAACATTATTGCAAACTTCATCATCAACTTATTTCAAATAAGCTCCCCCATTGTCATCTTGCTTTCATTGTGGTTTTTTTCCTTTGTTATCTTAGAAACCCACAACTACGAATGACAAGTTTATGATGGAATATCCTCATTTTTTTTGCAAACCATAATCGACAATGATAAAAATGTAGTGCAAATATTTTCATAAGGGTAATTGCTTTGTGATTTACAGTTGCACAATATCATGTAAGTGTATATTGAAAATATATACACAACATGAAATGTATATGCAAAAAATTTGGCATACATAGTTTTACACGGTGTGCAAAATGGCTATTTACTCTATTACATGCATAACAATGGTTTCCACCATTTTTGTATTTTGCCTTTCCCTTGCCATTTCCTTGAATTTCAACATTTCAAAACAGATAATTTCTTAAAATTTTCAACATTTCCAACAATAATATAATTATCACTGAATTTGAAAAAGTATTACAATAATGTCCACCAAATTATAAGATAGAAAAATGTTGTCAATTATTGGATATTTGCTCTACAATGGTGGACTAGCTAAAACAAAAGGCTCATAGGTTTTCACCAATTTTTTTGCATTTTTTTTTCCTTGTAATTTTTTAAAATTTGAATTTGAACAAACAAATTTCTAATTTTTTGGACATTTTCAAAAATAATTTAACTACCATTGAACCTGAAAGGGAACTAATATGATACTACAATATAACACGAATGCCAATTCTCTCCAATAAATGAGCAAAAGAATACCCTAATACCTTGGCAGCTTTGGCACAAATTATATTATTTTTTAAAATGCTGAAATTTTCACAATTTCTTTTACAAAGAACAAATTCTTGTCAAGGAAAATGAAAAATGTTTTGGAATATTTTGGAATATTTTAATTTTCGAAATTGAATCTTCAAAACTAACTAATTATTGGACAGAGGTGTTGAAGCTGCCCTTGCACTACAGTTGTAATCATCCATAACAAATGAGAGGTTTGGATGTGATTTACTACTATTTATTGTGTTAAACTTATCAATCCACTTTTTTTCATCAAAATTTTCTTGGCAGACAGTCGGACTCATCCTTGTCATTAGGTTTTTTTTTCCCTTCAATTCTCTGATATTAAAAAATAAAATTCCCCAGAAAATTAGCAAATTACTCAAATTCAAACTATAAATAAATAAAAATTCCCAAATATTTTGTTGGAAAAATAACAAATTTGTTGGAAAATAAATTACTGCCTGTAATTATTCAGTGGGGGTCTGTTAAGAGGTTAGTAATTTCAGCATCGTGTGAATGGAGTTGCGCATTGCCACGTGTGAGTTCGGTGGAATTAGGACGCCAAAACTATGAACATTCCGCACTTTCCGCCGCAAATAAGCCAATGGATCAAGGCCAGAAAACATGACATTCCGCAGCGGAATAGCAACGACCTTTTGGCGCTCTCGTGTGTCCTTGCGTTCATCTGAGTCTGTACTGACACGTGTGAGCTGAGTTCCGCACCTGTTTGTACTACACCAGTGGAATTAGGACGCCGGAAAAAGAAGAAAAAGAACATTCCAAACATTCTGCCGTAAAAATAAGGCAGTGAAATGAGGCCACAAAATATGACATTCCGCCGCGGAATATTATCTACCTTTTGGCGCTCTCCTGTATGTCCCTGCGTTGGTCCTGATTTTACACGAGTGGAAAGGGAAAGCTATGAACATTCCGTACTTTCCGCCGTCAGCAAGCCAATGGAACGAGGCCCCAAAAAATGACATTCCGCCGCTGAATAGCAGCCACGTTTTGCCGCTCTCATGTGTGTCCCTATGTTCTTCCTGGCTCTCTGTACGTTGAGTTCCGCGAGTGATTTTACACGGGACACAAAACGTATGAACATTCCATACTTTCCGCCAGTGGAACGAGGCCGGAAAACAAGACATTCTAAAGCGGAATAGCACAGCTACCTTTTGGCGCTCTCTGTTTGTGTCCGTCCCTCTCGTCTCTTTCCTCTTCTCTCCCGCCGCCTGCGCGCTCTAGTCCCATTTGTTTTTTGCCGCGTTTGTCGTGGGGTTTTTGCTCTGGTTTTGTGTCAGCTAAATCTTCGCTCCAAGTTAAGTAATTCCCCTGAAATCGCGTGCTACATTTTGGTTTTATTATTTTGTTTTATTATTATTTATTTTTCCCACTGAAAATTTTGTAGCACCACTTCTCAAGTCGCTCTTGCTCTCTCTGATCTTCAGGTGCTGATTTGCTTCTTGGCAGTTGTAAGAAGCTTGCAGACGTGTAAAGCTTTTTGGTCACTGTGTGTTTCAATGCTCTTTTTTTCTCTGCTAATCTTTTTATACAATAATGTGATCTACAAACAACTGTGCAAGAAGAATGTTGGTATTTAAATAGGGTTGTTGATGACGTTCTCTTTGTTGCTTTTGGGTTTTGTTTGTATTGCTGCTGTACGGGCTCAATGAGAAGTTGTTTTTGATGCAGTTATCGGAGTGCGTTCATTTTATTTTTTTCGGTGATGAGTTGGTTTTGTACGTTTGATTTGTAGAGAAGCAAAACCAGTTGCTACGTAGCTATCTAAGCTGAGAGAGAATATGGCAGCAGAGTTGCGACGGGAGGTGGAGGATCAGCAGCACCCTGGAATGCCGCAGCATGGTGAAGAACAAGAGCAACAGCAGCATCATGAGACAACAACGAGAACTGTGGACGGATTGTCTGGTATAATCCATTCAGGAGGAGCAAGTTCACCCATCAGAGAAGTGTGGGTGGTGTCGGAAGATTCTGGCCGAAGAAGACAGCAGCATTCACGTTCCAGCAGCAGCAACTCCTTCCGAATCATGTCCGACATCAGGAGAGACGGTCCCAGCAGAACAACTGCGGCTACTTCTTGTTCGTCAGCAGGCTCTAGTAGTGGTCGCGATTTTGATATGGACTCCATTCCTGTGGAGAGGACCAGCAGTCTGCAGGGAGATGCACAAACGGAGACGAAGAAAGGCTTCGATGATCATGGAAGACCAGCAGCAGAACAGGTGCCGAGTGCAACAGAGACAGAGAAATCCACGTTTCTTTGGGTTCCTATCAGCAGTGACGCTGACAATGTGGTTCCCTCTTCTGTTTCTTCTTCTTCTTCAGCTCCCCTGACGTCTCTTGGGAAACCCATCTCTGAAAAAACCGCGTCCTCTCTCTGGCGTGATCCTTACTTGCTAGCACTAGATTCAGCAGTTGGAAGATCGTTCTCGGATCGCACACCGCCTCTGAAACCATTGAAGACTGAGAGGGAGACAGAAGACAGATTCAAGCATGGGGTACACAGACCACCACCAGCACCGGCATCTAGCTACAGGTATCCGGCTATGCGAAGTGCATCGATCAAGCGGGCTCTCAACGCTCCTAGAGCTCTGGTACCAACACCTCCTCGCATGCAAGAAGTTGATGTGGAACTGGGTGCCTGCCAACATGAGCAACAACAACAACGGGACTCAGCTGCTGAGAGCAATGGAAGAGAGCTGGAGACTTCTGAAGCATCTGCAAGAGCCCTCCATTCTGTGGAACTACGCAAACCCCCGTTTCTTGAGTCTCAACCCACAATGCCTTGTAAACCCATTGCGGCGCTGCAACACGGGGATCCTCCAAAGCGTAGAGCTCTTTCTTTTGCTACCGGCAGGTTCAGATCTTCTGCTTCTGCTTCCCGGGTGCCTCCTCGCTCCTTCACGCGCTTTCGAAGCCGTGGTGCAGCAGGAGATGATGAGGATGGGAGTCCGACAGTACCCAAAACCCCAAGCAACGCTCCAGACACTTACGACATGTTCAGGACGCGATCGAAGAAATTCTCCGGTCCTCTAGAGAAGCAATTCACCAAAACCTATTCCAGGAGGTGTGCGGATCTCGTGATCGATGAGGAGAAGAGCTGCGAAGACTGTCCTTATGCTGTTGATGAGTCTGGCTTGCAGCCGGCTGTGAGTGCTGGACGCTACTTCGATGCCCTCCAAGGACCGGAGCTGGAAGTTCCCAAGGTAAGTAGCATACTGGATCAGCACTGGGTCTTGAAGAAATTGGCCTCTTCTCTTCTACTGCCATCTCTCTGTTGCTGTTTCTGCAAAGAGGTTTAGGGCTTACTCAGTATGTACTATGTACTCAGTTGGGTGTTCTGCTGCTGCTGCTGCTGTTGCTCCCTGAAAATTGCAGGACTCAGAAAACCTGTTGCTGCCACCAGATGAGAAATGGCCATTCCTGCTGCGGTTTCCAATTGGGTGTTTTGGTGTCACTCTTGGACTCGGAAGTCAATCCATTCTTTGGAAGAATCTGGCATCATCTCCAGATTTGGCATTTCTCCATATCCCCAGCTGCATCAACCTCTACTTGTGGAGCCTTTCTGTGTTGTCTCTCATCGTTGTCTTCTTCATCTACATGCTGAAATTCATTTACTTCTTTGAAGCTGTGAGGCGTGAATTTCATCACCCCGTTCGTGTCAACTTCTTCTTTGCACCTTGGATTGCTGGAATGTTTCTGGCAATTGGAGTTCCACCTGTCATCACAAAGTCTTTACATCCTGCAGTGTGGTGTGTGCTTATGGCTCCCATTATTCTACTGGAGCTCAAAATCTATGGACAATGGCTTTCTGGGGGTGACAGACGCCTCTCCAAAGTTGCTAACCCTTCCACACATCTGTCCGTGGTTGGAAACTTTGTAGGCTCAATTCTTGCAGCAACTGTAGGTTGGGATGAGCCAGCAATCTTCTTCTGGGCTGTCGGTCTTGCACACTATCTTGTGCTCTTTGTTACTCTTTATCAAAGGCTGCCAACAAATGAGACACTGCCCAAGGACCTGCATCCAGTCTTCTTCCTATTTGTTGCAGCCCCAAGTGCTGCCAGTGTTGCATGGATGAAGATTGTGGGTCATTTCGATTATGTTTCAAGACTTGTGTTCTTTGTGGCCCTTTTCCTCTACTCATCCCTTGTCGTTCGCATCAACTTCTTCAGAGGGTTCAAGTAAGTTTGTTCAGCACACAACCATTCTGTTGCAATACAGTCTTTGGAAATAAAACATTTGGAGTTTTTAAGTGTCATAATGCATTTTCTCTCTGAGACTCTCACTGATAATCTATCTGCATCTGGGCTTTTGTTGTTATCAGATTCTCAATTGCCTGGTGGGCATACACATTTCCAATGACTGCAGCTTCCATAGCTTCAATCCTCTATTGTCATGAGGCAAGTACATGGATTGCGAAGGGCCTAGCCATAGTGCTTTCTTTTGTCTCATCAACCACAGTTTTCACTCTCTTCTGCTTGACCCTCCTTCATGCATTTGTGTGGCGGACTCTCTTCCCAAATGATCTGGCGATTGCAATCACTGCAAAAAGGTCCAAATTTAAACGCAAGGGATCACCTGAAGGTGATAATGACGGCTGTGGTCTCTATTCGCTCCATCACTCTGAGCCAATATTCAAAACAATGGTTGATGCTTACCATCAATTCATATCTGTGAAAGAGGAGACAAATGCAATCAATGGCGCATCTGGATGTGCTGATGAGCAGCTGCCCCCTCAAGCTCAATCTCAGATACAAAGTGTGACCTCTTCTAGAGGTTAGAGAATCTCCCAGAAGTAGAAGATTCAAAAAAATTGTCGGCAGTGCATATGAAAATAGTCTTTGATTCTAATACATCCAACGCTCCAGATTTTGGCAAAGCCAATGTAAAGTTGGGATGTAAAATACTGTTGTAGATTCTTAGATAAAGACCACTAACAGATTCCCTAGAACACATTTTGGAAGCTGTGTATGAACTTGAGCTCTTTCCTTCAATGCAACTTCAAGAAACCTCAAAATCTTCCAAACTATATACTTGGGCTTACCTTGCCAAACCTAGCTTATAACTTGCTTTACAGATTGGCTTGAATTGGCTTCACAGACTTTGACAAGTAGATGTAGTTTGGTAATTGAAATTATGAGATAGGTTACCAAGGTGAAACCCGGTTCACTGGATGGTGCACTGGTGGTTGCTAGGTCACATAATCCATTATTTGTCTGAAATTTGCATTTTAGCAATTATACTACTGTAGTACCTGGGCGAGTACCACATTAATTATATTCTTTTCAGAAATGTTGAAAATTTCAAAAAAAAAAAAGTGCAGAAATAATTCTTTTCTGAAGGAACGTAAAGAATCTGATAGGATATATGACTTAATACAAAGGGTAAGCAAAAGTTGGCCAATACCAGCATACTCGGGTTGCTATGTATCTACTCGTATATACTAAAATTCATATTTTGTGTTTAATTTTCATCTACTAACCATGATTCTATGTGGTGTCACTACCTTTGCTCAAAGCTAGTAAATGTACACCAGGTCAACAAGGGGTGTGTCACACTGTCGCCTTGCAATTTACATTAAAAGTATCAGAAGGCAAAAGAAGAATTATGGAAATTCAAATATTTCACCATGCCAAAATATAATCTTCAAAAAAATCCTTCAAAGGAAACCAAAATCCTTCAACATGTCATAATTCTATAACTAATCTCAAGTTTCAACACAAGCCAAAATATCATCTTTCAAAAATCCTCATATAAAAATAGAACTACGACCAGTGGCCAAAATCCCTTAAGCTACTATACTCAATAACGAATCTATATGCAATATTCTTGCCTTGGTAGGCAAGGCCAACAAACCAATGTTGTGCATGTAAGTGTAAATTATTTACACTTACACGGCCAAATTTTTTTCACTTACACTTATCCTCTTGCAGTGTATATATTTTGTTTTACACTTACACAAGGCCAGCGTAAATACTAAAATTATTTGTGAAGTGAGTCTTTGGGCCTCCTTTCACCCCAAACCCTTCTTTCAGGAGTATCCATAAAGCAAGGAAATTTATTAGATCTGGGAATGAAATGTTGAAAATCAGCATTTAATGCACAAGGTTCAAGACTAATTATAGTGGCTTTACAAGTAGGAGCAGTAATGGAGGCGCTAAGAAAATGGAGAGACAGGGTGAAACTCAGTTCACCACAAAAACTGAGGTCCCCCCCCACCCTTGAATGCTGATTTTTTTTTGAATCTCCTCAAGTAAAAATCACATTTTGTACATTGTTTTACAGAGCCATGTAAAATCATATATATATATATAGTTTTATCGGACCACGTAAAATTATATAAATAAATTTATTTTTACACTTACACAGAGTGTAAGTCCCAAACCATGTACATGCACAACACTGCAACAAACCTGTTCAAAAACTTGACTGTGACAAACAAAATGAAGCACCAAATTGTCACCTCATATGAGAATTTTGACTTCTCTTTCCAAAACCAAAGAATGAACAAAACATACATAGTTGAAAATAAGAGCCTTAGAGTCCACATGTTGGAAGTACAAACACAAGTTTTTCCATACATGTTTATTGTGATTATCATTTGCTTTGATCATTTGGCAGACATGCTCTTTGAAGTCATTTTTACTCTCCAAGTTCATAAACTGTTCAATATAGAAAACCTAAATCACTAGGAAAAAAATTTCCTAGTGTATTTGGAGGGCACCTTATATCATTCCTACACTCTCAGTTCATAAACCTTTCAATATGGAAAACCTAAATCAATAGGAAAAAAAATTCCTAATGTATTTGGAGGGCACCTTATATCAATGAACATATTTCCTAACAAAGAGGAGAGATATTAGGGTGTACACCTACTTCACTAACTACTCCTTAAGATTGAGAAGGATCTTATGCCTACATGTAAGATCCCCCCTTGCTATTGTGACCCAGGCGTAAGATCCTCCGTTTCATATGCCTTGCACAACCATCTGAGTATGTTTAGATTTGTGAAAATCGTCAGTTTGTGTTTTACAATGGGTAAAGTCTAAGGCCCACTTCACATTAGGAGTCAGGGCCAACGTTCAACCCAAATCAAGCATTCCTATTGGTGCAAAAGTGGAAATCAGCCCCAAGGGCTTTACACTAGGAGTCAAGGCTGAAAGAGAAAAAAACTTTTCAGTCTGCCCCAAGTTACTAGTAAATGCTGAACTTTATGGCCTTGTATTGGCCCCAAGGCTGAAAAAAGGATACCATCAAATTTGGGAGGCCAATTTGCAACCCCAAAATTGGCCCCAAGTTTTTTTGGCCTTGACTCCTAGTGTAAAGCAGGCCTAAGAGCATCTCCACATGAGTACATTAATAATCCTGGCAATGGCAAAAAAATATGACAGCCTAAAAAAACAGATAGGATGGCACCCCACTGTTGCCCTTACAAACTAAATATCACTGTAGTTCCGCCAAAAATCTTCTCTCCCATCTCCACATTTGAGATTGATTGAGGCGTCATGCTAAAGCACATTCCTAAGGTCACCGTGAGCAAAATGGCAGTGTGGAGCATTGTTGAAGCATGTACAACAACCAATGACCTTGCACACTTGCAATCAAAAGCAAGAAAAGGAAAAAAAAATGTTGTAGATGAAGAATAGCAGTTGTGTTGCTTGTTGCTCCACGCATCACAAGACTTGGTGATTGGGAACAGGCAAAAATTTGCAACATTTTGGGACCGAATGCAAAATCGATTCAATGAATCACATCCTACTAGTTGTGCTCCAAGTTCTACAAGGTGTTTGGAAACAAAATGGGGCATCATCGAGCATGATGTTACCAAGTTTGTAGGACACTACATAACCATGCTTGTTGTTTGTGAATAAAGGACAAGGACTGAAGATACATTGCAAAAAGCTCTTAACTTGTGCAAGACAAAACACCCAAACCATCAAGCATTCACCTTCATTCATGCTTGGTATGTTTTGAAAGACATACTTTGATGGGCTAACCTTTGAAAATAAAGGAAAAAAACATCACTATTAATGAAAAGGAAGGCTAATTTTGGTGATTCCATGAATTTCAACAATGATGGGTGTAGGGGATTGACGTTGCAAGCATCACCCCCAATATGAGTCCACCTTCCAATTGGCCACAAGGCTGCAAGAGGGAAAAAGAAGACCAAAAGGACAAGAAACAAATAGAAAATAACATCATCAACGCCCAAGTTCGCGTTATTACAAACATGGCAGTAACAACTTTAGAAAGGACCGCCATCATTTGAAACCAAAGTATGATGGACGTTTTTTCCATGCTCAATGATCAATTGCAATCCCATGAAGCACATGAATATTTTCATCTTTGAAGGCAAGAAGAATAACATCTACTTTGAAATCACTTTAAACACAATAATGCAAAAACCAACATAGTGACACCAAAACCAAGTGGAGTAATAGTAGCCTCCACCCCTGCCACAAGGATATCACTAATCACAAATATCACAGAAGAAGGAAATGATCACAATGTTTTGGATTTGGCAAGCTAAACCCACTAACAAGAAAATTGGAAAAATGTTGGACACAATAAAATGAAAAATTTGTGTAAATAAAAAAGTTCAAAGATGATTAAGGCCTTTCAATGCCTAGAGGTGATCCACTAGATCATTCCTCAAATTGTAGTATGCCACTTGATTTTTGTTTTTTTTTGTGCCTTAAATGTATTATACAAATGTCAAACCCCTTCTCAACTAAATGTCATGCTACAATTCAATGGTTAGTTCCAAGACCTCCCCTTGTTCATCATTGATTACCATGTTGTATAGTATGATGCATGTCATCAACACATCTACAATTACAACATAATCCCACAAGTAGCAAAGATTAGTCATAATATGCCACTTCAACTACAATATACTAAAACAATGCTCAACATCTTTGCAAGCTACCTCTTGCATTTTGGAAATTTTCTAACATTTTTCTCTTTGTGATTTGTGTATGGTGGGTACAAAATAGGACCATTGTAGATAGATCCCACCTACAAGCAAATAGTAATGAAGATGTACATTGCCATTTACTTTGAAATTGAAGGTCAACACTTGCACCCCCCAATAAACCTCGGATTAGAGGGCTCCTATCTAAAACATTCAGGTCAGTGTTGCCTCTTGGCAAATTGAAATAGGTGTGCCAAATCCACAACCTTTGATTTGCTATCGCCTCCAAAATGATGGATTTTTTTGCATCTTTATCAATGAACAAACCCTACCAAACAACATGACACTTTTTCCAACAATATTGCATACAGTCCAAGGAAGCAAACATGCCTAGCCACCTTTTATCTGCATTCACTCTCGTTTGTATCTCCAAATTTGGTCATGCTAGTTGCCTTAGGAATTTGGATTAAAAACTTCCTTGATTGCTCTCACAAAGTGCTTGAAACATTCATGTGATATGTTTTTTCCAATATTGTAATACTCATTGCATGCATCAGCAGCTTGATCGTATGCAAGCATGCACAAAGCACTTGTGCATTTTTTAATCGAACTCAAGCTTAGAACATCGCATGCATTTCTCTTCTAAACAAAATAAGGATCATGTGCACATATGCTTTCCATGATTCGAAGGAACAATGAGTGATGCATTTGATATCGACACTGAAAAAGATGATTGTCATAGACTAAATCACAACATCAAAATAGTCACACAAAATTTGAGTATGGCCAAGTTCACACTTTCGAACATATTTGGTCTATGACCAAGGATGGACCCTCCATGTTGCCTTCTTGCTTGCCATTAGAGATTTGGTACTTGCAACAACAATGCAACAAACACAAGATCAATTATAGTTTCATCTTCAAGTGCATGCGCAAGCCCATCCAATAGTTGTTGCTACCATCGACAATTGCAAAGTAAACAAGTTGTAGAAGAACAAGATCAACAAAGAATGTTTGCTGTAGAAAAAGGATGTTTGGGACAGAGCTTTGCAAAGGATGCTTGGGATAGAGCTTGCAAAGAAATGCATTGTTGATTAGCTTTTTTTTTACTACAAAAATTTTCGCCAAAAAGAGACATTAAAATTCTGAAACTCAAAAATGAACTGTTTTTGGAAGCTTTCGGTTGCCAAACAAAAAAAATTGATAAAAATCATAGCCATTTGTTCTTCTTTTTTTAACAAATGATAGCCATTTTCATGCCAAAAAAAATCATAGGGGTTTGCTTTGGATCTTCCTTTACAAACAATGGGCAACCCCTCCATTATGGCCAACAGCTTTAGGGTAAAAGCATTTTTCATAGTGACTAGCTGGAGATGCTCTAAGGGTGAGGGGACACTCTTAGCATGGCCAAACTTTGTTGCCACCTCCTCCTAGATTAAACATTTATGTGTACTTCAATTCCTTTCACATGTGTTTGATAAGGGGTTTTGTCTTGTTCAAATTCTTCAAGTAGGTCCACTGGCAAGGATCCTCGACATTAATTAACATTAAATGACAACTATCCTTAGGTGGGCTATAGCATTTTTACAAATGTGCTGCTACAAGTTGTGACCTAGGAAGTGCCTAGGTCTAGATGTGGATAATTTGATTTTTTTATTTCAAAAAAGGGTCAAAAACCCTTGAATAATTTGTTTTCATTTTTTTTTCATTTTTTGAATAACAAATCACCAAGTTATGAAATTTTGCCCCATAAATAGTCACATTGTAGATTTTGTAATTCTAGCTCCAATTTGAATATGATCATGAGGGTTAATCTTAGGGTTGCCATTGGGTGAGATTTTTGCAGTAAAAAACGTTGCTTCCAATCAAAACCCCCAAATAGCCCCAATGTTTTTTTTGGAAAAAAATTGTGTCCCCTACCCCCCCTGGCCTTATGAGTTCATGAAATAACCCTGCCAACTCCACGGCACCACCTCTCCCCAGTGCTACCTCCCCCAATGCTCAGTTAATTGACTGTCCAAAAGTTGGACAGTCCACATAGTGTAACCTCAACTCACCCTGTGTTTTCCCAAAATCATCTAACTCAGGGTGACTTTACCACTGCACCGAACTCAGGGTGAAAATCAAAATACAAGATGTAACACAGTGCGAGACTCAAGGTGAGTTTTCAAATTTCTTTAATAATTGAAGACTGTTTTAGAAATAGATGGAGATGAACTAGAAGAAGTGATCATTCTTCTAGCTTGCTGACATTGTGGTACGTACCTATCTAGATTGCCAAATTTTAGCTTTCCATTTGTTATGGAAGAGAGTTTTTTGCCAATTCAAATTTTGCAAAATCATCACAAAATCAAAAGATACTAAATTTAAAAATGCTTGACACCCAAAGACCGATTAAACAAACACCTATAGGTACTACTCCACTTTTGCAAAAAAAATTGTTGGTTTTGAATTTTCTTATGAACTTGTTTTGCCTTCAATTTAATAATCTGAACTAGATTTGGCTAAACGACAAAAGAAAGCGTTTTGCTTCTCAATTACAAAAAAAAATGTTAAGAGTAAGATTGTGTAGAATCTATGCACAAACCTTATATGTATGTATCTAGCAAATCCACATAATCAAGAACAAGTCACTAGAAGTGATTTCTTTGTGCTGAAAAATCGGATTGTGTAATTACCAACCAAGGATCAGTTTGCTGCGCCCGGGGAGAATCCAAGGGCCAGAGTAAACCTGCACCCACACAGTGCACTGTGCAGGATGGATGGTGTGTGGACAGGAAACACTTTCTCATTGTATTCCTGTCCACATTGCTAACCACTGCAGTTAGCTAGCTATGTACCAACCATCAACATGCATCTTCCTACCTAGTAGCCACCCTAAACCTAGTGCCTTACATTCCTTACCTACTTAGCTATGATTCTTACCCACTGACTTGGGTATTGCAGACTTGCACACCCAATCATCATCATCACATAAGAAAAAACAAAGACAAAGTCAGAAGGATTAACAAAGACAGAAAGCTAACAACCGACCCATTTGACTCCAATGGTAGTTTTATGAAAGCACCTCACATTTCTGTAAGGGTTTCAAAAACTCCACTATACAATGCCCGATAAACCAATGGGTGGGGGTAAAATCTAGTTCATAAAATATACATGGTTTGTAAGCTTCTTCTAACTTGGATAGTGGGTCAGGTTTTGAGGAGGTGGAGGAAAAAACATTGTTCCATCAGCTGGCATTTGCTCTGATAGTGCAAGCTCCATCTCTTTGATATGCACCATACTAGAAATGGGGAGTGGTTGAATAGAGGAAGATGGGACAGACATGTCAACATCTATGCGATGATGACCCGAAAGATGTTCTGGTGAAGTTCCTGGTGTGTTGTTCCCGCTGGTCTTCTTTGTGTAAAACTTGTCATCTTTAATTTCATATGCCTCTGCAGTGCGTACCTCCTGGCAAAGTGAGCAAGGGGCACAGAATAACCATTGTGCACAATTGGTCACCCCAGGACACCCACAACACCAATTTGTCTGAGGCAAGTTGTATCTTTCTCTCATCCGAATCCGCCAAAAGCCGCCATAGAGTAACCCAAAAACACTCAAAACAATCCCTGTTGCTGCAAAACTGTGCTGAACCACCCTGCAAATTTTGGTTTTACCACCCCCACAGAAGTACATGAGACACGAAACAGTTGCCGCAAACACATTCCAACGTACACAATGGTTTTCATATGACCTTTTCTGCCTCTTTTTAGTCCCATTACAAGACACAATGGACAGGTCTTCTTGGGTCTACCAATTGTTCAAAATCCACATGTACACCCATCATGCAAAATCCACATGCCCATTGTGTTTCCACATGTATGCTCATTGTGCAAAATCCACATGCCCATTTGTGCAAATCATGAAAACCGTTATGTTATGGAGCCTGCTGGGTACAGACCACTGTGCCCATTTTGCTGCCTATTAGGAAATTTTGGCTCACCCCACCAGGCTTGCTCACCAAATTCCTCACAGGCAACTCACTGGGCATTGCCTGTACCTGGCATGTTCCATAATACTTAAAGAGTTTCTTAGTATTTGGCAACAAAGCTGGTTGGGAGCATACACCATACCTGTTGTCAATATTAACTGCTGCTACCATGAACACCAGACAGGGGGCAGAACAAAGGAGGAGAAAGGTAGCAATGTGCACATATCGATTCCCAAATCCCATTCGATCCAGATTCCATCCAAGCACACATGGAAGACAAGCGGTTGAGAATAAAGATATACAAGGTTCCTGATAGCAATCAAACAAGCCACCTTCCCACTGCGGATTCTCCACATGTCTTCCCTCCCTAGATATAGATGACATGCTCTTCTTGAGCAGCTTGTAGTTTTGATGCTTGTGGAATCTCGAGTGATGATGATTATGAGGATAGCTTGTGGAGCCTTGACCTCTCTTGATTTTATCTGCCGGCTCGACTGTGGTTTCATTCTCCCTGACTCTGTCCACCACCTCCTCGTGTTCTTCTTCTTCTCCTTCTTCTACCACAAAATCCTTTGCCAAAGGACTCAAAGAATTGTAGATCCCAGCAGCTGCTGCAGCTCCAAAAGATGTACTGAGAGTGATAGCCACACCGATTGCAGGTCGGTTTGCTCTTTTGTAGCCCCAATTTAGTCCACAAAGTGCGTACTGTGCAAAACAATTCAAATGCAGCAGAAGCACAACCACAAGCATGTGAGTCCATTCATTGGGCTTGCGCAATCCACCTTTAGAATACACCTGTCTCAACTGGATGATGTCTTTTGGCCGCCAGCGCATCAACCACACCATGTGCAGAATTCGCATTGGATGCACATACAGCACCATAAGAGTGAAAAGAGAATTCAGTATTTGGTTTGAGACTTCAAACCAAGTATCTCTGTCACTTTTCTTTGGAATCACTTTGTCCAACATCCCCACCAAAACCATGAAGAGGATTGCTCCTGACACTGCAACTGCAATCACCCATATCAGGAGTGCGAGATTTTTGGGATTTTGAAGCCAGAGTTTGGTCTGCTCCTTCACAAACTCCCACTTCACCTCTCCAATCAGTGGCAGTGTGATTCCATCCCTTGAAGCAGTAGGCTCTTTTGGAGGAGAAGGTGTTTGCCAGGACATCTCTTCCCTTTCTTCTTTCAGCCGAACAAACGTTGTTGATGGTGCTAGAAGCATTTTGATGGGTTTCATAAAGCTCTCAGTGATGGGAGATGATGGTCTAGAACCAGCAGCAGCACTGTGCCCACTGGCCATCAAATCTCTCAATTTCTTGCGTCTGGGTGTACTCACAGGCTCAGAGCCAATCTCAGATCCATCCATAGCATCCCTTTGACTTCCTAGCAAGTCTCGCAGAGACAATGAACCGAATTCAGCTTCAGGATCATCACTCAGTTCTCCCCTCCATTCTGGTGTTTGCCTGGACATCTCTTTACTTTCATCTTTCAGCCGAACAAATGTTGTTGTTGGCGACAGAAGCATTTTGACAGGTCTTATGAAGCTCTCTGTGATGGGAGATGATGGTCTAGAACCACCACCAGCACTGTGCCCACTTGCCATGCCAACCATCAAATCTCTCAATTTCTTGTGTCTGGGTGTACTCACAGGCTCGGAGTCAATCTCAGATCCATCCAAAGCATCCCTTTGACTTCCTAGCAAGTCTGTCAGAGACAATGAACTGAATTCACCTTGAGGATCGTCACTCAGTTCTCCCTTCCACTCTTTAGCTCCCATTCCAGCCTTGACAGCTTTGACTTTCCTGCTTCTTCTCGGAGTAGTAGTAGTAGTACTACTACTCTCTGCTCCTCCTGTCCCAAGTTCCGTTTCTTCCATGTTTCTCCTCTGACTTTCAAGAAGCTCTCGGAAAGACCATTCCCTATAATCATCTTCAAAACCCTTAGTATCCTTCTCAGTACCCTCCTGGGTATCACTGTTTCCTGCTTCCATCATCTTCTTCTTTGTGGTGGGTCCCAAAGGGTTCACTAGAAAATACAGTCCTCTCCAACCCTCTCAACACACCTCTTTAGGCTCTTTTGCTCTCTTGGTCCACCGCACTGCCCACTCCCCCCCAATCAATCCTGCAGAGACCAGCAGAAGATCAAGTCAAATTGGAAGTCTTCATGGGTTATTTCACTTTCTTGCTGCAGTACTTTCCCCTCCCTCACCAATCTCTGCAGAGACTAGCAGGAGATCAAGTCAGGCTGGAAGTAGTCTCCATCATCAGCATTTTTGTGAGCAAACCCTTGTGAGCGAATGCATGCTGTAGCAGCTTCTGCAGTATGTGTTTAAAGTGCCATGCCAAGCAAAAAGTCTTATCCCCTCCATGATTTCTTGTGCCAGAAATTTGGTGACAAGGACATTACTGAAAGCCTAGAATTGCATCATCATCATCATCAACATCATCTTGGTTTGCGGCAGCAGCAGCAGCAGAAGAAGAAGAAGGTGGCCACAATGGGACATGGGTATGTTTGCAAGGGACTGAACCAACAACCTCCTCAACATGCTCAGGTTCTTCTTCAGTCATTTGCATCATATCTCCAACAAAAAGGACAACAACTTCACCACACAAATCTTCTTCTCCATAACTGCATGGAAATCCTTTTCTCCCAAATTATGTCTGTCCCCTGCAAAGCCAGAAAATAAAGCAAACAAACAGAGGGATCATAAATCCTCCTTGTGGTGGAAGCAGAGAAAAGAGTTTCAAGACTTTGCACCCCCACCAGAGATACACATACAAAAGACAACCCAATTGAAAACCTAAACTCCGTTCAGAAAGAAAATTCAGAAAACAGCTGATGATGATCAAGCGGATTTTGCACGCAACAAAATGAGAGAGACCCAAAACCCAAATCTCATTCTCCGAGAACATCCTCATGACAAACAAACAAAAACCCACATGCACACACTTACTTCCTGAAAAACAAAACCAAACAAAAGACGCCCTACCTGATTTTTTTCTCAAAACTCCTTCCTCTCCGCTGCAAGAGCACGGAAGCTTTCCAAGCACAGCTTCTCCTCCTTCTCCCACCTGGCGAATTTTTTTTCTCTCTTTCGGCCAAGAAGAAGAGAGAGAAGGGGTGTGCTTATGAGAGCAGAAACCAAGGGAAACGGAGGAAGAAAGACAAAGGTTTTGACCACTTCCCAATCCCACGACAATTTCTTCCCAAAAAAAAGAATACCCATCTAAGTGCGCGTCGAGAATGCGTCGGAACTCGGCATCAATTTTACGAAAAACGCGAAATTTGAAGAGAAGAATCGCGCGAAGGGACCGGCGTCGTCGCGCGAGGAACAAGGACGCGCTGGACTTTCGAAGCCGCGGCACAACGAACGGCTTTACGAGAACGGTAACCTGTTCGACCAATGAGAGCGTAGTAATCGGCCCTTAAGGAGGGTTCAAATTCGGCCCTTAAGTGGCCTTCAGTCGGCAGTGTGGGGAAGCTGCCTTTGATGAGACCGTTGTTTTTCAGTACAGAATAAAGAACGCTAGTAGCCAGGGTGTTTTGCAGGATTTCTCTTGCTTCTTAGGGTATGAGCTCAAGGGCCTTTCTCCTGATTTGTAGGCTAAGGGCCGGAGACTAAGGGCCCCTCTTTTTCCTGCTGGCTATAAATAGCCAAAAAGCTATATTAAAAATTAAAAAGTGCTGAAACTAGGTGCTTTTTGAGATTTTCAATGGCCAGAATTTGACCAAATTTTAAGGAAAAAATGCCAGATTTCTATACATGGTTCAAGTATGTAGCTGAAAATATAGAAGGATGTTTTACAAATTTTCACTTCCCTATTTAGCTTGTAGCCAAATTTGGCTAAATCTTCCTATGGATCATCGCACTTTGGCTACATTTACAAAATCGGAAACAAAAAAACACTGCCCAGGAGTCAGACAGACCACCAAATCAGGAAACTCCCTGCTTTTTCCAAGTACCTTAGACAGCAGAAGGCACAAGGGGCCCTTCTTCTGATGAGGCCCTTCATATGGAAGAAGGGCCTTGATTTGGGGGTAATTTTAATGTTTGGTATGGTGGTGGGGTGTTATAGTAGGCCCTAAAGATGCCCTCAGTGTTGCTGAGATAGGCATTTTTACAGTTGTCATTTTGGTCCCTTTAAGGACCGACCACTCTACAAGGACCTTAGAAATTGTCTCCAAAGTGTTTCTGGAAGAGTATTGTGCAACTCTCCCTGCACCTTCTTCTCTCTGGGGTGGTACCCACCTGGCCGGGCCGTGTGGGCCCTAACCATCTTTTTTTCCCTTGTGTGGAAAATGGCAATGTTGGGGTTTAAGTATCTTTTGGCCATATTAAAAAAAACTTGTTTTTAGCCGCCTGCAGTTTGTGCACGACACTCAATACTTCTAGATGGATGGCCAACGTTTGTTGTGTGCATCAAAATGAATTTTCACAGAACCTCCTCTTCCCCTTCGAAGGAAACTCAATTTTGATTTTCCAATTGAAAGAGTCTAGATTCGGTTAAGGACCCGAGTTTGATTTTTTTCACTCTAGTCTTGATTTCAATTACATAGATACTAGTTTATACCCCGTGCCTAATGCACAGGTGTGTGTGTATTTGACGGTACATATTACAAAATTACAATTACAAACTACATTTTTGGTTAAACTAATTGAATTATGTATAAAAATATGGCGTTTTTTCTTAAAACCTAATAGTATAATGGCTAT
>Ga0116227_10005655_pt1 | contig 26157 bp, 16 predicted proteins | sample S1TSphgellanicum_FD_89693 | JGI IMG/M metagenome (GOLD analysis project Ga0116227, IMG submission 89693) | Host-associated microbial communities from peat moss isolated from Minnesota, USA - S1T2_Fb - Sphagnum magellanicum MG | ecosystem: Host-associated > Plants > Peat moss > Unclassified...
AAAATAAACGAGTTAAAAACTCGTCTAAACCCAACCCCCAAACCCCTCTAAGAAACTTAGACCCCTAAAATTATGAAAAACCAATCCAATTCCCCCCCTCCAGGGGGGGGGGGGGGGGGGGGAGTGGGGAAACAAATGTGGTGGTGGCAGCTAAATCTTTACACTAAAGATCTACAGCACTCAATACTCTTTTGCTTGCTGCGAAGTAAAATCTGCCCAGCAACAGAGAATCCAACTGCAAATTGGGTACCTGTTTTCTCTCCTCCTAACAAAAACAAATGGATATTGAGAATCCTCCATCCATGCTCACAATTTGAGTCAAGCTCAAAAGATGAGATCATGACAGCTGGGCTTTCAATGGGTACTAAGAAGGATTCCTGAGATTTCAACCAGGAGACAGACCAGTTGTAAAAACACTCCTACCACCACACAGAAAAGGGGGTTTAGAGACTCATGGGTGGGGTGGGTAGATAAAGGAAGAAGCTGATGGGAGCAGAAATCCAGAGATAGATACCATGCAGCAGCTCAAATCCACCAGCAGCAGCAGATGAGGTTGATTCCTTACTGCCAAGACGAAGAACAGGTGCTCCAAAACCAGCTTCTTTTTTGAAGAAGCAAACAAAGCAAAAGAGCCACTGGGGAGATATTGGGCAGTGGGTGGGGAGAGGAGGGGAGCATTCAAGCAGCATAGTCTAAGGAAGAAGACAACAGAGGGTAATCAGAAGAAAAAATCTTAAGGTGGGAGGTAAGGGATGAAGCTCTCTCTCTCTCTCTCTCTCTCTCTCTCACCTTGGTGTTGTTTTCTTGGTAATGGCCTCCCTTGCAGAGCTTGCTCACATTTGCAAATGGGTTTGGCTGCTCATAAACAAGTTATCTCCTTGTGGGGGTCATGATGAGGACTAGTAAGCCAAAACCCACCACCGAAAACAAAACCACACCTCCTCACCTCAAAGCAAGCTCCTTCGCCTCAACAAGGCCGGCCGGCCGGCCGGCCGCCTGGCTGGCTGCTTCTTCACAATCTCCTCCCCTGTGGAGAGCAACCTAGCGTGGAGTTGAATGAATATCTATCATCCTTCTTGAGCCACCAGGATCTGTCCTGCGTGTAGTAGAGAGCTCAGCAAAGCAATCCACCCTACTCATGGTCCTCCTTTGTCTTCTTACTTTCTTTCTTTCTTTCCTTCTTCTTCTTCTTCTCTTCTCTTCTCTTCTCTTCTCTCTCTCACCCACCACCTGCTTGCATTTTTTTTCTTTTCTCTAGTAGGCAACCAAATGAAGAAACAACAAAACAAAACCACCCCCTAAGCTCCAACCAACAACCCACAACCCACAACGTGACAACAACAAAGAGAGCTTGTTGAGAGTTGTTGCCAAGCAACAAAGAGACTTGGTTAGACCCAAATCCCCACACACAAAACCAAACCAAACCAAACCCAACTCCCCAAAAAATTGCTCTTTTGGGTCCAAATTTTGCATTGACTGGAAGATGAGGAGGAGGACGAGGAGGAGAAGGAGGAGGAGGGTGTGTGTGCGCGGGTGGGGGGGGAGGGGGGACTTGGAGGTGGTACCTAGTACCTAGCCTAGTACCTAGTACCTAGTAGGGGAACAAGGTGTGTACCACGTGACGTGTCTGCCCTAAACTGCCGTACATTTCCCATGAGATTTTTGGCAGGGTGATGAGTAGCAGCCTTTTTTTTTCTTTTTTTAAAAAATATATTTAATTATTTAATTGAATTAATTAGCCTTTAAAAATAATTAATCAATTTTATTTATAATTTAATTTAATTTTTAAACTGGTAAATTTTCGCGATAAACAAGGAAAATTGAAAATTGAAAATTGGAACATGAAGTGAATTTTGCAGGTTTTTCAATCGCCAGAAGCTGAGGAAAGAAAAAGGTCCCGCAAAAGACCTGTGCCATATTTGTATAATTTGGGTTTTCCAGTGTTTTAGCCAGAATATATATTAGAAAGAAGATGATTAAGGATTTTTGTACTTCATATCTGGTCTATAGCCAGATTTGGCTAAATCTTCTTCCCTAGGATGATTTCCATTTTGGCACCAAAACAAAAAAAATTCCTAACCAAAAAACAAAAAAAACACAGCTGAGTAGTGTAGAGTAGTAGTGTGCTAAGTTACTTGTTTTCTTCTTTGGGGGTCAATCTTGTGGTATAACCGAAGTGGTGACAATCAAGCATAGGAAGATTTAGCCAGATTTGGGCTACAAGCTAAAATACAAAAAGAATTTATTTATTTATTTATTTATTACATCCTTCTATATTTTTTGGCTACACTAACATCGAAAACAATGTTATAAAAATCTATCGATTTTTTTCATAATTTTTGGTATAATTATGGCTATTGAACAAAATCTTTAAAAGCACTTGATTTTGGCACTATTCTTTTTTCCTTTTTTTCAGTTTTTTGGATATATTAAAATAAAGCTGACCAGGTAGGCCTACCCTACTACACAAGGTCAGCAGCAGTCACCTTGTAGCTACTAGCTACGTCGACATATTTTAATTTGGCAACAACATAAATAGCCATAAAACAGAATATTTTGGCAATTGTTGTTGTTTTGGATTGTTTTTCCAGGGGAGTCCACTATAACAAGAAGCAGAGGAGGGAGACCAATAACTCAATGTTTTCTTTTCTCAATTTTGTGATAAGTAGTAGCCAAAGTGACAATTATCCATAGCAAGATGTAACCAAATTTGGCTAAAATATAAACATGAAAAATAAACATTTTCAAACATTCTTCTGTATTTTTGTTACCCCTACTTGAACCATGTTATAGAAATCTGGAGATTTTTCCTTGAATTTTGGTCGAATTCTGGCTATTGAAAATCCCAAAAAACACTTGATTTTAGCTATTTTATTTTATTTTATTTTTGGCTATATATAGCCTGCATTAAAAAATGCTGCTATGTATAGCCCAAAAAAAAAAAGTTAAAATTTATGAGTGCTACAATCAAGTATATTTTGGGATTCTCAATAGACAGAATTTGACCAAAATGTAAGAAAAATCATCCGATTTCTATAACAAAGTTCAAGCAAGGGGTAACCAAAATATAGAAGGATCTTTTTAAATGTTTTTACTTTCATATTTTCCTTGTAGCCAAATGTGGCTAAATCTTCCTATGAATGATGCCAACATTGGCTACATCACAAAATGGACAGAAAAAACATTGTGAACAAACAAGCCACCCACCTAGCCAGACGATCTATAGCCAAAAAAGTGAAATTAAAAATGAAAAGAACTAAAATCAAGTGTTTTTTTATAAAGATTTTCAATAGCCTAAAAAGCACCAAATTTTAAGGGGAAAAATAGCCAGATTTCAATAACATGGTTCAAGTAAGGTAGCCAAAATATAGAAGGATGTTTTAGAATGTTTACTTTCAATATCTAGCTTGCAGCCAAGCCAAACTTGGCTAAATCTTTGGATGATCACCATTTTGGCTACATCATAAAATTGGGGAAAAAGTACTGACTAGAGTCAGGTGGCCTGACTAGAGTGAGACCACCTGACTCTAGGCCTGGACTGGCTTCAAAGAATCCCCAATCTCTTCTTCTTTGGCCCTAACCTGTTTATCTTACTCTTTTCTGGTGTCAAATCCAACTACAAAATATTCCCTCATTATTATTAGTACTAAGTACTTAGTACTAAGCACTAGGTACTAGTGTTCTTCATTCTTTTCTTTATTTTAAAATAATTAATTTGGCGAAACCCTTAACACCCCCCCCCCCCGCCCCCCCACAAAGTTTAGCCAAAGTAGTCAAATTTGTTGCATTAGAATAACCCCAAAAATTTTCAAAACTTTTTTTTTTGAAATTTTCATAATTTTTTTTGTTTGGTAAAGGGGTGGGTGGGAAAGGGGAGTGAGGAAAAACCAGTGATTACTACTACCCACTTAAACTCAACTATGGTCCCCCCTTTGGTTATTTAAGGTTGAATGATCTTGTCATTGAGAATTCAATACAATTGAAACCAAAAAAAAATTAGGGAAATTTGGGTACTCTTTTTTTCTTTTGGGTATTTTTGGAAAGTGCTTAATGAATAGGAATTTTGTGGAGGTTATTTTGTAATTTTGAGACCTCAAGTGCAGAAGATATCAAATTTCGAGTAATTTTTTTCATTGGAACTTCAATAATAATAATAATAATAATAAATCCAACAAAAATAAAACTAAGAATTTCTAGAGTTCACACTTGGGCCAACAATACATAGTGTTACCTACTTAAAACCCAACCAAGGAAAATAATTTATCTTTAATTGGGTATAGCCTTTTGGGCAATCGGCCAAGGTATATTAAACCTCTTGTATGGTTTAATATATTTTGGCCAGCTGCCCAAAGGCATACCCACCATACTACCTACTTAAACCCAATCAAGGGGGAAAATAAAAATATAATTAGTTAATTAACACATTAATACATTGATACATTAATTATAAAATGTTACAACTTTTAATACACCCCAATTTGGTGAGATCTTCCTATGGTTCATCGGCGCTTTAATTGAATAAAAATACATTGCTTCATACATGGACCCTAAACCCTAAAAACTATTGGTTTTGGTTCTTACTAAAGTTTTAAAGAACCAATTTGGTTCTTGAACAAAAAAAAATGTTTTCAAATTTTCATACTCATCCCAATTTTCAAAATGTTCCTTATTTTGTTAAAAGAACTATTGATTTTTTTAAAACCAAATTTTCTCAAACTCATTGAGATTTTACCTCAAGACTTTTGAGAAGGAAAATAATGTTTTAATCACAAAGCCATAGCTTTTCATATGTAATGATAGTGGCTATTGTTTTAGTAAAAATTGATTTACATCGATGGCTTCAAAGTTAAAACCAATGGTACGCATAGATTTTAAATAAAAATATGCATTAATTTTGCCATGAAGGATTGTTGTTTAATGATAAAGACATTCCTTCATGAAGTTCTTTTATAACCTCCTTGAGTATCAAATTGAAACCATGTGATACCTTAACAATTTTTAAATAAACAATTATCACCTAATGAAACAACTTTTGATTTTTAATGTAAGGACCAACTTGAAAATCAACTTGAAAATTGGACCCAAAGTGATACCCATATAACCTTGATATTACCTTCATTAATATTATTGTGATGATAGGTTTTTGTTTCAAACGATATCACAATAATTAAAATTTTACCAAATCTTTACACTAAATAAAGACGTCAAACAAAACAATTATGAGAATTCACATTTCGTGTTTAACTTTCATTTCATGCGAAACCCTTGTTCCCAAAACAACATTATTCTCAATTTTTATCCTACACCTAAACATAGGTAGATCATGATGCATAGTAAGGGGAGGGTTTTTATGTTTATTCTTTAAGATTAAAACAGATCTTACACATATAAATATGCATAATATTCATAATATTTGTCTCATTCTCTAAAAATAATCATATTATTTTTCATGTCTTCAAAGATGTTCATTCATGGATATAATGTGCTTTTCAAATATACTATGAAATTTTTTGGAATGTATTTTTTGTTAATATAATTAACATTCATCAAACTTGTGTGCTTCCATTACAATAAAATGTGTCTTAGTTCATTTTGGGTTTCACTAGATTTTGAATGAATTTGGACATTTTTACCATGGTGAAACTAATCAATCTCTTAATGAACGAAGACCAATTGTTACGAACAATGAATTGATTCACTAATATTTAGCGAAACAAGGTTACTTTAAAGTGAAATACAAATTTATCAAGTCATTCATTTGTTAATTAATTAACTAAACAACATGAAAATTAATTAAATTTAAATTATTTAATACATAATATTATTGATAATTCATGATTTTCAGCCTATGAATTATCGACACATGTCAACACTTAAGTTAGGTTAAAAATATAACCTAAATATATAGACCACATGATCAACCTAGGTACCTACTCTAAGGAACTAAATAAGAAAATATTTGGTCAACTTATCACTATTAACCACGCATACACCACCTGTGAAATTTGATCCTTTGACCTTTAGAATGAAAGCAAACACCCTTACCATCAAGCCACCTCACTTGTTGTAATAATATGTTACACTGCATTTTATTTATCAAATATTTCATTTTAAACATTACAAAAACATAAATTTTGAAAGTTCATATTTTAATGAAATTTTGTCCAAATGAAACTATTCGAAATTTTTAATTTTTTTAAATAATGTACATAATTACAATTTTTTCCTTTTGAAAATGTAAAATCATTTGAACAATTTTTGTTTTGAATATCAGTATTCAATAACATTTCAATGACCATTTTTTTGAAAACAAAATGTTTAATAAATGGATAAATTTTTTGCTAATATAATAATAATACTTATGTTAAGCTACTTTTATCTATTATAAGGCTACTTTTCATTAATTTTAAGTATTTCACCATACGTTATTTATGGCTATTTATGGATATTCTCAATTATTTTTGGTTATTTTATGTTACTTTTCGCTATTTTAGCATATTTCACCTTAGGCTATTTTCAGCTATTATAAGTTTTTTTGGTTAATGTTTTTTCTTTTTTTCTATTGTAAATTATTTCATTTTAAGTTATTTGTAGCCATTATAAGTTACCTTTGGTTATTCTAAATTATTTCACTTTAGGCTATTTTTTACTATGTGAAATTATTATTAGTTATTTTTGGTTATTGAAAGTTATTTCACCTTATGTTATTATTGACAATTTTAAGTTTATTGGTTATTTCATTTTGAGTTACTTTTGTTTGTTGTAGATTATTTCACCCTAGATTTTTTTTGCAACTCTAAACAATTATAATATATGACTATTAGTGGCTATTAAGGGTTATTATATTAGTGGATATTGGTGGTTATTATATTAATGGCTATTGTTGGCTATTAAATTAGTGACTATTGGTGGTTATTATATTAATGATTATTCTTGGTTATTATATTAGTGGTTATTGGTGGTTATTATATTAATGACTATTGTTGGCTATTATATTAGTGGTTATTGGTGATTATTATATTAATGGCTATTGTTGGCTATTATATTAATGGCTATTGTTAGCTATTATATTAGTGGTTATTGGTGGTTATTATATTAATGATTATTGTTGGCTATTATGTTAATGGTTATCGTTGGTTATTATATTAATGGCTATTGGTGGATAGTCTACTGATGGATATTGGTGGTTATTAATGACTATTATATTGGTGGCTATTGGCTATTCTATTAATGGTTATTGGTGGTTAAATTATCATTGGTTATTAGTGGTTATTTTATTGGTGGTTATTATATGTTATATTACAACTATTGGTGATTATTTTATTATAAGTTATTGTTGGATATTCTAGGTTATATTATCATAAATTATTGATATTTATTCTATTGTAGGCTATTCTAAATTATTTTTCATAACTATTATTTGTTATTATAGGTTATTTTACCTTAGGATATTATATTATATTTTAGATTATTTAGATTATTATATTTAAGATAAAATATCTTATAATAAGATAAAATAAAATGACCTTGAATAACGTAAAGTATAACTTGAAATAACATATATTAATTTAAAATAAAATAACCTAAGGTATAGCCTAAAGTTGGTTGAATAATTTAATTTTAAATAATTTAAAAGCATATAATTATCTAGTTAGGATACCTTAAGATAAAATAATGTATAATAATTTAGGGTATAATAATTGAGAATGATGTATAATAACTTAAAATAATGTAAGGTATAAGTTAAAATAATTAAAGTAACCTAAAATAATATAGTGTATATCATAAAGTAACATATATAATATATTTAAAACAACATAAAAATAAACCTATTTATTATAATAAATTATAATAATGAGTTATGTCAATTAGTAGTGAAACATGATGTTTACATAGTGATATTATAGTGAAATCACTAAAATGTAATGAACTTATTTCACTTTTTAAGGTCCCATAATGATTTAGGCTAGTGAACTGCACCCCACTTTTGTAGTAGTGTTTCAAGTTTAGGCCTAAAAACATGCTTATGGTTTACAACTTGATCATCCTTTTTTTTTTTGTGGAAACTTTCTCCATTAATTTTCAAACCAAAATATGATTCCTCCATCCTTCAATCATGCGACTTTGTCATTGTGTTTATACAAAACCCATTAACTTAAAGGGTGTCCACCTTTTATGATTCATTCATGGTATTGATTTTTATACATGGATACATGATATAGTGTGTGATGTGTTTGCATACATTGTTCATGAAACTTGCACATAATACATAAACAATTGCATGCACTCCCTTCAATCACACTTCAATCTTCTCATTAACAAGTTAACATTGTTTTTTCCAAAGATGAATTTTGCATTCAAATTTCCTCAATGTATGTATGGGCGTGAATAAAAATAATGAAATTTAATCACATTTGTCATTTGAAATATTATATTTTCCTTTGGCAATAATCTTATGTGTTGTTTTGCATAAACAAGTAGATTTTATTTATTTATGATTGTGTCAAGAAACTCAAGCGTATGAAAGGTCCAAAAGGAAACTCCATTTTCAATCTTGGTCACTTTCCTTCATCAATGAATTTTGGTTACACTTTCAAAGTTGCACGCATCCTTTTCTTAAACCAAGCAAAAGCAATTATGTCCATTATCTATTGATTACCAACCCTTATGAAGCCACCTCCCATTGCCACCACTAATTTATTATATGTTAGTGATTGAACATTGGTTTATAATCTTCGAGTTTTGTAATTAAATTTGTCTTTCATCTATTTCATTCTTATTTTGTAATGTTTGATTTCATTAACAAAATTTGATAAATTTACAACAAACCAACCATTAAAGAAATTCTTTTTTTTAACACTTGAAAAAAGTCCTTTTTTTATTTTTAAAATTCACTTTGAGGGGATAGTGCCACTTGGTTCCACACTTTTGTGAATATCAAATCGTCAAGCTTTCATCTAATTGCAAGGATTATTATCCCAACCAAGAAAATGAAACAAGTAAATCCATCTGAAAAAAGGAACATGTGGTATGAACCCATACAAGGATTTGAACATGATTTATCCTTATTATTGTCCAAAGTTAAAGATTATATTCACAATTATTCCACAAATAAATAGGCCATTTTATGTGTTTTTAAAAAAAATTGCTAGTGACTTCTTGTTTTTTAAAAAATATTTTTAAAAAAACACTTGGGAAAATGTAATTCTTAGTGCATAAACGACTACAAATGCAGTTGCAAATGTAGTCATAAATGCTACATTTTGGTGTAGTGTAGGGATTGACAATTGTAGTTAGGTAAGTATTGTGAAAAAAACAAGGATGTGACCATAAACTAGTTGGTGAAACCCTTTGAGACCTATACTGAAGGGGTGTTAAACTAGGTTAAAAATGGTGACAATTTATGTTGAGTTTTTTAATCACTCGTCAAAAAATTCAATTCAGTTCAAATTTAGTTAATTGTTTCCCAAAAAACATTTTTGTTATTTTTAAAGGAAAAAAATTATATAAAAATTGGGAAAAAAATTAAATAAATAAATGTGAGTGAATTTTATTAGGCTATTAATTTTCCTAAAAATAATGGTAAAAACCCCCCAAACCAAATTTTGAAATTCAAAAAATTGGTTATAAAAAAAAAAAAAAAAAAAAAAACCTTGGCTCCCATTTTTAACAATCTCATCATAGGCTACATTCACCCCCCCCCAACATTATTTCAATGACAAGTTGTAAATGTGTCGTTCGTTTCTAGGCGATTTAGTGTGGGTTTCCATGCATGGGCCCCAAAGCAAATTGACAGGAAAACATGTCATGTTTCGATGGTGGCCCACCACTCATTTTGGTTGGTCAAAAACCACGCGCCATGAAACATGAGCCTCGAAACTTGAACCTCGAAACCTACAACCCACCAAAACATGTCAAGTTTCAATGGGTAGCCCAATGCACATTTCAATTCCCAAGCAGCTTGAGCCTCGAAACATATCCCATCAAAACATGTAACGTTTCACGAGCTATGTTTTGGCCCCATTTGCCCATCTTCCATGTTCCCTTAGTGATCCCCATCCATGACACTTTAAACATTTTTCAATTTTCCCACACTTCATTTAACTTTTGGTGGATTACTATATCAAGACAATTAATGAAAGTAATGGAATAGGTTTTAAAGTTTAGGTAGGAATTGATTACAAGCGAAATGCGTTACATGTCAATTGTCACAACGAACAAACATGTGCACCTAAGTTTTGGTCCAATTAAGGTTTAATTTTTTTGTAGTATTTTTTGGTTTTTTTACAACTATGAGTTTTTTTTTTTCCTCCAACTCAAGCGTAAGGCAATCCAAGTCTTCCATTGTTTTTAGCACATAAGCCAAATTAGTCCTGATAGAAAAGAGGAAACATGGAGAGTGAAACAACAATTAGTCTTGATAGAAAATGTGAAAGTAAACAAAATAATTTTTATGGAAACCTACACTTGTGAGGAATGGTTGTGATTACTTAGAAAATGCCATAATCATTACCAAAAGGACGAAGGAATTTATTTGTGTTTATTGTCACTATAAAAAAAACTCAAAGATGAGGATCAATGAGCACCAAAAGAAGGGGTGTGACAAAGCTGTGGATTTTGAAAGGAATCTTTTTAAACATTCTAGAATATAGGGTGAAGGCGAATGCATTGTCAAAGCCAAGGAATTGTCGCCCTTCAACCACATTAGCTTTGTAGCCAGTACAAACGTGTGAACACAATTGCAAGAAGGAGAAAACCCTGCCCTTGGAAATTTGCAATGAAGTTCAAAGTTTCGTTATTGTCCACAAGAAATGCCTCACAAAACATGGAGGCTAAGCAATCAAGCAAGTTTTGACAGCAAAGAGGATTTTCAGGCGCACCAAAACTTATCACTCGGGAGAAATCGCAACACATTTTTGTTGGATCAAACCTTTTCTATTTGAATCTACAACATTGTAATGTTTAATTAAGTTTTGACAAAACTCAATTAACAATTGTAATGTGTTCACAAAGTATTAGTCTAATTTCTAGAGTTTAATTGAAAAGCAGCCCATATCAATTCATGTGAAACATGTTTCGATATACATCTTTTTGTCCCCAAAATTCCAATAGTTTAAAAATTTTCCAACAAAAAATCATGTTTCATTCATGTTTCAATAGTCTATCATTCCATGTTTCAACATTCTATTAATTCCAAAGAAACATGTTAGGATACAATCGATAAGTTTATGTTTCAATGGCAAATTATAAAATTCCTTAACAACTGTCATGTTTCGAAACACGTTTATGAAAATTTCATCCTTTGTTCATGGACACGATCATGTTTTGACTTTCATTATTGGCAAACCTAAAATAAAAGTTGGTGATTTCTAATAGCCATGTTTTGATAGGGTTTAATTGGCATGTTTCTATGGTATAACATGTCTCATTTCTAAATGCATTTACCTTCCAAGGTTTTTTAATTCATATCACAATTTGAAAAGTGAAGAATCAAAATAGATGGATGTTTTGGATAGAGCCTCACCATCAAGAAATCTACGTACCAATCCAAAGGAGTTACATACCCCAGAATCAACTCCCAAAAAACCAAAAGGAGATGGTGGGGACATGAAGAAAAAATTAAAGCTTGATAGGGTCCTCTACAATAATGAGGCATGGTGAAAGATTGATATAATGTTTTGGAAACTTTTGAAACGAAAACCAATGTTTGTTGGGAAAATTGTAGAAACACTAGGCATTTGGCATCTACTTCAATGCAATTTTCTTGATTGGGACTAAAAAGCGAAAAATAAAAAAGAATTTGTAAACAGTTTGGGTACCTTTGTTCAAGATCCAAACTTCAACATTGTTTCCTATATTGTGCATTCAGAAAGTTCATGCAAGGAAACAAAGTGGTACCCAATTAGTTTTACCATATTGATTCGTTGTAGTACATTCACACTTACATTAAATTTTTAACATATGCATTTGTAGTCACATCAATCATTCATTTCAGCCTTCATTCCATATTTATGTTTTGAATACATATGCATGTTTGAAAATTTCCATCATTGGTGTTTCAACATCACTTAAGGTTAAAGATTTGCGTCTAGTATATTCATTAAGGTTTTGTTTTACATTCACATTGTTCTTAGGTTTCTTTTATTCATTTCCATTGTTAAGGTTTCAGTAGGTGCCATTGTAGATCCTTCAACTCTCTGAAACATAACCACTCCGTTTATTTTAAAACATGGCAACGACATGTTTCTATCACCCCACAAACTTCATTACATATTTCTATCACCCCACCAATACCCTGAAACATGCCAATAGCATGTTTCAACGGAGTTGGTTAAATAGTTCATAAAATGTTGATTTAAGTTAACATGTTAATTGTTATTTCTTATTCATTTTATGTATGTTTCTTGTGTAGGCTATGTGTATGTTAATACACTTTTCGCTATTGAGTCAAATGCAAGCTAAACAAGGAGATGAGGTTATTACTATAGCCTCCCAAATAATGGACCTCCTAGAAACTGGCGACATGTAATCATTGGGCAATTCCTTACACGAATTTCTTGAATATCAAAAACACCTACAATGGTTCAATGAGGTAGATAACAAACACAAGGATTTATTAAGATAACAAAAGCTTCACTTTGTTGGTAAGTGCTTCAAGGAGCTTGATATGGTTAATGCAAAAAAAATTGAGGTTACAAAGTAGGATTAGAATCCTTTATGGCATGTTGTTAGTAATGACAAATGCTTACATGCAATAGAGAGGCCTAAACTCCCCTGGTCACATTCTTTCGAAGAGGCTGAAATAATTGCATGTAACCTTTTACAAAGGAAAACACCTTTCAGGAGTGTTCCTTGGGAAGTTTGGTTAGTAAATGTTTTTTTCTAGCATTCACTAGATAAGGATGTTAGTTGTGCCTACCCACTCCAAGGCGCTGATAGCATGTCCATTAGAAAGATGAAATGGGGGAATACCATTCGGCCTGACATAAAACTATCGATATTTTAAAGCAAGATGGTCATATTATGTTCAAGGGTCAAGAAATTTGGGAGGTATTTAAGGATGAGAATATAGAAGCTATGTATCAAAGGCTCATGTCATCATCGGATAATTTGTTTGAAATGTCATCATTTTTCGCAATTGTATAGATTAGGGCAATAGAGGATATGATGCATGAGGATACTGCATTGTTCTAAGAAATTTGGGAACAAACAGATGAAGAACAAAGGGAAGCTTCACTTTTGGACATACGAAGATATCTTTGATGTCGTGAAAACATAGATATGGGATTGATAAACGTGGATTGGGGTGTGCTTCAAGTTTTAGATGCTTCAATTAGTTTCCCCCACAAAACTACGTTTGCCTTATACAAGGTGGTAGAACAAAGACGTGCTTCTTTGTTCCTAACTTAGCTCACAATTGATGGTGTTTTAATAATGTTATCATTGGAAGCATTGTCCAATTTCGCAGCCATTGGCTAGGGCATCCAGGTCCATGAAAGAAATGAATCAGAAAGTTTGGACAAATACTGGGTTAAAATCTAGGAAGTTCACATCACAGAAACATCTGAAATCGACCGTCACCCAGAAGATGTGAAAGTAAATGTAGATATGGTGGTTGCAAATACTTCAAAATAGGTCTCACTTACGAATTTTCATGTTTCAAAAGTCACACCTCAAATTTCAAGGATTGCTAATAGTGTTTTACTAGTGAGATTGTAACTTTCAAAGGTTTCGAAAGTTCAACCTTTGGAACCTCAAGTTTTGGACATTGAAACTTTGGAGGTTTAAGTTTTAGAGGTTCACATTTTGGATAAATTAAAACTTTCAAAGATTTAGGTTTCAAATATCTAGGTTTCAAAGGTTCACGTTTTGATACTCTAAGAAATAGTTGTTGTCCATGTTTTGAAAGACCAAATTAGAATTAGAATGAAACCATCAAAGCTTCCTAAGATCTCAACACTAACAAGGACAAACTCAAATAGTCTAGCGGGTTAGTTCCTATTGGTTTTGAATTAGACCCGAACATAACTTCAACTTATGTTTTGGGTGGAGGTGAATTTGATCACGTTTCAAAGAATTATCCTTAGGATGCCAAAGGTTGGGTTGAGGCCGTAATCGTTCGTGCATTGGATGATTTCCATATTTCGGATGCAAATATCTATTTTGCCTTAGTCCAGGAAGTGGATGTCAAAGCAAGTCAAACAATCAGTGCTTCTTTTCTACTAGTTCAGCAAGTTTCAACGATACAAGATCTTGGTTATGTTTCGGCAAAACATCATGGTGATTATGTTTTGAAAATTAACATGGGAATCAAACAAGATCACATGCCATCGGTGCCATCAAAGCTTGATCTAGTTGGTGTTTCACCTCCAAAGGACTCAATACATGGGAGTATAATGTGGTCAAACACATCTATTGATGAGAATACAACCATTGATCTGATAGTGAATGCAATGACGTCGACTGAGGTTGTGCTTAACATTCTTCAACAATACCCAATGAATTTACCTTGAGTTTTGAAACACTTGATTAGGCTATTAAACACATTTCAAAGGATATAGATGTTGCAACAAAGAAATTTCGAACCCAAAAGTGAAAAGAACCAGAGGTAAAACCTAGGAGAATGAAGGTCGGTGCTAAAGCTGCAAAGAAATAAGTCATGAAGAAAAGGACTATAGTCATAGAGAGTTCTTCAAGTTTTGATAGTGAAGTTTCATTACCACCCTTGAAAAAAGAACTTTATACTATGTTGGAGGCTACACCTAAAAATGACTAACGGCTTGTTTGCTTTGCAAAAACCAAATGGCAGGTTCCTAATTCAACTATGTCTTTCTTCAAAAAAAATTCCTTTTTGAATACATCTCCTAATAAGATTTTCAAATGTTTTTTCAAGTTACTTGAACTTTTCAACACTGCAAGGTATGATCATTTTTGTACTTGAAACATAAATTTAGTGAAACATATTATCACTAGAAAATTAGATTTAAAAGAACATTGAAACATGTGCATTGAACCATTACATTAAAGATACATGGAAACGTAGAAATAGAGGTAGATAGAAACATAAATTCTCATTATTTTAGATACATGGATATATACCAAAACATGAAAGTAGATAAATATTGAGGATTCGAATACTAATTAATATACACCTATTTGCAAGGTTAAAATGTTTACTAAATATGAATTTTGTGGCTATGTGTTATTATTTGGGGGTGATATAAAGAAGGAGAATCATCTTTGGCCGGAAGACGATGATTTCAAAGCATTATTATATCAACAAAGGGAATTACAAGGCACAATGTTGGATTTTTATTTACAATTTATGTTATAGTTGGAAAAACTTGTTATTCAGAAATGTTATTATATTATAAACAATTGGACTATGTCAATATTGTGTCGTAACCCTAACCTTGGGCTCATGACCAAAGCAAGGGCGAAGGCCAAGAGGGAAGCCCGAGAGCCACATCTCATGCTCCCATGAGTGTAGGAGAGTGTAAGGGAATGAACCCTCACACTCCCAAGTGAGCTCCCATTTTAGGAGTTGGAGTCTCGATGGATTTTTGAATCTTTAGAGAACATTATAGGGGTCAAAACCCATTGGATTGAGAAGTTCCTTACATTATTGAAAAATTTTTGGAACTTAAATGTCTAAAATGGGTTTGCATGACCCATTTGGACATTTCAAACACAAGTTATGGCCAAAAGAAGAGTCAGGACTCAAATTGACAACTAGACTCCCGACCATTAAAAGTCAAGAATCGCCCCGATTTCCTTGTGTGTAGGTGACATACCACATACCGTTGGAAAGCTCTCAAGGAGTGCTACAATTTTTCCTTAGACCTCATCTTAATCAAAGGTCTTCACACAAAGTTATGGGCCCCCAAAGTCACGGAAGTCCCAATTTTGGGAATTTCGAGACTCCCACTTGGGAGTCCTGGGACAAAATGACATTTGGGTGTTAGTCCCGTGGCCAGGCACAAAATATACTATAAGGGGGAAGGTGGCGGCTTCCCCCAAGTCTGGGCCATGGTGAGTCTTGTGAGTCCGTGTTTGCTCGTGGCTCATCTGTGCACCAAAATGTTATAACTACACACTAACCAACTTGTTGTTTGATTTGTGTAGGTCCATGTGAGTAATTGAATTGCTTGTCATCATTCCTAGTCTCATCCCGGAGCTTCAGCACGGCCCTCTACCCTCAAAGTGCTGCGAGGCAGGGAGTGCGCCCCAATTCTTTCTCCTTCCGTTGTTTTCACCTTTGGATTCGCAATTGAGTCCATCAAGGATCTTGGGGGTGCGTCATATTGGATCTTTTGTGCATAGACAAAGGGAATACATGAGAAAAGTTTACCCAGTGGGGTGTTAGAAACTTTCGTGGTACAAACAGGTTCAAACACACTTTGTTGCTTCCATACAATGAACAAAGCCATTGGTTTCTTTTCATATTAGAGCACCATCGCACATTACATTTTGATTATATTCTTGAATATCACAATACTTGGAAGGAAAATCAATTTGTGAAGTGTGTAGCACTCGGGTGGTTTTATGTAAAAAACATACTGCATAATTCCAACAAGTGGATGATTATTGGGATTGGGCCAATTGTACATGTCCCATTGCCCCCACATAATGGAACATGGGAATGTGGATACTTAGTTGTAGAATATTTTAGTTAGTACTTGGATAAGTGTGATGATAAGTAACACTATCTTGGTGTGGAAGTGAGTCCTAAAACTTGCTACCATCATATCCTCATAGTTATCTCTAATTTTTTTCAACATTGTATTTCTACTTCTGCATGGTTCAACCTTTGGGATCATAACATAATGTGTCTATCTAGAGTTCTATGTTTCAATGGGGTTTGTGTCTTCCATGTTTATAATATTTTAGTAGACTGCATATTTTAAGTTTATGTTTTTGTCATGTTTTAGTAAAAAGTCTATGTTTTTGTGTTAAGGCCATGTTTCAAGTTGCAGGCATGTTTCAATATCAAGGCCATGTTTCAATATCAATGGCATGTGTTTGTATCAAGTCCATGTTTTAGGTCAAGGGCAAGTTTCATTTCAACATTTCTTATTTATTTTACAGTCTATTCTTTGTTTCTATGACTTTATGTTTTTGTGTTTTTATGTTTCATTATTTCCATCCATTCAAAAGACATTAATCCAAAAATTACATCGTCTTTACAAGTTTTTATGTTTCATGTCTTATGATTTTAACATGTGTCACATTTTCATTAGTTGCATTTCTTTTGTTTTTTACATTCTTGGGTTATTTCTAAATAGTGATTTTTTTGTTTTTTGTTTTTGTGCAAATTGGTTGGGAGGCACCTCACATGAAGCACCTTTAAACAAAAGTGTTAAATTGTTGCAACAGGAACTGATCCACCCAAGCCTAGGTTGCATGCCTTTTAATCACTCTAGATGGAAATTCAATTTTGATGACTACATTATTATTGTTTCGAAAGCAGCATCAAGGAAAATAAACTTTGTACTACAACATATGGGGGCGGGTAGCATTAGTCAAAAGATGTTGAAGAACTCACATGTATACAAAAAAACCAAAATTAACGTATAGAAATGCTCACTTATAAAAGATACCAAAAAAAAAAAATTGTACAAAAGAAATCCCAAGTAACAGCCCCAAGAAAACAAGGATAGAAAGTAGACTCGAAACCAACAAATGCCATGTTGAGGAGATAACATGTAAAATAGATTCATGAAAGCTTGAAACATCATTATTTGGTTTCAAAACGCATAATATGGAATAAAATGGAGTTGTATATCATATTTCTTATTAATTTTTAGGTTATTGAAACTTGTTTTTCACGTTTTCAACGTTGTTTTGACTAAGGGGGATTCATTTCAATGTGAGGATGTATCATTCCCATTCGTTGCCATTGTATTGTGAAACATTTTAATCGCCTTAAATTTGTTGAATGTCTATCCTTGACAACGGATGATGAATTATCACTTTTGACCTCAAATGTTGTCTTTGATCAAACAATGTTGGTGACATATTTTGCTTGGGTTTCCATAGAATATTGAAACTATGTTTCTATCATATGTTTCAGGGACTATATTTGAATGTTTTAAGTTTCGGGGACCACGTTTTATTTTTCTTTCATATGTTTCGGTAAGTTTAGATTCTCATTTAGTTAAGGTGCTTTGAATCCTAAGCATACGTTTTTTTTTAAAATGCCCATATTATATTTTGCGTTGTTTCATAATACTAGAAAGTTGTTCAGGACAGGGGTGAAATGAGTTCAGAAATGTGTTTTTTGGGATCCAAATGATTGACTTAGATGAGGTTTTTGTCTTGACACTTGAAGGTGGTCTTTTTGATTTCAGACTGCTAAGGTTTTAAAAGAAAAGCTGAAGAAAACAAATGTACCTTTGGAAGTCTACCTATACCCCAATGTTGGGCATGCATTCATGAACAACTTTCCTGAGGCTATTGAATGAAAAAAAACAACTGGCTTTGGGGAACATCATCAGGAAGCAGTGGATTTGGCATGGTCACCTTTTGATTTGTGGTTTAAGAAGTATTTGCAGGTGGGCAAGTGAAACCAACCTTAAAAAAAATGTGCAATTTGACAATGCTAGAAAAGAATGCAATTTAATGTTGAGATTGTCTTCTGAGAAAGTTGTGTTATTGGGTGTGATTAAAATAAATGTGCATTGCAATCTGACACATCGCAATTCTAGTCATGGGAAAATTGTGTAAACCTGAAATCTTCTCAATGCAAGTTGTTACAATCAGACAATCTAAAGTTGTTGTTCAGTTGTTGTCTCTTGAAATAAATTCTTAAATGCTCTACAATGTGCACTAAAATCTTGAAATGTAAAAGTGCTCTACAACATACATTGAGGATGTGATTTGGAAAGCAAATTGTCTCAAGATGGAAACTTTTAGACATTGAATAGGCTATGAACTCTGAAATTGAAGCAACATGGATATCACCTTGAAGACATGGACATGTTCACATTTGTTTAAGCTAAAGTCATTAGATCCTTGAAAAGTAATCTAATCAAGGACTTGCATGGCCATAGCTCACAACCAACATCTTGAAAACTGAGTAATTCACCTTCAAGGAGGGACAAATTCTCTTAGAATCCTAACTTGTACTTCAACATGTCATATTGCCACCTCCTCCTTCTTTGCAATCTTCCAGAATTAGCAACGATGGTGCCAAGAAAGTGGAGATGCATCTCCATGCACAAACAATGTGACTTTTCATATCTAATCGTAAAAAAAGTGTCTTTTCATATATAAAAAATTAGGGCACACAAATATACATGGCTTGAAGCAATAGACTCTAGATAAATTCAGAGAACAAGACATAAATTGAACGATGAATCCCTTGCAAACTTTGAAAAAACATGAAATTGCATGTTTCAAGATCTTTCAGCAACCAAGTTTTCGTGGGTTGAATTTCTTGTAGGAGCAAATGCAAGTGAGGTGCAATGCCTATATTGTTATGAGCAAGAAACTTCACATATCATTTGTTAAACTCAATACAAAAGCATGTTGGCCATAGGAATGTAACAGTGCAATAAGCAAGTGTTCTACTAGGCATGTCTGGAGTGTTATGTTAGTTACATGGTTAAGTCTCATTTAGTTCAGGCTTAATCTAGGTTAGTGGCTTGTTAAGCTTAGAACCTGTTCAAGTGTGAACGCGTTTAAGCTTTTTTGTTTGGTACCTATTTTAACCTGGTGTGTGGGTTATCAAATCACCAAAGATTCCAGAACACATAAGTTTGGTGTTGCAGGTTTCCTAGGTTTGTAAAAGCTTGATTTTGATTTTGAGCATTTTGCAGTTTTTACTATGTGATTTTGGGCTTGGATTCCTGTTGCGGGCTGGGATGCACTAGATTTAGGACCAGTTTTATGTTATTTGGTTTGTTATGTATGGATAGTGACATGTGTAGGCACCGATACAGTGGTGCATGTCAAGCACTTGGAATTACAACATTACTTGATTTGATTTTTAGCCCTTTCGGTCTCTAAAACTTCTACAAGCTTTCACAATTCCAATTTATGCCTAGGTGACTAACTGAAATGCTACAAAAAAAGAACATGTAGCTTGATTATGAGGAGAAATGAAACTTGATTTTGTTGATAGTATGAATCTAAATCCTAAAAACTGATATTTGGATTGCATAATAAAGTCACCTATCAGACAAGACAAACATAGAAGCAATTAAAGCTCTCAAAACAGGAGTTGAATTGATAGAGTATAAATGGGAGAAAGAAAAAATACCTGCGACAACAAATCTGCATTATTTGGATTTCTACAGAGATGATACAAAATTCGATGCAGCAAATGCTGTAGAACCTCCAAGAGGGGTGAGGGCATGAACAACAACTTGTAGCACAACTAACGGGGTCGAATCTTCTGGAATTGGATAGACGACCAAAGGGCCAGTTACCAGAAGAACAAGAGCAGCTGCAAAAAGAGTAGCAGGGGTATTTCGGTCGGTTGCAGTTGATAACACTCCAAAGTCTTCAGCCTTTGATAGAAGACCCAATTTCTTGATGGAAGACAGGGACAAGCTGGAATTCTCAGCAGCTGAGAGAAGCCCTGCCTTTTCAACTTTGGACAGCAACCTCAATTGCTCCACCCTTGACAAAAGCTTCACAGCTTCTGGTCCCTCTTCCACCTTGTTGCGTACCTTTGCTCAATTATCACCCACCTGAAGCACTTTCACCTGTTGCCCCACACAGTCCCCCCCAAAACAAAGAAAGTTTAGAAGAGAGAAAACAGATGAAAATGTGCCACCATCCCTTATTTCCAGGTCCAAACATTTGAAATTACAAGAATTGCAGTGGCAAGGTCCATAACAATTACAAGAGCTCTGAATTGGCAAGCTGAGGATGCCATTGCAATGGTCCAAGTGTCATTGCAATGGTCACAACAACATCGTTCTCGTGTGCGGTTGCATTCTTATCTCCAAACAAGAGCTCTGAAATGGCAAAAGCCAACAAGACCATTGCAATGGTCCAAAGGATGCCATTGCCAAACAAAAGCTCTGAAATGGGAAGCCAAGGATGCCATTGGAATGCTCTAAGGATGCCATTGTAACAAACATTCTTTGTGAAACCTGTAACAAATGCCATAACCTATTGTCAAATGACCATTTTAATGTAATATTTACCAGGATAAACACCACAAATTGTACTTTCTAGTGGATGAAACCATAATGTTTACCTTACATATGTGTCATAAGCCATGGCCTTTTGTGTGAGAAAAGCTACATTCTCTTGTAGGGTTGGTGTTTATTTTAACCACTCCCAACCCTAAAATTGTAGACACAAAAGGTCAAGCTAACTAGAAGGAAGGTAAGGTACCATACCTATGACTCATGAAGTGTTGAAATTTTCTTTATTTTAGAATAAGAGGTTTGGCAATCGTAAATTTAATTCCTCACTTTCTCAAGAGTTGAGGGATAAGCATATTAAATATTTTTCAAGTTGTGAATTATGATAGTAATCCAATGGTTGTGACAAGAAAAAGTCTCCCTTAGGTTGGAACTTGGGAATTCAATTCTTGACTATTTGGGTAGATATCAATACAAATGTTTCTTTTATAAGCTAGACTTCTGTTGTTCCCATGGGGGGAAAGTATCGCATCACATAATGTTGTTCAGGATGCATTTGCATCCATCGCAAGGGAGGAGAATTTTCATGTTTTGCATGAGCAGGCACATGTTCTCCCACCACCTTCTCTTCATTTTTTGTGTGGACAAGTTGACATTCCCAAAAACCCTAAAATCGAGAGAACCCTAACATATTTCACAAACCAAAATTAGGTATGCTTGCCCATGCAATGCAGAGCCTTACATAAACCCCACAGAGCAACTGACACATTCATGTCTTCAGCTATGAGTGTGCGTTTCAATTTAACAGTACCGAAAAAAATTCTTGCAAACTGTAAAATCAAGCCTGATCCCCAAAACCCACAACCCAACCAAAAAACTACCCTTAGAAAAAACCCTAACATGTTTCACAACCCTAGATCAGGTATGCTTCCCATTCAATGAAGATCCTTACATAACCCCACAGAGCAATTGGCAAATTCATGTCTTCAACTATGACTGCGCATTTCCATTTAACAATACCAAAAAATTTCCACAAACCCTAAAATTAAACCCTAAAATGAAAGCTTGGAAACAAGAGAGGTAAACCCCAGCAAACAGCCTGAGGCAAAAATGAAGAAGAAGGTGGCAATGGAGTAACTTACCTGACCAGCCGTTTTTGGCTGAAGTGGGAGTAGCTTTGCCACCACAGCCTGCTGCTCCTGTTTTGTACACATGTCTGGTCATCTTCTTCTCTGGAGGATTCATGGGTTCCCAACAAAACTGAGGTACTGATGAAAGCAAAAAAGGGCATCACAAATTCTTCTCTGAGGAATGCATGGGAACCCAACAAGACTCAGATATTTGATAAAAACAAAAAAATAAAAATGGATTTCCTTTTTTCATCCATTCATTAAGATGTGGAAAGATAATGGATGATTTCAGGTGAAAACACCCAGTGAACACAAATTGAATTCACGTGAACGTCTAAAACCCTCTTTGTCTTAAACCCTAACCTTCATTGTTTTCTCTTTTATTTGTTTATGGTCTATTTTGAAAGCTTTCAAAGGAAATAAAACGTCCTTGGGTTGTACTAAGGCACTTAAAAATAATTTTTCTTTCAGGTGTTTCAATCTTTATTTGCCGCTCAATGCAAAAATATGTTACAAAGGGATTTGGAGTAAACATGACATTGCAATGTCTTTGAAGATCCTCCAAGGTAATGCACATATCAAGGTACAAAGCATAAGGAAAGAGATCAAGGATGCTTTCTATTACGTTACATACATTTAAAAACCTCGGTTTGGATCAAGTATGAATGTGGATTGATTACTTTGAGCAGATCAAGTTGATTATTTTGATGTCAAGCTTGAAAGTTGTTGGCAACTTCATGCACTAATTCATTTGATGCATAATGTGGAGAGTGATCAAGATTAGGGTTCTATTGAACTTTACTTTTTAGTAACTTGACCATGGCCTTTTTTCCCCCAATTGTAAGCATCATTGTCTAACAACCGATGGACAAAGTCACTATGGCATCTTTCTAAATATGTCACAAAACAAAATTATTAGAATGGGTTTTATGTCGGTATGCATAAAACAATAAACATGACTTCAGAGAATGTGTTTCAAGTATTAGTGAACTTATCATGTGGTCCTACAGGGTATGCTAGAAATGGAGGCACAAATGATTCACAACTTATGCATGATGTTCTATATTTACTAACCTCATGAAGTTGAGACTTTGCAAATGATGATAAGCAAAAGACTTAAAAGAGTTACTGTTGTTTATGCTAAAATTGAGACTATGATCCTCCAAGCTTACAAGCTCATCCTCCTCCAATCTGCCATTCCAAAGTTCAACAATTTTGATAATCTTGCAACTTTCGTCTCATTCTAAGGGCCTCACTGGTTCTAATAATGACTTCTACCATTCCCACAGTTTCTAAACTTGTCTACAGCTCCTCCTACTCTGTGACATTAAATTGCACACAAACTCAGCACTAATAGTGTGAGTGCTCCTGGATGGCATTCAATGCCAACACAACAGTTCCAAAGACAATCAGATGTACAAAACCCTAATTAATTGTTTGCACATCCACATGTTTTGGATTGACAAATAAAGATGACTTAGGGTTCCAACAGCTTACTCCATGCAATGTTCTGCAACAATCTCACGCATCCTATAAGTGCTACAGTGGGCCAAGTCATCCTTGCAAAGATAGACCAGAAGCTGTACCTGAGATGGTCACATACACAAGATGACTTTGCAGGCGACGAGGATAACTGCTGAGAACCCAAGGAGAGACACAAACACAATGAAGTTGAGACTAAACACCAATTCACACAGCCTCCGAAATCCTTTTCTTCTTGTTGCCTCTCGAGTGCCATATTTGACATCATTCTCAAAGCTGAAGGTCATTCCCTTCATCTTAAACAATTGTATGTCTCTTGTGAGTGCCTGGAGAAAAGCACAAAAAAAAAAAACAGGATTACTACAAGCTTCCTTAAGCAAGAAGAAGGTGCATCCGAAAACACTTCTTAACAATGTATCCAACACAATAATATCTCTGGATCATAAGTTGCTCCAGAATATAACATCCAGATCTGGAATAAGGAATACGTGCTTGGACTCTGGAATATTGCAGAATCTGAGAGTAGCACAAAATTATCGAATTGCAAATCTACAAAGGAAACCAAATAGAGACTGAAGTTGCCTCACAACACAATATATAAGACACAACTCTCTGTTCTGATTTGCATCCGGAATTTCAGGTGATAGCAAATGTGATATTGAAGCTGGAGAGAATAAACAAACTTTCAATCAATAACACAAGAAGAGAAGTTCAGGCCGTTTACAAGCTTAAACACTGAGAAGCACTGAATTGCTTCGTGCATCGCTCGTACATAGAACAAACTTTCCAAACAATAGAAACAAAAGAGAAGTTCAGGCCATTCACAAGAAGCTTGAAGACTAAGAAGCCTGAATCATGTTTCCTGCATCGCTGATACATACAACAAACTGTCAAACAAACCACAGAAGAGAGAAAAGTTCAGGCCGTTTACCGAGAAATTGAATCTCTCGTTTTCGAAGTCGTCCCTCACTTGACGGAAGGTTTCCAGCTTCTGGTAGACGCCGACAAAGGTCATGGCAGAAGCAATCAGGGAGAGAGTGAAAGGCGCCCACCAGTGTCGGCACTTCAACATAGAAGCCTGCGCCACTGCCGTTAACACAACCCCCTGAAAAACAACATAGAATGTTAACAGCTGATAGATCTCGTTCTTCACCACGAAGGTACGCGTCTCCTTGCGCTCGATCTTTCTTGCGATGGCCGCCGCTTGATTCTCCATATCCTTTAGCTTCAGCTTCAACAACGGATGCCCTTCAATTTGACTCAGACAAAGAGCATTCGGCACAATTACGATATCGACCTCGGGTGACGACGACGACGACGACGACGACGACATCGCGTTGTTGCAGTTGTCGAAGGTAGCAGAAAAGAAAGGAGAGAAGCTGGTGCAGAAAATTGCAATTTGCGATATGAAAACACAAAACAAAAAGAAATTGCCTGGAACCAGCACCCACATTGGCACCCAGTTTTTTTTTTTTTTGGACGAATTTTTACACTGAGGCTATAAAAAACGAGGGCTGCTATCGGTACAAAGTACAAAGGGTAGCTTTGGGAAAAACAAGGCATTGGGAAACACACTGGCCCTGCCAATACTTAAGATGTTGCACATCTACTTACTGTGTCCACACTCTGAAAACCCAAACAATCTATTCCACTCTAAACAATCTAAACACTTTCACCAAAGAAACTGGTCTAATGTGAAGAAACTGATTTTAATAAGGTAAAACTTCCAAAAGTTGTATCCAATGCAATATAGTCGCTTTGTCCCTGTGGGGGTCAGGGCCCAACAAACTCATGTATGAAATGATTTTGATGAACAAAATTTCATATAAAATGGTTTTGGGTTAACACATAATTAACATACATGAATTGACACATTCTCAAGCCACAAATACTGCAATCCTTGAGTTGTGTTAACCACTTAATGTTCAAAATCCACATACCCATTGTGCCAGTTATAAAAAAACCATTATGTTACAGAATGTCCTGGGTACATGCCATTGTGCCTATTTTGTTGCCTGTTCAGAAATTTTGGCTCACCTACCCTAATGGGGTTGCCCAAATTCTTCACAAGCACACCTCACTAGGGACAATAGCCTTGTACCCAGCATGTTCCGTAATTACGTAAAGAATTTGAGGGCAGATTCTGCTAATTTTCAGTCATCTTAAATTGCAAATTTCAACCTTCTAAAGAGGAACTGCTAATTATGAGGGGATATGCTTTTAACAGAACTAAATTGGTATTTTTATAGCAGATTCTGCCCCCTAAAATGCCTTTACTCCACTTGAGACGCATTCTGCCCCTAGTGCACTTTTATGGCTTCGTCATCTGCCTGAAAGGCTCATTAGGGTGCAGAATGTGCCCCGTACACCCTGGGGGGGGGGGGGGGGGGGGCGATTTACACCAGGAGCCACGCGCCCAACAAAGGCGTCGAGGAACATAATCT
>Ga0116227_10005657_pt1 | contig 26154 bp, 17 predicted proteins | sample S1TSphgellanicum_FD_89693 | JGI IMG/M metagenome (GOLD analysis project Ga0116227, IMG submission 89693) | Host-associated microbial communities from peat moss isolated from Minnesota, USA - S1T2_Fb - Sphagnum magellanicum MG | ecosystem: Host-associated > Plants > Peat moss > Unclassified...
ACGGACGCGACCTTGGAAGGCGATCGTCGGCCGTCGTCGTCATCGGTGCGGCCGAGAACCACCACCGGCGACTTCGCAGGCGGGCTCAGGTAATCGGACAGCGCCGGCGCATGCGCATTCGTGGCGCTGTCGTCGACATCGGTGTGGCCGAGAACCACCGCCGGCGGCGCATTCGCACGCAGGCTCAGGTAATCGGGCAGTGCACTCGCATGCCGCATCGCCAGTGCATCCACACGAGAAGACTCGGTCGACCTAGTGGCCGTACGTTCGTATTTGCTGTCGTAGACATACTGGGGCGGAGACTGTGTCGGTACGGGGTGTTCGTTCTTCGCGCTGAACGCGACGGGAGACGCCGTCATTGGCGCACTCATGAGAACCGGTGGCATTGGTGTCGTCGCGGTCGCCGCCGAGACAGTCGCCCGGTGCAGTCTGTGAGCACGACGGAGTTCTACGATCGTTTCGAAATACTGCACACAGAGAAACAGGGCGAGGGACGATCCCATCTGCACCAAACTCCAGAGGCCGCGCGCGAATGCCGGGCCGAACAGCGCGAGGCCCCATGATGCCAACCACCCTGTCCAGTAAAGGACAAGGAGCGGGATGACCAGAATCAGGATGAGCACTTCAAAGGGCTTGCCTTTATTCGTGTCGGCGACGGCGATGAAGGCGTAATAGAAGCCGATGGACATCACCGTGCTATACACGCCATAATCTTTGAACAAAAACCCATTTGTGCACTGATCTGCCACGATCTCCAGTTGCTCGGACTGTTTATCGAGACGATGGGTATTCTGATCGATGCTCGCCGTATGCGTCTTGAGCGCATCGGACATCTTCACCATCAGTTCGAGTTGCGTGATCTTTGCGTGGCAGTCCGCGAGCCGCGCATTGTCGGGAAGCTTGTCGCCCAGACTCGAATGTGCACATTGGTCCGCAACCGATTGTCCAAATGGCCACACGCTCCAGCCAACATCCCAGTAGGCCTTCGCAACGGGTGGGATGGCGAACACGAGCAGAATCAGCGCGATGAGGGTCGAACGGACCATGAGAGCGAACAGTGAGAAGAGGAGGGATCTCGGGTGTTGGAATGACAATTTACTCGTCGCGGAGGGAGTGGACGTCTTGTATGTACACGAGTTTAAACAGATTCAACGCGACAATAAAGAGGACGCGGAATGAGAGAGACGGCGAGAGGGTTGTCGGAGATGACATCGCAGTCGTTATGAGCTTTACTTTGAGACCGTTTGGCTCTTGCTCCGCACGCGGGGACGATGCGGAGATTTCGACGCCTTCGTCGATTTTGTGTCCCGAGGACGTGCCGCACGACGGGCGCGAGGCCCGGAGGCCGAGGATGACGGTACAGGTCGCGCGACTCCTGTCAATGGGGCAGAGACAGTAGTAATGTAGTCGGTGAGAGCCTTCTTGTCGTCCGCGCCGAGTTCCGGGTGCTTCACGAGAGAGCTGGCGGCCAAGCCGAACAGTTCCGAGAACGACTGTGCGTCGTAACCAACCCCCGTACGATCGGCGAAATCCAGGCCCGCCAACTTATAAAGTAAGAACCCGAGCGGAAACTGCGCGGACAGTACGTCCTTTCGTTGCGTTGTATAATTCAACCCGCGTCTGCTCTTGAGATTGTCTAAAATGCGCTTATCGAACAGCAGACGCGCATTTCGAACAAGTTTCAGCGCGAACTGATACATCAGCAGACTCACTTCGAGACTCATCGTCTGTTCTTGCCATTTCGAGTCCGTCCATCTCGAAAGGAACCCGCGGATGACTTCATCGAGGAGCATCGTGTTTTTGCCCGTTCCCGAGAAGGAAACACCTCCGACAAACGCAGCCCCCGGCTGTTCTGAGCTAAAGAGATGTTCGATACGCCCGAGCGACTTCACCGCGTCTCCATTTGTCTTCCATTTTGTTGCGTCTGACTCGATCTTCAAACAAAGGTCCAACATCGGACGTAATGCGACCGTGTACGTGCTGTCTCCGGAATCGACTCCCGCCAAATATTTCGGGAAAATCCCCCCATTCCGAGGAGAGCTCGTCGCAGACGTATACGTCGACGTCGTCGGAGTGTCCTCTTTGCCAGTGTCGCGATGATAGAGAACCGTTGTGCCGTCATCGTCCCGATTGTCACCCGCATCTCCGCCAGCAACGGTATCCACATCGACAGCCCCTGTTTGCGCATCATCATCGACGTCCGACGATTTCGCATCCGCGTTCGCGGGCAATTGGAGAGCGAAACGCGCGCGAACACGGATGCGCGTGAGTTTGAATCGCTGGAGCCGCGCCTTCAATCCGTCGGGTAAAATGCCATACGGCATTGGTTCGCACCGGGAAAGAAAGCGGTCAATTTCACCGGCACTCATGTACGGAACGGCATGCACGCCGGCGGTAAACGCGCGGGGGCCGCCGCGCGCGTCGGCGCTCTGTGCGATGGCACGATCGGTGATCGCTGCGAGTGCGACTTCGTACGCACAGCCGATGTCATAGTCACGAATCATCTCCGTCAACTCAGACATGAACTTATCGTCCGAGTTCTTGGGGTCGAAAACGTGCGCTTGACGCGACCATTCTTCCATCGCGGCCGTGCCAATGTCATTCGCACGTTCGTTCCAGACATCCAGAAGACAGCGATGATCAAACAGACTCCCATTTGCATAGAAAAACGCATCACTGTGAGGTCTGACGATGGGCGTCCACCTGCTATTCAGACGTTTGAGGCTTCCGAGAATGGCGCGTTTGCGGATCGTCGGAGAAATTCGAGCGAATCGGTCGGAGTCCGTGTAGATCTTCTGAAGGTCGGTTCGCGTCATCGCCGATCCGGAGTCGGCGATGCCCATCAGCGCCGGTTCGCGGCGAAATGCGTTATCAAACATATCCGCCGCTGCCGTATCGCCAAACGCGACACTCAGTACCCGGCGGAGATGCGTTTCGACCGTGACATAAAACGAGAGGCCCAAGTCGTCCTCGCTCGCCGGCGCCGACGTGACGTAACGAGAGACATTCGCCCGCTTCGTCGCTGCCGGAGAAGCTTCTCCGCCATTTCCCACATTGACTTTTCGAGCACCACCCGGAGGATCGCCTTGTGACGACCGCGCGGGAGATTTCTCGTCGCGTCCGTTCGCCGCCATCACTCGAGAACCCCCGAACGAGGCGTGTTGTACGTGTGAAATGGGGAGTGTGTCGAATGAGGAAAACTTTGTACGAAAGGAAGCAGTCGTTCATAGACACGGACGTCTATGTCATCAGGGCGCCGAGGCAGAAGGCACCCGCTCGACGCGGAGGTCGATCCCATCTCGTCGACAGATACGGCGACTGAGTTGCGTGTACACTTCATAGTAGTACAGTGTGAGCAACACCGTCACCATCGCGGCGACGAGGACGTCCGAGGTCCAATGCATTCGCGCCCACAGAATCGTCAGACACGACATGGTGTCGTACACGATCTCAAAGACCCAAAGTGCGTAGTGCCACGGCTTCTTCCAAAACGGATAGGCATCGAGTGTCATCACGAGGCTCGTCGCGAGCAAGATCGAGGCGTGGCCGCTGAACATCGTCTGTCCGCACCCATTCCATCCCCAGTCCCTCGTGTGCGAACGATGGGCGTCATCGCGAGGATGTGCATCGAACGGATGGGGATGTTGGCACCCCCGGTCGGGGTCCGAATATCGCGTTCCCATCAACATCGGGATCGCGCGCAAGAGAATGAGGACTGCATAGAGCACACAAAGGCGCGTCAGTAGCTTCCATCGCCGCTCGTGAATTGCGAATACGATCCACGAGACGACGAGGTTGATCCCGATCAGCACATCGGGGACGAGTTCGCTGTCGAGCCACGACTCTCGGACGACAAGCAGATCTTTGATCCAATGCGGATCGTCCGTATAGGCCGCCGATGCGACCCAATCGCCAACCATCCCGATAACAATCGCAAAGAGAAGCACGAGGAATGCACTGCCACAGGTATCCACCTCGTCGTCCGTTGGCTCCGATACCTCGGCGTCTCGTGATGCCGTAGACGATGTCGTCGCCGACCCCGGCATCTGACCGTTCGTGTGTGCCTGCGGACAGCAGACGTGTTCAGGAGACAAGGACAGGGACGCGGCAGTGGACGAGGAAGACGGAAGTTCCGCGAACGAAAAGACGTCGAGAACAGGGCGGAGAATGACGGTGTGTTCGTGCACAAGACGCACTGTTAGGGGCAACGAAAAATCAGACGGGACGACCGACTGCGGATGTAGTTGAAGATATTCGTGAAAGCGAACGGCATCGTTCGTCACGATCTTCCACGCACGGAGGATGAGATCACATCCGGATGCCAAGGGCGCCGTGTCTCCCGGTCCCTCGGACGGAGTCCCAAACCATCGAAGGAGCCGCGTTGGACTCGTGAGCCATCCGAGCGCGACACCGTGACGGAAAAGAAACGGCAGACCGGTAAGGGCCTGTGCATTCGAGTGCGTCCACCACCGCGAGGCTCCGTTTGTCCGTGCAACGAGACTTGTCTCGAGCATTCCTGTCGGGACGCCGATGTCACGGAGACCAACGGAGATCTCGGACCGACAGGTCGTCCAATCGAGTTCGACTGAACACCACCCGAGTTGAAGAAAACAATACGAACGCTCCGTTCCGGGCGATTCATTTTCGGTCACATCGGTCACGAGAAGCACATGGGTACAAAGTGAGCCGACAAACGGAATGGATGCGAGCTGCGCGACCATCGCGATCCGCGCGGACCACGCGCGCGGAAACTGTCGGAACGTCACGAGTGCATGGAGAAGACAGAGCAGTGCCACGGGAAACGGTCGTGCCCATCTCCACTCGAACACACAGGCCATCGCCGTGGCGAGGATATACGCCAGGAGATTGACCCAGATGTCGCGGGCGCTTCGTCGTACCAGGCGGCGATTCGGGCGGGAGAGACACCACCACAGATGATGGAGGGGCCGATAGACAATCACATCTCCTCGCCGAAGTCGCCGCGTCCCTTCGACATCGAGAGGATCCATCGATCGTTCTACAAACACACAACACCGATCGCGTCACGTGTGATACGAGAGATCAGAGAGTACCACCCGAGAGAGAGAGAACGAAAGAAACAGCCGCGGTTACGCCAGGTAGTGTCGCAATAGCCACAAGAGCGCCAAGTCAAAGCAGCCTGCTGTGCGCGCGACGAGCGAATGACTGTCTTGGAGAAGACCCCCGTTCGCAGTCGCAATCGGCGGATTCACGAGATTTGCCCACGTCGGACGAGGGCCAGCTTCGAGCCATTTTGGATTCGGACGAACGAAGGCTTCATAGACCGATGACGACGACGGACCGTTGGCGGCCGCGCTCGGGCTCATCGCGCGCAGGTGCCACAAATCGTAGACCTCTTTCTGGTCGTTTCCAGCCAATGCCGTCGCGGCGACGTACACACGAGTATCGCCCGCTCCGATCGTGTAGGAGAGGATCTTCGCCGTCTGCGTCGTCTTCCGACGAAGCGCACCTGTTCCCACGAGGTGAATCGGGTCGTGGGAAACGGTCGCCCCGGTCACATCCGCGTCGATGCACATCCAAATCTCGGTCCATCGGTCGCCATCTTTTCGCGCATTCGGCGTCGTTTCCAACAGTGCCAGCACGTTCGTCTTGACGTCCTTTACGACCGCCTCCGTGTCCGAAAGAACAAGGCCCGACGTGGCGACCGCCGTCTTTGACGCGACGCGCGCATTCGTGCGCCCCGTCGCCCCCGCCGAGGCGGCGGCAACACGTGAGGGCGATCGAGCGATCGTCGTTTTGACCGACGAGAGCGCGCGTTCGTAGGTGGCCTCTGGGTCGATCTCGACATCGGACGTGATGTCGAGAAGTGGGCCAGAGGGGCGCGCGGCGCGCGCGGGACGCTTTCGAGAGAGTCCATAGCCCGGGTCACCCGCGTCGTCCTCCTCGCCGTCGTGGTCCTCCTCCTCACTCGGAATTCCTTCCGGCGCAACAAACTCGTCCCCATCCTCCTCCTCCGCGTCCTCCACATCGTCGCCATCGTCCTCCTCCTCCGCAGCATCGTCGACAAATTCACTTCGTTTTTTTTTCGGAGGCGTGCGGCGCGCGCCGCGGTCGGTCTCGCGCATCCGCTTGTCTCCCGACCGAGAGGACCCCCCTTTCGTCCCCGCGCGCCCTTCCTTTCCGCGCATCTTTTCTTCTCGACGACGTCGCTTCTCGTCTGCGGCCTCTTCCTTTTCGCGCTGCTTCTCTTCCTTCGCCCGTCGCTTCTCCTCGGCCGCTTCTTCTTTCTCGCGCTGTCGTTCCTCACGCTTCGCCTCTCGATCGGCTGCGTCTTGTCGTTTCTTCTCCTCCTTTTCCCGTTTCGCCTCGTCTCGCTGCTTCTGCGCGAGCGTTGCGGAGACGAGTTTCTCTTGTTGCGCCGCCGCACGAAGATCCGCCTTGGTCGGAGGTGCGAGACTCGCCGATCGACGTGTGTCCGAGGCATAGGCAGCGCGGTCCTCGCGACTCGAATCACGTCGCACTGCCTCGAGCCACGTGTGCGCAGCGCCGGGCTCGGGAGTCGTCCCAGGCGCACGCGCGTGCGCCGCAGCCGCCCCCGCGGGGGCGACCGAAGCAGCGGGCGTGGTCGCCCCGACGCGACTCTTCGTTCCCGAGAAGAGAACGGATGCGGCAGACGCGGACGGTCGCGGAGGCGCCGACTGGAGCGGAGTCACTGGGGCCGGCCGAGTGGCGAGTGCCTTTGCAAGGAGGTCTTTCAGGGCCACTTCCCGCGCCACGGGAGTGCTGCTCACTCGCGCGGGCACTGGCGCCGTCGAGGAGGACGTGTCCTGTGCCATCACGCACACTCTACACACATACACAACGCGCATCTGAACGCGGAGAACCAACACCGTCGCGCGAGAGAACGAGCAAAAGAGAGGGAGTCGAACGCAATGGGGTTAACGAGGAAACGGGCGCACGGGCGGCGCGCTCGTTGGTCCGACGGCGGGTGTGGAGGTTGCCCGTTTCCCCGCGAATGTTCGTGCTCGGTACACAAGTGTGTTGATCGGATGAACCGTGATCCCGTCTGTGGAGGGAAGAACCTTGTAAATCATTCCCAACATGCGCCGCCGCATCGCTCCAACCTTCGCCGGCGTGTCTTGAGGGTTCAACTGATGTTCGCGGAGAGAGAGTTCATACGCCGTCCGCATCAAGCGCCTCTCGGCCGAACGTCGCGGGGACGGATGCGCGGCCGCGCGCAAGAATGCGAACGTCGACATGCGCGCGATCTCGGTCATTTTCTCCACGCTTCCTCCGGACGCATAGTCACGGTAGAGAGCAAGAACGGTCATGTTGGAGCGCACATCCCCCGATGCCAACGCCGGAGGTGAGACCGAAAAGGTGTTGAACGACACCTCGGGAAGCATCGCTTCTTGAGCATCATGGGCACGACGCACGACGAGCTGGTGAGAGACGCCCGGTTCGGCTTCGGCGAGCTGGCGCGAAAATCGGGTCGCCTCTCGAAAATACTCTCGATCGGCCGAACTCTCCGGACGACTGAGTGACATGTTCACTGCACGGATTCACACGCACACAAAGAATGAATTCGGTGAAAACGCAAAACGCGTGCATTCAAAACAAGGAAACGACGCAAGTCCCGAGAGAATCCGCGAACACGCACTCATCCCATGTCGACGTCGGCGTCTTTTGGAGCACGAATGTGATGCGCACGGGCGCTCTGCGTCGAGACGACTGCAGACGACGATCCGTTCGCGGACCCGTGTATCGACATCGGCGCCGTCGCGGTCGCGGTCGCGTATACTGTCTTCGCCGCGTCCGCCGGCGTACTCACCGACATCGGAACGGACGCGCGCACTGCCATGGCAACGGTACCACTTGAACCGCCAGTGACGCCGACCGTGTTCACCGCGCCCGCCGTGCCGATCTTCGCCGTCGCGGGCGCTGCTGCCGTTGCGGGCGCTGCTGCCGTTGCGGGCGCTGCTGCCGTTGCGGTCGCCGTCGGTGCCCCGCCCCACTGCGCGCGTCCGGATGTCTTTTGATCTTTTTGATCCGTCGCCAGACCGTGCGAGGGTCGAGTGGGGGTCGAGGACGACAACGCGACCGCGGCTGCAGCCCCGCCGTCAGGACGCGATGCCGGAATCCGAAACGACTCCGGCGTGAGTCGTCGTCCAATTTCGATCTGTTTCGCGAGGAGCGTCCAAATCTCCGCCAAGAGCCCCGTCGATCGATAACTGATCTCCATCGCCGGAGAAAGTCGTTCGTTTAAGCCAAACTTGCCAGCGAGCTTGACTGCATCTGTCATCAGCTGTGCGCGGAGAGCGTCGTCGCCATTGATGCGACGGATCTCATCGTCGGATTTGTTGTGAATGAGATACCTCTGCCACGGCATGTTTTCGACGAGCAAATACGCGACGCCGGGCGCGCGAGGCGTCGACGACTCGACGTCATTCGGCTCGTCGACATAGGCCGTGATAAACACGTACCCTGGAAGTGTGAGCTTCTTTGTGAGAACGCGGAGCGCCGATGTGAACTGCGCGCGCTTCGCCTCGTCCGTTTTGTAGGACGAATCGAACCCGGTAAACATCGAGAGAACGCGCTCGACCCACGTGTCGCAGTCGGCGCTATTCATCTGGACCAACGACCGAACGACGGCATCCCGGATCGCGTGCAGGTGGCGGAGTGGCATCGGCGCATAAAAGACAACACATGCGTTCGTGATCCACTTGAGAATTTTCAACTCGCCGTTTGGTCCCGCGAGCGTTTTTCGCAGCCGGAGGCGGAGAGGCGAGACGACCAGGTCCCGAAGATACCGAGGAAAGGAGCCCGGCGGAAAGGCGAGCGCGGCGGTCTCGGCTTCTACTGCGGTCCATTCTGACCGCATTCGCTCGGAGTGCGCCGTGTAGTCGGCTGGAAACTTAGTCAGCTCCGACCAGGTGTAAAACGCAACCGGGCGCATCGATTCGGGCATACTCCCGTCTTTGAACTCGGGAAGCGGTGGGAGGGAGAGGATGTCGCACACCGGCGTCGCTCGCGCGTTGAACGCGTTGATCACGGCGTCCGACTCTTCCATGCGGTCGTAGACCGCTTCGAAGTCTAAGGACACGCAATGCCCCTTCGCCACGTCGACGCGCAGAATCCCGACGAGTTCCGGGGGCACTTCGGCGATCATTTGCAACACGACGTCGAAATTCGCCTCCTCGATCACCTTATGGCTTTTGATTTGATAGAGACTTCCCTCTCGTCCTCGAAAGAAGTACGTCGGGCAATGTCGCTTATCGCCGACAGGCGGCCTCGTGAAAAACCAGAGCGCGTTCCGGGTCGCGTGATCGGACGAATCGCTCGCCGATGCGTCGACGGACGCCAGCGCTGCCCTCACGTCCTCGACGTCTTGCGGTGCGAGATGGTCCACGTCGTCGGATGGAATCGCGCGCCCTCGTCCGCCGCGCGCCGATGCAGCGGAGGTTTCTCCTTTCGATTCGGTCAGCGAGGGGAGATGCCGATTGGCTCGCTTCGTCCCCGCGTGGGCGGACCGAGGCGGGCGGACCATGGTTCGACCCCGATGTGAACCGGGCCCAGATGAACTTGCCGCAGGGGCTCCTCCGGACATGATCGTTCGTGTATCTTCCGTTGCACACACAACATCGATACGAAGTCAGACAATCTCCAAAGAGACACGAGATCGAGGGAGCGAAACGGAAACATGTCAATGGTGTAAGGCCGCGCGTGCATGCGTGTCACGCGGTCATCCCTCCTCGAGGGCGGGGAGAGAAAGGTCCTCGTCGGGCCCATATGTCGTTCGGACGGGTGGGTCGGGCTGTGCGACGGCAGTCATTTCATCACTCGTTTCCCAGAGAGATTGTTCGGCGCGCGCGGCCGCAATCGCGGTGTCCTCCCACTTCTCCATATCTTCGACAAGCGAACGAGGAAGTCGACCGAGTGCCCGTTTTCGCGAGTCGGGCGTCGCGTTGATTCGAAATGCGAGGGCGTCCGCGGAATGCACGGCGGCCGTGTTTTCATGGGGTTGCCAAAACTCGTCCGTGAGGACGCGCAGATCCCAATACACTGAGTCCGCGGCCTGGAGTTTTTCATGTGAAATTCCACGAATGACCAACCGGCCGCACCTCATATCCAAAAACGCAAACGTCGAGTTGCCCGGTCGCCGTTTCACAAACACCACCGTTTTGTGATGCCAATAGGGAGTTGAGGGCAGCGTCTTGAGCCTCGTATACTGAAGAGAATGGTGAATGGGATAGGACGCGAGAAACGAGATCACCATCTCGGCCTGGGAGGCCGTGAGATACATCTCGCGAATGGCAGCTCGATGGGAGAGGGCGATTAAGTGTTGATGCGCCATCTCTATCTCGGCGAATGCGGGTTTCTCGAGAGAATCGCGCGTGGCTTGCCAATCCGTTCTGCGCGGAAAGAGGACGGCCTCCGTTGCTGCCGTCTCTCGGAAGCGGTGGGTTGCACTCTCGAGTTCAAGCGGGTAGAAATGGGCGAGAACGGTGATGGCCCAACATGCCAAATGCTCGATGAGAAGCGGGAAGGACCCGCGATCCGCGAGACGGCGCAAGGGACGCGTGAAGTGGGACCATTCAACCCCACATTGAAAGTGAGAATAGCGCGGATTGAGCACGCGTGCCTCCGCCGTCGTCGATGACGACTGCGTGATCTTACAGAGACGCGCAAAGATCGACCGCTCGCGGATGCCAAGATAGCGATAGATCAACGTGTACCACCACGTTTTCAACCGCGCATGAAATGGTTCATGTTCACAGAGCGTGGGGACGAGATGATGTGCACGTTCCACGGGAGTCATCTGTGCAATGCGCAAACATCCTCCCTCCATCGACGACCCGTCTCCGTAGTAGAGCGCGAAGGGGCGCAATGGATCGCGGAGACGAAGGTGTCCGCAATACCACAGTGAAATCACCTCGAATGCGCGCGTGAGCGGCGTGGGGTTGGGATGATGCGAGGCAGCGGCCTCAAAATACCGCAGAAGAAGTGCCGCGCGCCGTTGTGTCGCCGCGTGTGCTGCGTTTCCTCGACAGTGCCCCCCTTTGCCACTCCCGATCGCAAACGCCCATGCAGAATGATCGACCCAGCGCCGGGCAGGAGTCCTCAGCACATCGATACGAAGTGCCACGGCATTGTCGTGTTCAAATCGTTGCATTGACGACGAGAGGGTCGCGTCGTTCGGTTCGAGAATCCGACACTCGCAATGGTCCCACATCTCGTTCAGTCCCTTCCGACCACTCCCCGCAGACGGCGTCGTTCGATCCGACGAGGAGGAAGACACCTCGGGCGCGCTCCATGTTTCCCGTGCGTGGAGGATCGTTTGTGTGGCTTCGTCGAATTTGTCCCCCGGAAAGAGGACGAGCGACGAATTGGAGGCGCCTCGGCGATAGACGAGCCCGCTCGATTCGTCGACCTCTTCAATCCAGTACGCGGGATTCGAGGATTGAAATACATCGGTCATCTGGGAGCGCGTGTATTCGCGTTCGGCATGCGAAAGACTCCGTTCCGGTGCAGGAGGCGCAGTTACCAGCGGAGGCGCTGAAATGCCTCGTTCCGAGTAGAACCCACGGAAGTCCGCTGCCGGGAGACCCGCCGCGGGGCGACGCTCGCCAACGGACAGCGGTGGAGGCGGAGGCGGAGGAACGGGGGCAGGCCTCGGACCGAGAAATCGGTCGAGTGTCGGAGACGGTTTAAATCGACTTTCGAGAAGCCACTCCTGTTTGCGCGGGACCACATCCGGGGTCGCGTCTTTGGCGTCGGGGCCGTCGATGCGTGCCTGTGACCGGTTCTTCGCAGATTCCTCCGGCGTCGCGGTCCGTGCCTCTTTTTGTTGTCGACGCTTCGCCTCGTTCACCCGACGTTTGATATCCGCGGCTTCCTTTTTGTCGGCGGTTTTCGTTGATTTGCTCACCGACGAAGGGCGAAGAAGGGCACGTTTTGTCGACGGAGGCATCGCCATTGACCAAGGGATCCCCTCGGCGCGCGCACGTTCTGTGCGAGCGGAGGGCGGAGGCTTCGCGCGCGCACGTGCAACGGAGAGCGACTGCTGCGAGATGTCCGCGTCGCGCTCCGCGCGATCCGCGCGCTCTGCTTTCCACGACATCGCGGCTCACGTCTGTCTCTCTGACCACGACCGTGTGCTGGAACACCGCGCGGACCCGAGTGTAAATACAAGAAAAATCGACAATTTGATTCTTTTTTGAACAAAACGACATGACGTGGTTTTAGGAGGGTAGAGCGAGCGCGAGAGAGGAACGAGCCGCCGAGAGGAGGAGCTGTCCCAAGAATGTCCACACATACGGCATCACAAAATAGCTAAACGCAGACGTTGCGAGATAATAGGCCGCCTGTGCGGCATAGCTCGTCGCGATCACTGACATCTTCCACGCCATCCGAATCGATGTAAACAGAATCACGATGGCGACAAGTGCGAGTGTAATCGGGTGAAATGCGACCGACATGGCAATGTCGCGGAGCATTGTGAATGGATCGGGCGGTGGAGGCACGGGCGGCGGGGTCGGGGGCGTCGACAACAATGATGCCATCGGAGACCAGTCCGAGAGGAGGGCAGTTGTCTCGGTCGCGAAGCGATGAACGACCGAGAGGAGAGTTTGTGGGGGAGAGGGAGCGGGGGGAGGCGACGCCGTTGCGAACGTCGCGTTATAAAGAGAATCTTGCGCGGAGCGGAGAATCGATCCTGCCGATCCGATCAGAACCCCCGCGAACTTCAGTAGAAGTCCTCGGGGACCGTTTGCATCAAACGGGAAGTCGGCCATGTGCGCGGAGCCGACGGAAAGAGAATTTCAGGAGCGCATGACACGTCGTACATTACTCGACAACTTCCTCGCAGACGGGGCCGAGGTCCGCATCGTCTCCTCCGGGCTCGTCGTCGTCCGAGTGCGGCCGGGTTTCCATCGAGGCACGCGCATGGGAGGTGGACGGCAATGGACTCGCCGCGCGTGGCGGTTCAACGTGTGGCACAGGCGAGGGGGGCTGCGGACGAGCCGATGACGGGGCACTGCTCGTTGACGGACGTGTCGTCGGAGGCCAAACGGGACGAGGCAGAGCGCCTCCGAACTGCCGAGCCGGTGCCACGGACGGAGATGCAATGGACATCCGGGAAAACTGGCCGGTGATGCGCGCATTCGAGTGCGTCGCAAACGTCGAGACCGGCGCCGCCGACGCGACCACGGGAGCAGGCAATGGCACCGAATGAGAGGATGCAAATTGACCGCGGCCCATGCCACCGCCTCCACCGCCGCCGTTTCGTTGTCCGCCTTGGTAACGGGAGTTCACCGCGTCCGACCGGTTGTGCCCGTTCCGCCGTCGATTCGAAGGAGGCGTGCGGGGAGGAGGAGGAGGTGCCGACGGGACGACCGCGATGACGGGAGCTGCGTTCACAACTTTCGATTTCAATCTCTCGAGGACGCTCACGAGCGACTTGAGCGTGTCGGTCTGACGTCTGTACATTCGCGTCGAGTCGGAGGGCGCTAACAGCGGCGGGCGCGTCAACGGAGAGAGATTCAGCGCCGCGTATCGCTCGCCGAATTGCGTATCGTCCGGATCCTCGGAAAACTCGCGCGCACTCACCACGCGAAACCGTTGCGTCCGATCGTAGGGAACTTCATCGAGATCCTCGAGATCTCCATCAAGCGCATCGAGAACTTCGACGTCGTGTTTCGGAATTTCGTCTTTTTGGTCAAACGAGAGCGTCGTCGTGCTTTTGGGGATCGTTTTCATGTCCCAAAACCGCGTCCCGGGCACGGTATGGCCCATCACCCAGGGCACCTCGGGGGAGTGGGCATGCGAAAACACCTCCATAATCGCATCCTCCACGGGGTCGCCAATGCGCTGCGCAAGCCGTGCCCGCGAAATGATCAACCGAGACGGACCGTGTTCCGACGGTTTGAATTCGAGGATCCGAATGTGTTGACCGGTTTGGTCAGGTGACTCCGTGCGAATCGCCTCGTCGAGCATGCGCCGTGCCTCGGGATCGGCATCGGAGGCGAAGAGGGATGCATCCCGCGTTTCATAGGTCGTCATGAGATCATCGAGCGTCAATGAGACTTGACCGCGATTGTGCCCTTTCGTTTGACAGACAAGATTGATGACTTCTTGTTTCCAATGCCACTCGTGCATCATCACGTCGGCGGTCTGCCGGTGCGGATCCGCAATGGATGCCATGCCATTTGCACCGGGAGAAAGAAAGAATCGCCGTTTCATTTGAACCGTTTTTTCCACGCCCTGCAACGGAAGTGCGTCGGCGCGCACTTTGACGCTCGCTTGGAGCGTCGAGGGTTGAGGAGGAAGAGGAAGTAACAGTGCCCGATCGACTTTGCCCTCGATCTCTTCGCGCGCAACGGTTTGATCCGAGGGGAGCCACTTCTTCTTAATGAGCGCGAAGATGTCCGCCGAGATCGGACTCGACCACTGTGGCTTGAGGAGGCGGAGAACGAACGCGGCCTCTTCCATCGTCGTGACGAGCCGCGGCGACACGCGTGCCATGTGCACGAGTTCGAACGGATCCTTCCTCATCGCGTCGGTCGGATTCATAAAGAACTCTTCGTACACGGCGCGTGCGATCGTCGCGGTTTGACACAACATCTCAAATCGCTGGAAGTGACGACGATGGTCGGTGTTCAACGCGCCCAGACGAGATGCCTTCGCGAGCGCTCGCCGAGCCATCTCCGACGCGAGATTGTGCTCGACCGGTCGGATGCATCCGGCCCAAATCAGCTTCTGCACGAGCCAGACGAGCGATTTCCACAGACGAAACCGATCGATGAAGCGCTCCTTGGACGGATCAAACGCACGTGCGCGATTCGATTGTTTTGAGAGATCCGCCGTCTTGTTGAACGGATCTTCGCCCATGAGCTCGGGGATGAAGAAGCGGTCGCGCATTGCCGGTTTGAAGCGCTGCGTTCCTTCGGGATTGGTACAGAATGCGTGCATATTGTGGGTGACGGTTTCAATGACGCGCCGGGTGCGCCGTCCATTCGACGTATCGAGGATCACACTCGAGAGGACGCTTTCAATGAGACGCTCTTTCCAGAGCGACTCCTGCGACGACTGACTCGACGCACCGTCGGCGGAATCGGCGTTGAAAATCTTCGGATCCACCTCGCCAAAGAAACGCGTCTGATCCGAGACATCTTCTCCGACTTCTTCGGCGTGATTCGACATGCGTGTCACATTCTGAAACGATTTCTTCACCGCGAGTTCCTTCAGAAGTTCTCCGATCTTCGACTTCCCGAGCGCGTGAAGTCCGATCATCAGCATATGAAAGTGGAAGGGCTGACGACAATATTGATGCATTTCGCCGAGCAGCATCGTCATGACGACGTGGAAGTTGCGCGTACATCCGATGAGCGAAAACGTGAAATTGGCCATCGTCAACATTTCGGCAAACGGACTTGTGTCGTAGTACATGCGCTTCGGCCGATACGTGTAGAAGTTCTTGTACTTGTTCGTATCCGACGCGAGGTGACGATGGAGAAACGAGAGAATCGCACGCGCCGACTCGCTCATCACCCCCTCGCCCTTCCAAATCGGACGGAAATTCTCAAACGCCTTCGCCTCGGATATCGAATCGGCCAGCCCTTCCAGCGACTCGCTCTCGATCCGCGCGGCCTCCGAGTTATTGTGCAACAGCGCTTGTTTCCGCGCATAGACCTGCGTTTCGATTCCAATTCGAAACTCGAGGTTCTGCGCCGCGACACTGTCGTACGTGACGGCGCTTTCGGTTGGAATCTGAACATGTTTCGCTCCCCGCGTGAAGATCGCGCGAAGAATCCAATAGTATTGTTTCACCGTCAATCCCCCTGCGTCGTCTCTCTCGAGTCCGGGACGCGACGGGTCGTCGTGATCATCTCCGACAGGACCCGGAGCGAGGCGTGCAAGTTCGTCCGGCGTATAATGACCGCCTTCGATCAACCGCATCCGCGCGTCGAGAAGTTGTTGATACCGTTCTTCCGCGCGTCGTTTTCGGTTTTCCATCTGCTGAAAGGTGACAGAGGCATCCGCCGTCTGAACATGATATTCGTTCGAAAGGTTCTCATGCCATTCCTCGCGCCACTGCCGGTTTCCACCGGTCAACATGAGATTGAGGAACTTCTTGAAGTCTTGTCCGATGTAGCGGGGCTGTTGGATCCCATGCAATAACAACAGCGGCCAGACGCGGACATTGGAAAGTGGAACTTCCCACGTAAACGTTGGCCGATGAAACGTGTAATGCCCATATTCTGGATTCTCAGCACGCGCCGTGAACCCATAGTTTCCGGCGTTGGTTTGATCTTCTGCGATCTCCGCGCGACTGAGCGAGTTGAACGCCCACGGGAGACCGAAGACGACGAACGGAGAAAACGGACAGTTCTGCGAGAAAATCGAGTCATCCCACATTCGCCGCACCAATGCATTGGCCATGCTGATGTCCGGATTGTAGGCGGTCATACATTCGCGAAGTTTGGCGCGTGTAGTGATTTCACGAAACGGATCGCTATCGAGTTCCGCGCGCCGCGCGAGCCGTTCCGCGTCTTGCACCTTGGGATTGTGAGAGAGTCGTCGATTGGCAGCCTGTGCGATTTCTCGCGCGCGCGCCAGTTCAATGAGTTCTTCGAGTTTGTACCATGCCGCGCCCATCACACCCGCCTCTCGATTGCTCTCTGCGACCAGCATTTCGTCGGTTTTGCGTGAGGGGACTTTCAGTTCCGCTGAAAAGCGCGATCGCTTTGCCGCAGACGGGCGTCCATTCTCGACGCTCTCTTCGTTCTCTTGGCTTCCCTCAAATACCCCCTCGCCTCCCGATCCGTCTCGTCCCCTGGAATTCCCCGCCTGCCGACGCAACGCCGCGATTTCTTCAAGACGTCGCACATTGGCCTCGTCTTGTTCGCGCAGACGATCGATGATCCCTTCCACGTCCGCCGACATGGCCGACGCGGTCTTCTTTTCACACCAATGAAACGTGAACCGCCAGGCGACGATGTCACAGTTTTCAGGACCCGCTTCCCCCTCGCGCAAATAGGGATTGAATGTGGTATCGGCCATGACCTTCATTTCGGCCGCCGCGCGCCCCGACCGCACAATCTGAGCAGCCGTCATCGTCGACGAGGACGCGCTGCGTAAAAGAGACGACGCGCGGGACGCGTCCTCGGAAAAGTTATGTTGATGAGCCCCAAGGGACGGTTGCGTGCGACGGCGATAGCTGTCGGCCGATTCGAGTGCTTCGACGTACAAGCACCCGTTGGCAGGTTTGACTTCCATCACCTCGAGGACGAGTTTCATAAACGTCGCGAAGCTCAATCGCGCATGCGTCCCCGTTGTCCCCCGTTCGAAATCGAGGAATGTTTTTGCGTTCGGAAGCAAATCGTGCCGATGGATCACATATGCAATCGGCTTCTGCGCATATCGGTTGTCACTCGGTTGGTCATCTGGCGGGGGCGAGATTTGGTGTCGATACACCGGATACACACGGTGCAACACTTGAGGGAGAACCACTGTCCGCAGAGAGGCGTGGAGCAGCGATTCATCTCCACTGACGCTCGTCGCACTCGTCTCTCCCGGCGGAGGCGCTCCCGCTGACATGTTCCCCGGATCTGTTGTCACGTATGCACCACACAAATCACGTGAGGAACGCAGGGCCGATGAACAAATCGAACGAACGTACGAGACCGTCGTGTATATACAACTTCGAAAGGGCTAAAAGTCAGGCTACTGTAAGGAAAAAGACCCAATTGAGTGGTTCTTGGTGATGCGCGCGTGAGACGTCAACACCCATTGTGGGTGCGTTTCTCGCGGGAGTGAACCGGCGTTAAATTGCACGAAAATAATCCAATCACGCTGTTTTCTTGGACGTGCACAGACACACAATGGTGGACGTCTCGACGTTTCTCGACATCGCCAAGGGGATTTACAATGCCTTGCCAACGATCACGATGATCATTCTCTTCGTGGTCGCGTTCGGGGTGTACGTCTCCTTCTATCAAACCCACTTCACGGCGTGGGATCGATGGATGATGACAACTCTCGCGTTTGACATTTTACGCGCGGGCCTCTTCTTGGTTCTTTCGATGCAGAGTGTGCAGGATTTTACGGGAACGCAACCGAGCCAGTTTCTCGCCTTGATGTGCGCACTCATCCTCGCCGGCATCTTCTTTTGCATCCAAAAGAAGTTGGAGTGGTTCGCAAGTGCACTCGCGTTGTTCTTGGTGTTTTTTGTGATCTACATGCTGTTTTTCGGCGAACTCCCGTGGTACTTCATTCTCGTGGCGCCCGCGGCGTTTCTCGTGATCTACGCGGCATGTCTTCGCTACCACGGTGTGATGTGGATCCGATTCACGGGACAATCCATCTTGTGTTCGTACTCGGCCGTGTATTCGGTCACCCTCATCATCACGGGAGGAGGACTCGAATTGGCGATCACCGATATCGTGTCGCCCACACAATGTGTCGCGGCGCATATCTGCATTCTGCGACTGGTGCTCGTTGTCGTGCTGACCCTGTTACGGCTCGCCATCTCCTATTGTCTCCGAGAACGCGCGGATCGTCATCGCGTCAATGCGGAAACGGGTGCATTGGACGCGCGAATCGAACAGCATATCACGCGACACGCGACGACTGCTGCACTTCACCGACCACGTCTCACGGGTCCCGACGCGTCGGCGGCGACGGACGCGCCGGCATCCGAGCGCGATGTCATTCTTCCTCCGTCTCGGCCACGAAGCGAGGACATCGAGATTGCGAATGTGCGTGCGAGTGTCTAACGCTCCTTTCCGTTGAGTGCATCGAGATTCGAACGAACTACGTTTTTTATTGGTTGTGTTTCGTCGAGAGGGACTGAGGAGAGAACGACGGGAGAGAACGAGAGAAGGGAATGCGGCGCCGAACAGAACGCAACGTTGTATCGAGAAGGAACACGGCCATCCACGACCAGAGTGTCTTCGTCTTCCTGACACATTAGATGGCGCGGTTCGGATCGAGTGGCCCAGCACCGACCAGTTTTAGACTCTCTCCATTGAGACCGCGGGTCGGTCGTCCGGCCCATCTGCCCGGAGTGTTGTTACTCAGAAACAGAGGCTCGAACAGAGGCACCATCGCATAGATCCCCCATCCCGCCAACACGATCGCATTCGAGGTTTCTGCGGAGATTTTTCCGATCGGCAACATGATCGCGCCCACGATGGCGGTCGTCATGCCCACCCACGCAAGCATCGACGCGAGTGGCGCGGTCTGGACGCGTCGGTTCGCGGCAATGCGAACCGCATCGACCGCGGCACTCACCTCCAAGACCGCCATGATAAAATAGAGCGGAATCAGTTTGAGCGAGAGATCGACGTTCGAAAGGACCGATGACACCGAGCCATTATCAACCACCCAGATGACGATCTGCGCCGCCGCGGCCATGAACACGGTCAGCGCGACGATCGGGTAGAGCGCAAACCCACATCCTTCGCCCGACTCTTCGTGGCGACGCTGGCGCGTGACGGTCCACGTCAGCCACTCGCGGAATTTCATGCTCTTGTATTCCGGGACATCCGGGAAGAAGCGCGTGCTGTACGCCGCCGCCATCAACCACACAAGTCCCGCCGCGCCGAGCAGAACGACGCCGGCGACGCGAACGGAATCATTCGTCGAATACACGACGTGGCACACGTAGAGTGCACTCCCGAGGATCGCGAGCCCGGAGGAAACGAGGACCATCGCCGCGACATGATGCACATCGAAGCGCGCGGTCGTGCGCGCCTCTCCCGCTGTCACGATCGCGATAATGCCGAGACCGACGAACAGCGGCGACCAAATCGCTGCTTCGTTCGTACCCGAGAGGACGCCGTCGTCCGTCTGCAGGTAGACCAGAACACCGAACGCAGCCACGGAGAGGAGAACGAGGAAATATGCCATTCGGCTTTTCCCCAAGATCCACATGTCGCGCGCCGCGAGCACCTTCGCCTCGTTGATCTCGGGATCCGCGCCAAACGCCTTGACCGCGACTTCGTCGCCGAGCATGGCGCCGAACGAGCAATTGCACGCCATCAATGGATGCTTCTTCTCCGTCCAAACACCGACACACATGCAGACAGACAGGACCACGCGTGAGCAATTTCGCGCAGACAACGAGAGCTGTGTTCCAACCGCACGGTGTCCGGTTGACTGTTTTCCAACCAAAAAACTTCCATGCACCGGGGTCCGGTTGAAGATGTTTGCGGAAAAAGATCCGGCTGTGTCCTCATTCGAATATACAAAACACGTTTGAAGACGTGCGCAGTCGTGCGCTTGTGCGTGTGTGTGCGTCGCGCAGGACGGTGTACCAGAGGGAGGAGAGGACGACAATCGGTATATCTAGAGTAAACAACCCAGAGCGTCGTGATGTCGAGAGGATTTGGATCTATGGGCGCCGCGATGCGCTTGTTCATGCCATCCCTTCATCGAATGGCGGATGAGTGCGATGCGGAAGGAGACCGCGAGCAGCCGAGGTATCAAGACCGCCCTCCGCTCGACTCCGACGTTGCTCATTATGATCGTCTTCCGGACGAACCGGGTGCGCGTGGGAATGGCCACGCGGCGTCAACTGCGCCCGCGACAGGAGCCGCTGGCGTTCGGGTACCCAGTTCGATCCCCTCCGCAGAAGAGTCGGTGAACCGTTTGCTCGCACGCGGTCAAGAACAGTCACGCGACTACGGCGGACTCTCGTGGGATCACGTGGCACGTTCCTCTCGCCTCAATCTCTTCACGCCAGCCCCCTCGAACGCAGTCCCCTCCCCCGCCGTCGCCGCCGCGGGAAGCGCGGGTGCGGAGCAGAAGGGACCCGCCGATCGCCGCGATGAGGAGCCGGAGATCGAGAACCTGAATACCCAAATGCGCGCCCTTGGCGTCAGTCTCGGCGTCGACTTCAATTTGCTCTCGGAAGCGGCAAAAATAAGAGCCCAGGAAGAGGAGGCGCGTCTCAAGGAGATGGAAGCCGCGCTTCGCGGCATTTCCATCACCGCCGATGGCATCCATCGGCTCGATGAAAAACAACCGACCGCCGCGCGCGCGACGGCGTCTCCGTCCTCGTCACCGTCGCCGTCCTCGTCGTCGGGATCGCAGTTGCCTCGACGGAGGAGACGCCAACTTCCTCGGATGTTCCGCGACACCTTTTCGGAATTGATCACACGCGAACGAGAGCGTGAATCGACATTAGAATACGAACAGCGCCTCGTCAGCAACTACGAAAAGATCACGGGAGATAGCAGCAATTCGCGCGGACGTCTCGAGGTTTCCGCGGGCCGCAAACGATACAATACGTTCGTCCGCCTTGCGATGCGTGACATCGCTGAGATGAATGGCTTTCGTCTCGAGCAGATGCAACTGGACTTCATCGAACAAGCCAGTGAATCGGTCGCTCCACTCATCTTCCGAGAGGACTGGAACATCGAACGCTCTGCGTTTCTTCGCGAACGAGGTGTGAAGAAAATCACGCCACACACCATTGCGGTCGCCGCGCGCCGCTTTGGAAAAACATGGGTGATTTGCATTTTGATTCTCGCGCTGTTGCTCGTCGTCCCCGGAATTCAAATCCTGGTCGTGAGTCAGAATGAGCGCACATCAAAGGCGCTTCTCGGCATCGTGAAGGAGTTCTTGCTGCGCAATCCCGCGTGGGCCGATCGAATCGCATCGGTGTCGTCCTCGGTGCTGACCGTCTTGCCGGAAGGCGTCGACCCCACGTCTCTCTCCGCCACCGGCCGCCGCGAGTTTCCGGGGCGCAGCAGCATCACGGCCCTCCCGTGCACGGCCAATGGACTCCGTGGGGCCACGTGCGATGTGATGATCATGGAAGAAGCCGCCTACATCGGACCGGATGTGTTTTATGCCAGCGTCGTCCCGCACATGTCAAAGCGAGGGACCTGTGTGTTTGGCATCTCGACACCAAACACCGATGAGAATTACTATAGCATTCTCTTCGAAAAGACATGGCCCGATGGGACGCCTGTCTTCAAAACGATCTTCGGAGGCCTTGCCTGTGAGCAATGTCGCAAGGAGAATCGGCCGCTTCTGTGCACCCACGACGCGGGAGTGGGGCGCCTCCCCTCGTGGAAGACCGGCCCTCTCCAACTCCTCCAGAAGATCTTGCTGCCGGAAGACATGTTCGAAACCGAAGCACGCGGGTTAGCAGTCCGAAAGAAGCGATACTGTTTTGATGGAAAATCGTTAGAAGTCTTCAAAACGCAACGTCGATATCGAGTGCTCGCGCCGTCGTCCGCCGCACGACAAGGAACCCTCTGGATGGCAATTGATCCCACGGGCGGCGGCAACTCCGAGTGCGCGATCGTCGCCGTTGTCAACACTCGATATCCACGTGAGGACGTCACCACCGACGAGGAGTCATTCAGCCGACCGTCTGATCGGCATTTAACGGTATGTATGTCCCTGTCACATAGAGCGTGCACATGCTGAGCACAAACGCGGGAATGTTGCTTTCCCACTGCGAGGGAGGCGCGGCATCTGCGGGCGCGCGATGGACGCTGCCCGCCGGAAGGCCGCGGAGAAATTCGAAGAAGGCACCCTCCACTCGACTTCGGGCCGCCGTCAGAGGATCCCAGGCATCGAATTCGGACGGACCCGCGGTCATCGGCGTCCCATTCGCCGCCGCGGCACGCACCTCGCTGCGCACCGGGACGACGATGTCCGTGAAGCGGCGAAATCGTGCCGCGTCGCAATGCGGAGCGAGACGCGCGCGAAACTCGGGACAGAACGCGAGCATTCCCAGGATCACGAGCAGTTCGGTGATGAATCGATCCACGCGATTCGGAGTGGTCGATTCGTCGACCCAGCGGTCGGCGCGGAGGCCCGCGTATTTGGCCATCAGGACTTCGCGCAATTGCGTCGCGAGCGCAAGGACGCACGCGAGTTCGGCAGGCGACTGTCCGAGAAACACGCGTGTGAGCAGATCCGTTTCGTCGAACAGTACGCGGCGCGTGGTGCCCACGAGCGAGGTCCGTGCACTCCGAACGGCCTCTCGTGCAGCTGCCGTTGCCGATGCGATCGGAAATGGAATCTTCTCCGCCGCAAGCCGTGCGTCCGCCGCCTTCGCGGACGCGTTGCGATCGGTCTCTGCATCCGCGGCCGTCGTCTCCGCGTCCTCGTCGTCGGCCGCGTGGAGAGACACGCGGCGAGGGGTCCCGTCCGCATTCTTGTACCGCTTGGTCGCCGCGATCGCTGTGGTCGACTCGGTCCCCACGGCGACGACCCGATCCTCGCGCACACGCTTCTCCCCTGCCACTCCCGCTGCTGTTTCTGCTGCCGCTGCTGCGACAGCCGGCGCGTCCCTCCGTCTCCGCGAGTGTTGTCCTGACGGTGGTTGTGGGCGTGGTTGCGTGTGCTTTTGTTGTGGTGATCGTGTTGCGCTTGTTGTTGTTGTTGTGGACATTGTCGTCATAGGTGGTTCTTGCGGTGAAACGTCGAACGCCGAACTACGAAGCACAGCGCAAGTTTCTGACCGACGTGTTCCGAGATCTCCGTAACGACACGCGATTTGCCAATGCCGCGCTCGTCGTGTTCGTCGAATCGAACCTATCGAGTGTCCAATCCAGTGAGATTGAGACGTGCGTGAAGACACTGACAACGGAACGAGGAAGAACGCATTGGTTTGTCCACGAGCCACGAAAAACAAAAGCCGCGGACGGATCGACCGAACTGGAGGGCGTTCATACCGACAACGAAAGCAAACGATTGGGATGCGAGCTCATCAAAGACTACCTCGATCGACAAATGATCCACATCGACGCACATCCCATTGGCCGCGAGGCATCGAACTCCGCATTCGAGCTGTTGGTCACTCAACTCAAAGACAAGCACATGGTCCCCAATGCGCGAGGCACGTCGTTTCTGATCTCGGGCAAAAACGGCGCCAATGATGATCTCGCAATGGCACTGATCATTGTTCTCTCCAAGAAGTACATGGTCGCGAAGGTCGGGTTTTCGCAACTCCGAACGCTCGCGAACGCCGGCTACGATGATTTCTTCCACGCGGGAATCGCGTCCACCGCCGCCGCGTCGGCGCGCATCTAACGCGTGGTCCAAGGTCCGAACGGTACTCGCCGCGAAACGGACTCGATCCACGCGGAGGGCGACGACCTCACCGGCGGCGGCGATGGGCAATGTGCGCACACGCGCGCCATCGACGGCGACGGCGCTTCGGCGCGGACATCGAGGAATGCGCATTCCCGGACAGGTCGTATATCGAAGCGGTTGTTTCTGGTACGAAAATCGAATTCGAATGAAAGGCATCGGCACGTTTCTCGACGAACGCGTGGTGAGCCGAGAGCGAGTGCCGGCGGTTCTCCCGCGCGCACTCGTGTTGTCGGCCGAACACATTGGAATGAGCAACCAGCCCTTCTGTGTTCTTCATCGAACCGTCCAATCGGCGGCCGATCTCAAGCTCTCGACGTATCAACGCTCCTTGGGAGGAATGAAGTTGGGGAGATACGTGCACCGGCAGATCGAATCACTCACGAAGGCGACGCGACTCGAACGCGCACTCCTGTGTGAGACGGCCATGACTCGAAATCCGGCAACCCTGAAGCGCCTCATTCAGGTGCGCGCACGACGCCGTGTTCATCTGCATCCGATCACCCGACTCGTGCTCGCGTGTTTGAACGGCCTCGGTCTGAAGATCGTCGATTCGGAAGTGATCGTCCATCGTCCGGGGCATCGCCGCTACGCGACGTCCATTGATCTTCTCTGTCAACACATCAAACGCGGGACGCGAGTGATCATTGAACTGAAGACCGGACATCGCGATCCCGCGACCTACCTCGCACCCGTGCATTTCCTCCGGAGTTCCCGCCCGGCGCTCGTCTCGACGTTTGGACGGCATCTGTTTCAACTCTTCTCGACCTGCCTGCTGTTCAACCTTCAATTCCCAACCCATACCGTGTTTCCGGCCTACCTCATCCACGTTCCGACGCACACCGACGCGTATGTGTACACGTTGCCACCAAATGTACTCGCGCGTCGAACCGCACTCATTACCGCCCTCTCGACGTAACCAAACGCTGCGCTCGTTCCGGCTTCGTTCCCGTTTGTTCTCGCGCTCTCGTTCTCTCGTCTCGCACGATGATTTTTTAGGACATGGTCGTTTACCGTTGTGGTATGAACGCCGTACGCATGGGCGCGCTCAAGAACGGAAAAAAGGGCGCGCCTCGGTTGTTACAGAATTACACAGGCGAGGAGCGAGCGCTCAACGGACGGACCGCAGCAACCACACACACGTCGCTGCGCCCGGTCCGACGCGCCGGCGTCCAAGGAGGCAGCGGTGTCGCGCATTGTGTCCGAACGCGCGCGGCGCGCAGCAACCGACGCGTCGGTCCATCGAACCGTTGGCGTTGACAAAAATACGGGGTCCGGTTCCCGGATGCGCCCATTGAACTCCGTCGCGGCCGTTCGCCCGTCGTCCGCCATCGCGCTGGGTTTACAACGCAGACGAGGTGCGCGTCAGAGCGGATGATGGAATGGAGGAAATGCACAACGAGAGAGATGAGGAGGGAGTCGGGAGCATCAGGCGTCTCCCCACGAGACCATCGAAGCGGCGAACAAGAGGAAATGAAGAAGAGAGGTCAACACGAGTTCGAGCGCGAGAACCTTCACCGAGAACTGAAAGGCGCGATGGATCTCAAATCGAGCCGGCGCTTTCAGATAGAGACGGATCCATCGCCGGGTCCTCGAGATTGTCCAGTTGGAGAGACACACGGCGAGGATTTCCAAAAAGGCGAGAAGAGACATGCCGAAGAGAAAGAGTTTCACCTCTTCGCTGTAAATCAGAATGACCGCGAGGACGGACGTCTGAAACACGGCCAGACACGCGGTACGCAGATTGAGATTCGACGACAGCCCATCTCCTGTATAAATCTCCGTGGTGGCGCGGGGGTCTGCATGGAGAAGGTCGGCGAGCGCACTCCCGATTTGCACGCGGTCGTAGATGATGACAAGACGCATCACAAACGCAAAGGCAGCCGCGAGGACCACGTTTTCAATCGACCCGTTCCCGTTTTGCACGATGACGCTCGAATAGAGCAGCGGCGGGAGAAGAAGTTGACTAATCCAGAGCGGTCCAGAGAACGACCAATGGAACACCAAGAGTCGCGGAGGAGAATGAAGACTCGACGCGAGACTTCCGATCTGAAGGAC
>Ga0116227_10005658_pt1 | contig 26154 bp, 20 predicted proteins | sample S1TSphgellanicum_FD_89693 | JGI IMG/M metagenome (GOLD analysis project Ga0116227, IMG submission 89693) | Host-associated microbial communities from peat moss isolated from Minnesota, USA - S1T2_Fb - Sphagnum magellanicum MG | ecosystem: Host-associated > Plants > Peat moss > Unclassified...
TGCTTCCACATCCTCTCACCGCCGCGCACGTTGTTCCGTCCTTGAAATTCCCCATCGCCTCGCCACAAATTCCTTCGCAAAAGTTGGTCGCGCTTTTCCTTTTCTGCACGGATTCGTGGGTTTCCTCTGCATCCGCCTGCTGTGTTGATGGTGAGATTTCGTCTACTTCGTCGATCCATGTGCTTTTGTATGTTATTCTTTGTCTACAAAGAAGTGCTGGGCGGGGTGGGGTGGGTTAGTGGAAGAGCGCCGTCTGAAAGACTTGAGCACTCTCCAGGTATCCGGATTGCAAGTGTAGGAAGATGGGCGTGATGGGTGGTACCGCCGGGAATTTTTCTGAAGCACCGGAACCTAGAGATTTTCCAGCTCTTGTCAGTAACAGGGGCGAAATCGTTCGCGGAAGTTGGTATCCTTGCTACTTTCAAGTGCTTGCTGGGGGGGGGGGTGGTTGGAAGAATTTTGGATGAGCAAGATGTCTCGGTTGCAATGTTGACAAGGTGCTTAGGATGAGTCTAACCGGGTACAAGGGTTTTCCTCAATCCTGCTAACATAGGGGATTCCGAGTTTGGTGGCAGCAAGTGATTGAATTGATTAGCAGAAATGTGTGGAAGTCGATGGATTTTTCGAGTTTTCGCTTCAGAGTTTGGCAATGGGCCAATTTCCTAGAGCAGGACGTGGTCTCATTAGGGTTTAAATGACAGTTCAAATCTACAATGGGTCGGCTGATACTATGTCCCTCTGGCTTGTCACTGCAATTCCTTATTCTTTTCACACTTTTGACAGTTTGTGGTGTTTCCTCCCTGCAACGAAGAGGTCAAGGAGTTTACTAGATCAACATAAACTTGCCTTTTATACTTCTGGAAAGTTGGGTGGGGCGGAGAGTGAGAACTTGAGGTACAAGTTGGCAGAATTTCTGTCCTGTTTTTGCGACGGTTGAGAATGTGAGTGAGTGCTTGTGTTCATTTGTTTTTGTGTCTTGTTTGGAAAGTGCAGCATTTTCGAGGTCAAGCTGTACATTGCTTATAATATCATAAGAGCTGTGAATGGCACTCATACGTGTCGCCCCTGTCGCTCTGGGGTCCATCTCAATTCCTTCTTCAGATCTGCGACCTCATGTAATCTTTCTCCCCCTCGTTCCCCCCCCCCCCCCTTTCTCATGCTCAATTTTCCAAAACCCTAAAATTTGCCCTAATAAATTTTGTGAGCAATTTTTGCTTTGCAATCTAAACTATGAAGACAATTCCCCTTCTGTCACCCATAATTTCATCATTTTGATTTCAGAATCTGTTGTTGAAGTATATGCCACACATGCCACAACTTCAAGTCCTCATTGAAACAGGGATGATGATGACAATTTTTTTGTCAACCAGTTTGCTGTGCAATTGGTGATGCTTCTGAACATGGGTTCTAGATGTTGCAACTAGCCAGTAGATTTTGTACAATTGGGCATCTGAAAGCTTGCAGCATGAGGTTTCCCTCAATGTGCAGATTTTGTAAAATGATCGTTCAAGATTGTTGGGCAACTGATGAGAAGGTGAGTGTTAACATTTCGAGGATCGGCAAGTTGTATTGTAGGCTCTCTCGACATCAAATACGAAGTCTTTGATTGGATTCAATTGCAGGAGAAGCTTTGTCACTCTCTATCAACCTTCCCTCAAACTTTCGGTGTTCTTGGATGGAGATTTGGCTTCCCTTCGTCCTTTATGCTCAGCAGGAAATGCGTCAGTTGATGAAAATTTGAACAGCAGCAGCAGCACTGGTTCAGGTGCTAAAGAAACCAAAAGGCGGGGTCGAGCAAAGATAACCGATGTCCAGAAAGGGGAAATTCCTGTGTAAGTTACATGTACTGATGCGATCTATACTTTTGTGACTCTGCATATGCCAATTTCCTTTGAGTTTTGTGGCTGATCTTTGTAGAAAGTTTCAATCTGTATTCCAGGCTTCTTCGCATTTGCATTGCTTAGATGGGTAATGTGAGAAGCTCTGTATGTAAACATCTGCTATGTCTCCACACATAATTTCTGTAGGCTGTCATTTGAGGGAGAGTGTTGTGAACCAGTTTTTTCTCTCTTCGACTGTTTCCAGTGCAAGAAGGAAGAAGAACTTGGAAGCAGACCAGTCAGAGAATGGAGTACTGCAAGTTTCTGATGGAGAGACAGATATCATTTCTAATGAGAAGCCATTCGGAGTGCACATGTTCCCCTACCCCAGTGCGACTCCATCACAGTCCTCTCTCTTTCTCTTTGACAATATAAGTGATGTTTCAAATGCGGTTGCCATGCATGTCACTGGCTTGTCAGTCCAAGCTATCCGTTCTCGAGGATCCTTCACCCTTGTTTTATCAGGAGGCTCACTTGTGAAGGTAAGCTTCTGGGTGCAAGGCAATTGTGATAAATACACATCAACCTTCCTAGCAGCTACTTCTAAGTCTCCCTGTTTTTCCTTACCCTAGAGTTACATATATGTTTCTGGAGGCATTGCCACAGCTAGGAGCTTCAATGCAATGCAGACCTTCTCATGTTCACAGGTTGCCATTTAGCTGCACTTGAACCTTGTTCCTTGACAAGTATAAGCATCATGGCAGCCAGTGGGTGCTAACAATTTTCAGCAATGATGTAGGCATTATCAGCCCTAGCAGAGAATCCACATCTGAGCAACATAGAGTGGGAGAAATGGCATGTGTTTTGGGTGGATGAACGTGTGGTGCCTATCTCTCACCAAGACAGTAACTACAACAGTGCAAAGGTTTCCCTGCCACTGTTTCATGATTATCTGTGTGTTTTCCCTGTGAGTAGATCTGTAAAGACTGGGCATTTGTGCCTAGTGTTGGGTATGTAAAACTTGGCATCTTTTAGAAAGGAGATATGCTTTTGAAGGAGGGTCAAGCTTGGTGTAAGATAGATTCCCTTTTGTCCTTGCCTAGGGTTTTGCATCTCTGGAAATGCTCTGATTTAAGTATGTGAATGATTTTCTAATATCATTTGTTTTACAAGTTGTTCTGGCTTTCAATTTCTGACATGGAAATTATGTCGGAAAATTGCAGGAGGAGTTTCTGTCCAGGGTTCCAATACCTGATGATCAGGTTCACACTATCAGCACTTGGGATGATGCAAATACTGCAGCTCAGGGTTATGAGCATAGTCTCAGGTTTGTCCATGATTTCTCAAACTGCAGATTGAAAACCTATGTCCAGATATTTAGTTCTGAATTTTTAGATTCCCAACTGTGTTCTCTGAATCCTTTAAACCTTCAATTAGTGTATTGGAGTCAATCTTTCCCAAAAGGGACATCCTCTTTTATTAAAAAAAAGTAGTGAAGTTAAACAGAATTGTGGGATTTTTCAGGGAGTTGGCAAAGAAGAAGATTCTAGCAACTACTACAATTTCTCGAAGGAAGTTTCCCCGATTTGATCTGGTGAGACCATAATTCATCTACCAGCAGGTAGTTTTTGTTGTCCTCTTTGTGAAGTCAAAGTTCTGGCATTTTTTAAAAAGTCACTCTGTTTCCACATTGATCATCTCCGTTGTGTATGATACTCATTGAAACTAGTGTAATTTTGGTGTCATTATTATTTTTTCTGTTGAAGATCTGCCCATTGATTGGAGCTGATGCTATACTGCTTATATGTAGAATGTACCTGTATAAGAACTGCTGGCTAGTACTTTCACCATGCCCATTATTTACCATGTAAATTGTCCAGCATATGTCCTCTGACACTGAAAGGCAAGTAGTTTCATAACTAGTGAGGACTTTGATTTGTCTGTTAGGTGTGGACCATGGAGACTAGAGTTTGAAGGTGGCTGTACTTGAGTTGTCCATGCAGATTCTGTTAGGTATTGGGCCAGATGGGCATATTGCGTCGTTATTCCCAAACAGTGCAGTTATGGCAGAGAGTAAGCGATGGGTTGTCCCTATCACCAAGTCCCCAAAACCACCCCCACAACGGATTTCTCTAACAGTACAGTGCATCAATTCAGCTGCTCATGTAAGTGGTGTTTATACCTTGTCAATGTCATCCTTTCTCAAGTAAAATTGGAGATTGTAACCATCCTGTTCTAGGCCTTATGAGCTCATGATGCTCAAATCAAATGGACACATACTCCAGCATTCTCCTGTAAGACAGTTTACGAACTTCAGTTGCTGTCTTTGAGTTCCTTTTTCTCTGGAAGGAGATGGAGGAAGTATTGATTTGCCAGGATTGGAAGAAAGTTCTAGAGATGACCATTTCGACTTATGTTTTTATCTCCTTTTGTGGGTTGTAAGGGGTTACAATTTGCATGTCTTTTACACATCTGTTCTCTCTAACCATCTCAGGCTTTTGGAGCAGGTTATGTTCATTGTGCTGGGAGCTAGCAAGGCAGAGGTTTTGCAAAGAGTGTTTGAGCGACCAGCTCTCCCTGGAGCGTTACCGGCTCAGATGGTGCGACCAAATGAGGGTGATCTTAGTTGGTTTGTTGACAAAGATGCAGCATCAAAGTTGGCAGTAGCCAGTTGGAGTGACCCCAAAAAATTTCCATTTTTTGACTGGTCTTCCCTGAACCAAAGTAAGACTAGTATTGGTAAAGCTACTTCCAGGTAACCTCTTTTGCTTATTTTGGATTTGATTGAGATTGAGTGTGTACCATTGTTGCAATGTTGCTTTTAACTTCAGAATTGGGTCTTCTTTGGAGTTGGGTCTTCTATCAATGTCCCACCACATGTCTAAATGTAGGTTGCTGTGTTTTAGAAACACAATAGCAATTGCAATTGCAAGCCCCAATGTGGGCTTTTTGATTATATGATTTGAAGCATGTGCAGATTAGTGAAATCCAATTGGTGCATTTGTACACTTAGATTTTGACAATCTTCAGAAGGTAAATCTGTTGCAACGTTCCCTAATGTACAAGTTATTTTGTTTGTATAATCACGGGTTTTTTGTAGTGTTCAGTAGTAGACTTTTCTGTTCCTGATTTCGTTTAGTGCCCTTTTCACTTCAAAATGACTTTAGTTCCAAAAGCAGACTTGATCAGCCCCAAATAAAGATAACAATTCACTTAAAACACATGTGAAGACCATTCCAAGCATTTCCAAAACACATGGTGATGATGATGGATATGTATGGGAACACCACCCAATTTCATTGGTTTCTGTGAAACTACTTTGTATTACCTACCAATCTTTGCTCAATTTTTATATACTTAACAACTTTTTCAAAGAAGCCTAAGTCCTCAACCTGTGAAGAAAAGTGCATGTTATCTTGCACCTTAGAATAACAATACTTTGCTTGATTCTTTTCCCTTATCAGGAAGTTGGATAGAATTCTAAATTATTAATAAAACTCTCAACATTATCCATCTTTACTTCTATGATTTATAGGTCCCACAAAAGTTCCCCCCCAAGTCACCTTTATTCTCAGGTGTGTTTAAGATTTAAAAATTTGAATAATTTAGCAAAACAAGTACATGTATGTATTCTTATTGATCAATAAATTGATTCAATATTCAATTCCTATAATTTCTTTTCCTAAGTTTTTGAAATTACTACAAAAATTTACCCTAAAACATTCCCAATTGCACCACATCTTTTATCCCATATTGTTTGGTTGTTTGTCATGCATCCAGGGGTCTTCCATGGAAGATCTGGCTCTAGGCTATATCACGAAATTATGGTTGGAGAGGTGCCCCCTTCACATTGCAAAAATAGCCGAGGTTGTCATGAAGAGGAGAAGGGCAGTATGAGAGGCCCTTCCTTGTCTTGAGGTGCCTATGTTTGAGCCCAATAGATTGAGTGACAGGCACAAAAGAAATAAGGAAGGGCTGAGGGGCCTCACCCTTCTCTGGCCTAAAAGCCAGCCCTAATTTTCAGAGGATATGCACTTCCATTCATTAGATCCTGGAAGATTGTTGCTAAGTTCTTGTGCCTGACAATGGTCGTCGAAGAAAACTTCAAAAATTAGGGCAGGTTTTTCCGAGCAATACAATGCCCAAAAATTTGAAAGAAATGGAAGTTGCCAAGCCCAATTTGTACATCTAATATTTTTGAACTTCCAAAACAAAATTACAACACTTAGGTTTTCATGAATGTGTTGGTAGCTCGAAGGGCAGAGTGATGGAAGGTGTTCATGAAATCAAAAGTTCAATTTTCAAAGAATCAAACACTATGAGAGAATTTTATTTTGCTTTAGCACAACATTTTAGGACTTACGAAGCCTTCAATTAAGGACAATTTTGTGATGCTCGACAAGATGACCTGAGCTTCAAAGGGACAAAAATATACATTTTTGGTTAAAATTTTTTTGGGGGTGATATTTTTGATATTCTTTCATGATTGCTGTGATTGTCACAACAATAATATTTTAACTTGTAAATCAAATACAATGTTCATTCAATGCTGAAAGGTAAATATATTAAAATTAAAAAACTCGAATGTAAAAAACTGTTAAAGCAAAATTGGTTCATCGGCCACTCTACATCAATGATCCTCCTCTAATGATCCATTCCATTCTATATAGATGATGCTCATAGTGTCCAAAGAAGATATTGAAATATGTGCTTTATATAATTCCTAAAAAGAATATTGGAGGAATTGAGGTTGCTCTATGAGTTATGACGGAGCAAATTGGACTCCTATGAATTGCAAAACAAAAGCATGGACTCTACAACAAAGTTGAGCTCCCAAAAACTCATAAAAGCTCTTGAGAGCACGAGTGTCATGAGGTCCACCTTGGCAAGTACAAAAGACACATAAAACCACAACTCCTTCCACCTTCAAATCCACAAAAGCCCTAACCGTCATGGAAAACATTGTGTTTATGAAATAAGGAAGAACAGCCCAAACTCTCTACCAGTAGAGAAATGATTCTCCAAAGGACTCAAATGACCTGCTCAGCCAGCTTTAGAAAAGAAAGGAGATATTTGTCACCCAAGATTTTTACTGCACTAGAAAAGCCACATGGAGCCCACCAACCTTCCAAAAAGAGGCATACGCACAATATCCATTAGGCAGAAAAAGGGGCTTGGGATGTATTTATAGCCAAGATAATGCTACCCGGAAAAAACAGGACTCATCAAAAGCTAAGCCAATATTGAAAAAGAAGCACAACTTCCGGGAAAAAGATGTTTCCCGTAACCAAGATATCAACCAATGTTCACATTGATTCCAAAAGCTCTCGCCCACCTTTTGCAAAAAAAGGGACACACTAAAATACAACACCCAAGGCACTACTCTACTAGTACATAAAACTTGGAGTGCCCGGCCACATGAAGAAAACATCACCCCAGAGATCCTTCAATCTAACCCTTTGTAAAGGGTTTTTAATGACAACCCTAGCAAGTTCCCTAACCCTAAACCCAAGATTATGCTAGCCTACCGCAAAGGACTCATAATGCTAATACCCTAATACTTTGGCTGGCTTGGTAGCAAGGTGCCTAATAACTAATTATTTTTGCAAAGTGAAAACAATAATAATTTATAGTTCGACATTTTATACTAGAAAATGAAGGTATTGTGCTTGATTTATTCAGATTTTTGACATAGCAAGCACATATTTTTCAGAAGTTTTGACAATTCCCAAGAAATAATTAATTAGTGCCTAACCAGCCTAGGTACTAAGGTAGTTATCAATGGGTTCTTAATGACACTCCTAGTATGTTCCTCAATTTTTTTTATATGTGTTCCTATTACTATGGTACCTATGACTCATGTTTGGCACTTCTTTTGCCAAGCATTTATTTATTTATGAAAATGAGATTAAGCAGATTCAAATTTAATTTTTCATAATTTCAACATAATATGAGGAATGGTTATGCAAAGCACACCTTTTGTTGTGTATTTTTTTAATTAAAAATTTGAAAAAATAAAATAAAATTTCACAACTTTGGAGTTTGATTCACAACAATTTCAACAAATATCTATAAATTTATTTATTTACTTAATTATTTCAAGGGGAGCTTTTGTAATTTATTTTGTGCCGAACATCAGTTTTATTACAGTATCACACTTTATCCCATATTCTTTGCCCAGGATTCTACTTTAGTAACCTATACAGCTCGACCAAAGCAAAAGGCTGCAATACTTCTATTTTTGGAGTGTTGGCAGGTTGTGTGTTGTTTTTGGATTTTGTGAACTGCTAAACAAAGAGGCCAGGGGTCTGTAACACTTGCCATTTACATTTTTTAAAAGTATCTTAAGGCAAAAGAAGAATTATGGAAATTCAAATAGTTCACCATACAAAAATGTAATCTTCAAAAAGACCCTCTGAAAAAAACCAAATCCTTCAAGAAGATATCATAACTCTGTAACTAATCTCAAGTATCAACACAAGTGAAAATATCATCTTTCCAAAATCCTCATATAAAAATAGAGACCTACTACTACATAGGGCCCAAACTCCATTAAGGTACTATACTCTATAATGAATCCAAATACAATATCCTTGCCTTGGTAGGCAAGGCCAACAAACAAAAGGAAAATCACTGCGTATGGACCCCCCCACAAGCAGGTAATAGGTAAATCCTAAACCCTAAACCAACAAATAATAGGGTGCCTACTCTAAGTACCTACCCAACATGTTCTTAGAATAAGAGTGGCACAAAGAAACAAAACACAATAGAGGTGCATAATAGAACTATAAAACCTAAGGACCTGTGAGACAATAGGGATACAAGGACCCACAAAGACCCAAAAGAAATCTTCCCCCTAAGGATAATAACAATTTGGGAGGGCCTAAAGCAGGCAGGGCGAGTCTGCGAGTCTTGAGGGGGGGGGGTGTCAAGGATTTTTTTGAGTTGTGAGTCACAATTTTGGGTCAAGGGTTATGGCCCATAAAACAAATATGTTCTACAAAAGATAATAGCAATACCAAGACCCAGAAAACAAGGGGTGTGTCATTGCCATTTACATTAGAAAGTATCTTAAGGCAAAAAGAAGAATTATTGAAAATTCAAATATTTCACCATGCAAAAATACAATATTCAATTAAACCCTATAAAAGAACCCAAAATCCTTCAAGATATCATAACTCCATAACTAATCTCAAGATTTTTTCAACACAAGCCAAAATATCATCTTTCAAAAATCCTCAGATAAAAATAGATTTACTACGTAGGGGCCAAATTCCATTAAGCCACTATACTCTATAATGAATCTAAACACAATATCCTGCTTGCCTTGGTAGGCAAGGCCAACAAATACAGTAGTATGCCTAGGGCTTGAAGAGCCTACCACAAGGCCCTACTCCCAAGGCCCTACACACTCACTCACACTCATGTACCCACCACCCCCTACACACTCTCTTGGTGTTGGCCAGTTCTGGTTTCAGTTCTTGTTCTTGGTACCCAGGTACCCACACTTCTGTAAATTTTGAAAAAAATTCGTAATCAGAACTAGACCTAAGGTCGTTTCAATTCTTATTTTTCTTCAAAAAAAAAAGGTCGAAACCCGGACTGAAGGTTCTCTTAAAAAGTAAGAACCCGCCAACACTGGCAATGTCGAGTGTGTAAGGGAAGAAAGCGGGGGTGTGGTCCCCAAGTTGTTTTTTTAACACACTAAAAGTGTACCTTCATTCAATTCTGCTAATTTTTTTAATTCTTTCTTTCTTTCTTTTCTAAGGTGTTCGGTGATAGATGGTTTGTACAACTACTTCTACGACATACGTACATCGTAGTGTAGGGTATGGTATGGTGTTTTGCCTCATTTGAGCGACTTTGAAATACTTCGACTAATACTACGTATTTGAAAGCGTATAGTGTGGTCTTTTGTCCAATCGCACGACTGTCGAATACTTCGACTACTACTACTACTTCGTATGTCATAGCGTATGACATACGTGTTTTTTCCAATTGCAAGACTTTCAAATACTTGGACTTTCAACTGCCACGTACGTCGTAGCGTATAGTATGGTATTGTTTCTAATTTAACGATTCTCAAATTCTTCGACTACGGCTACGTACGCTGTAGCGTATAGTATAGTATTGTGTCCAGTTGCGCGACTTTCGAATACTTTAAAGACGTACGTACGTACGTACGCACGCCCGCACGCCGTAGTGTATGGGTATTGCGGGCAATTGCGCGAGAGATTGGGGCATTCGTGTGGTAGTTTGCGCGAATCCAAGCTTTTCGTGTTTCTTGCTTTCTTTCTTCCTTCCTCCCTTTTTGTTGGGTTTGTTTATGCTGATGTTGTTGTTGGTGGTGGTGGTAGCTACGCCTGCGTCTCCATAGGTACACCCCCGAAAGAGAAGCAAGCAGCTTTGTTGGTTGATGGTTTTTAGGTCTGCGAGAGAAACCCACCATTAAAAAAAAAAAAAAACTACCCACCCACCCACCCACGATGACCGTCATGGCTGAGATGGATTCAGCAGGGACTGTAGATATCAAACCCGAGGTAAGCCCTCGAGACATTAAGCATCATCACCCATCATCCATCATCTCTTTCTCTTTTGCTTTTGGTTGTTGATCATCAGAATGTCACTGGTTGGGTGGCAAGAATATCAGTAGTAGAGACTCCAGAGATTTTGGGTGGGTGTGAATGTTTTTTTCCTGTTTCCATTGAAATCTGTGTTGGGTGTTTTGCTATAGATTACTCCTCTGCAAGGACCTCCTTCTGTAACTACATCACCCATCACTCAGCAGCAAGGTTCACAACAGCAGCAAAAACAGCAGCAGCAACAACAACAACAGCAACAGCAGCAGCAACAGGGAGGAAGCAAGCCAGCTGGGGCAGGTTCAAATCCTGGATCCTCCCCTGGTCCAAACAGTGAAGGCAGGAAGATTTCATGTGAGGATATTCAGCTGGTGCAGAATTTGATAGAGCGGTGCTTGCAGTTGTATATGAATCAGAATGAGGTCATCACCACATTGCAATATCAAGCCAAAATTGAGCCTGGCTTCACCAGTCTAGGTTAGTTTTCCTCAATTTTGTGAAGAGAATCGTCCTCCTCCTCCCCTCAACTGCATGTGTGCAATGTTGAATTTGGGAACTTTTTTGTGAAGAGTTTTTGTTGCAGGACTCCGACATCAACTAGTTGAAGTTGAAGCCTTGACCTTGAACTGATATTTTGTTTTGTGTGGGAAAATCATTCGGTCATGTGTGAGTGGGTCTGAGTTTGTTATGGGTTGGGATTTTACAGTATGGCAGAAGCTCGAGGAACAGAACCCTGAATTTTTCAAGGCGTACTACACACGACTGAAACTGAAGAAGCAGATTATGTTGTTTAATCACTTGCTGGAGCAGCAGGTGCAGCTGATGCACAAGATGCGCTTGTTTCCAGTGCAAGCACCACTATTGCAAAATGGTATGCATCTGACTCCCAAAACCTCTACTATTACTATGCCTGTCAGTTGCAGTATCCAATTAGCATGGGTATGGGGCATGTGTGATCTCTTCACTGGAAGCCTCAGATTGTGTGTCTTTTCTTTCATCCCCCTCCATTTTCTGCTGTACTTGTGACATTTAGTGATTCGGATTGCAGTACATCACACTCCTATGGGATACCCAATGGCACAACCTGGTGGGGCTGTCCCACAAGGTCATCCTCACATGGGGACCATGGCAATGCCACCTCCAAGCTCACCCCTCATAAATGGTGGCCCTGCAGTGCCCGAAAACTACCACCCTCATGATGCTGATGCTAACAAGTAAGATCTTATGGCAAAAATTGTTTTGACCATTGTTGTGATTCTGCTGTGGAGAACTCATTCTGGAGCTTCAGCTTGATGATGGTGCTGGAAGTACATGTTGTTTTGTAGTTGAAGGTTGGTAGTCTACATTGGAATTTTGGAGGTTCAAAGGGATGCATTTTGATGAGGTGTGTGTCTGTTGGTGGACTTTGCACCAGTGGCATGGTGGATATGGCTCTGGGATTGCCATCATCAGGATCCTCAGGAGGCAGTGATCTCTCACTAGGCTCCATGGGATCCACACCAGGGGGGATAGCTGGTGGTTCTTTTCCTTTTGGAAGCATGGGCCCAACAGACATCTCAGGCATGGGCATGGGACTCCCCACTTCTATCGCCCTTGATGCTCCCTTTCCCACCTCAGATTCCCACAATCAGAATGGAATTGGTTCTCTTCCCATGACATCACATGATGCGGATGTGAGCAGCACTCGGGAATCCCTTGGTTCTCTTGGTCAACTGCCCCGCAACTTCAGTCTCTCTGATCTGACTGCAGAGCTCACTAATGGTGCAGGTAAGAAGACCCAATCAAAGCCTATTCATTATACTTGCTGAAATGGAGTGCAAATGTATCTCCCAATGTGTTGCACAGAACCTCTGTAGGTGTCAATTCCTTCTCCCTTTCTGCCAGATTTAGTGCAAGATGTTCATCTTTGTCATGTCCTATGTCTACCAGAATGATATCCAATCTGTTCTTGACTTCTTTTCAGGTGAATTAGATCTGGGAACCTTGGGAAGTTACTCGGGCTCCCCATTCTTGACACCCGATGCATTTCTGCGATCACCTGACAAAGATGTTCTGGGTGAGTGTTGGCCATCTTTAAATGTTGCTTGGCATCTTTTACCTTTCAACTTATGGATGTTTGTTCAAGGGGTATCTGCTGTGAGGATTTGCAGGTACTCCTTTCTTCTCATTTGTAAGTCCTGAAGTTGCTACTGTGAACCTATCTTCCACTACTCCACAATGTTCTGAATGCCAATTGTATGCTCTCCTGAAGACAAAGTGCAGACATGTAAAGAGAAATGTGGAGAATCCTGATCACACCAGGTTTTCCCTTGCAGATGATGACATTGACTTTGGAGATCTGAAGTGAGGTAAATGTGTTCTGGGATGTAAGATCCTACAACATGCCAAAGGAGGCATTTATGTTCTTTGAGCAGAGTGGTGTAAAAGATACAGGGAGGAAAAAATGGTGGGCAGAGTTGCCATTGCAGCAAAACCATTTTTAGTATTGCTGATTGGCCAGATGTCATGGGTTTGGTCAGGAAGAGCAACTATCTCTCTTGTAGCCCTACACCAGTGAAGTCTGTTATTTATGTTTGTACTCTTGTTGGCTACTGTCTGTTGAGGAAGGGCTACACACCCTCTGAAGGACACAGGCCTACCTCCTTGTCAACCTAAATCCATTGTAGTTTGGAAGGGAGAGACAAACCTGTAGAGTTCTCTGCTGAGTTATAATATACTGGAAATTTGTTTCCATCAAGATGACTTCTTTAGAAAATTCCACTGAGGAAAGCAGATATGGCAGCTGGGGCAGCTGTGGCTATTATGGGGCATCCCATTTCTTACAGCTAAGGAACTGAAAGGCATGAACCCTTTCATAGTACAAGCAACGAGGGACTCTGTAACACTGCTTCTGTGTACATATGTGCCCCACATCCACTGATGCTCTCTGTATCTGTGATTTTTCTATGGAAGTTCTCTTTCCTGTTTCCAAGTTTGTAGTTGATTGAAATTTACTGCATGCATGCTGATGCTGTGTAAAATGATTATGTGCCTTTTTTCTACACAAGGAAGACTCAGAACAACTACCTACCTGTGCACATGGGTGGAGGACTCTGAAAGATTCTGGTTGTGACTGTGAGAAGGAAAGGGAATGAGAATTGTGCCTTGAGTATGTTACACAACTTAGTAGTACTTGAACAACTGGAGAGCTTGTCCACCATTTTCTCGTACTGTTCTGTTGGTAGAATGGTACAGTAGCTTCAACCCTGTAAAATCAAGATGTTATCTTCCTTTATCAGATTAACCTATGCAATCAATCAGTGACCATTTCAATTGTAGCACAGCTTGGAATACTGGTCTGATCTTGAGCATTAGAAGAGCACTTCTAACTTTGTTTTGTTTATGGAAATCATGGTAATCTGCAGTGTACAGCTTGAAGGCATGAGTGACATCTATTCAGGCATCTCCGAAGCACACCTGACTGTGCAACTCTGTGGGGATGATGTGGGACCCATTTGTCATGGGGAAAGGTTTGATTAGGTGCTGGATTGGGTGCTCAAGAGAAGAGAGTGATTGAACAGGATGTATTTGTGATAGCCGGAATTTGTTTGCTTCACATTGTTTTTGGGGCTGTTGTTTTCACATCTGCTGAGAATAGCTGTGCACTGAATCAGGAATTCAGCCAGCCAAAAGACATGGACCAAGGATCCAAGATCCATATATGGCTCCATTTGATACTTTCCTTTCCTGCCTGTTGGATGCAATATTGAAGATTCTGTCGCTGCAACCCATTGTTGAAGAAAGCATGATCTGGAATCACCAAATTCTCCAGGGAAAGGTAAAGTTGAAGTAAGGATGACAAACCTCTGCTGATCATGCAACTGTTGCTGTTTCAATGGATAATAGAGTTCCTCTGTCTCCTTGAACCAATCATTTATGCAACTGGTCCTGAATTGCATTTTCAGTGTAAAATTTGAAGATATTTCATCAAGAGTTTTAGTACTTATCAGAGCTATCCATATGTTCCACACAATTTTAATTAATGCACAATGCTTGCAAATTAAGTGCAGTTTTAGATTAAAAGCACAAACAAAATGCTAGAATGTTGGTGTCATTGTTTTAGAGAGATACAAAACAAGAAAATGGGTGAAGATATTGAGTTCAATTACTTCATAGGCTATATTGTTCAACTATAAATTTATGTAAAATGTATTGTGTATTTTTTGAAATTTATTTCAATAATGAGATATTGATCAAAGACAATGGCATGCACTAATGAATCAAGATTCAACTACCATCACAACATCACGACAATTACAATTAATGGTTCATGGGTCATATTTTGTCCCTTATTTGATTTATTGATGGCTGTTTGGATTTGGTATGGGCATGGTTCCAAATTGGCCTTTGTAAGTCCCAAAGTAATGGCCATGGCCCACCCAATCATTAAATGTTGTGCCCCATAATCAAACAATTTGGGTAGGGTGGCCTAAACTTGTAATTCATGGTTTTTCTTAGTTTTCCTTTTTTATTTTCAACTCATGAACATCCATGCTGGGAAACATGTGGTTTAAAAGAGTCATTTGACCTTCAAGATCATTGGAATTTTTTCCATGGCCATGGTTGGAAACTTGGGATTAGTTTGAATTCCTCCTTCAAGATTTTTTTCTTTGTTGGGCATTCCATCAATGTATGCCCTTGAGTTGCACTATGTTGAATCGTGAATTAGATATAATTTTGGGTGCAAATTGTAACATCAATTGACCTCATGGCCCATTTGATGACAATGAAGACATTCTTATGGAGTTGATGAATTTGTCTTTGCATCTATCACATTGTTCACACCAATGTTTTGTTAATGTGCTCCTCCATTTGCCATTTTACCCCTTGTTTGAGCTTAAATAGTCCATTAGAAAAAATCTTGTTAATTGTGGCTGAGTCCTTTGAACCGACCTCGGCCTTATTTGACTTGATTTTGTTTCCAACATTATGAGGTTATTGGGATTCAAGAACTTATTGGTCTTGGCCAAATATAATACTCACAACCTTGTCTTTGATCATGTTGAACTTAATTTGTTCGAAAATTGAAACTTATCAACAATTTGAACTTGACCAATGTGAAACAACATGACATCTCATATTCATCGTTGCAAATCTTTTTTCAAAATTGTACAACTTGGGCTTTTGTGATCCCTTGAATCACATTGATGAGGTGATGCAAATGGGCATAAGTGTAGACTACAAACTTTTCATTAGAATTTTGTTGGAACTTTTCTGCAATATGTCCATGCTAACCCCTTTGGTAGTTGCGACAAAGTTCTTCAAAAAACTTATGTTGTGTGCAACAACAACAATTTACCCACAAAAGCCATTAGTTGATGAAGTTGTCAAAAATGTTAGTATTGTTCCACTATTCATCATGGTATTGGATGTGATTGATATGTAGTTTGGAGACCAATGAAGGTGCCACATTTTGATTTCTTGAATGTAATGACAAATTTGGGTGTAACAAATTTGGAAAGACATTTCCATGCCATGAATGGGGTGAACAATGTGGGGTTCTTCATTTGTTGGAGGTCACAGCATTGGTCGAATTTTTCAATGAAATCATTCACTTCAATGCTTCCAATTATTTTCAAAAACCTATTGTGTTTCATGATATGTGTTTGATCAATGGTTTTCAATGAATCCAATTCCAAATAGGATATGAACTATTTATGTTCAATTTGGTGACAATGCCCTAAAATGAACCCCTTTTCACATGAAAACATCACTTAATAATCCTTCAAAGGTGCCCATTAATGCCATTGTTGCCATTAAACCCAAAATAAATCAATTACATTAGTATTGGCTTTTGATGTCAAAGTTTGAAGACAAAAAGGATGTGGTTCTACCTACATTCCCACAATGACCATCAATGAATTAATTGTCATTTTAGCCTCACCTTTGGAATGACATATGCAATCATGTTAACCATCAATTCAACTTCATCACCACAAACACACAATGAAATTCCCGTAAAATGGACAACCTACCACATGCTCCAACCTAAGCTAGATGAAGATTTAAAGGTTGCAATAGTGGGACAATAGGATTCAAATCAAAAGGGATGGAATTTTGTGAAGCATCACTTGCACCCTTTTGGTCATTTGTTTCTTTACATGTCTTTGGTGCTAACCATAATAAATTGTGGCAAATGACACATAAATAACTTGTCACATTTGGAGCCCTTTGATTTTATGTGCACAAGCAAAAAAATGGTGGCCCAAAGGATGTGCACCCTTTGGACATCAATGTTGCACCAAACCTACCCCCCACCTTGCTTGTAACGCCTTCCAAAACCTCGACTTTCACATAACAACCACACATTCATGATTTAGGGAAAGCCCACCTTTATATGTTTAACAATATATGCAATGACATGGACTTGTAATTCCCAATGCGTGCCTAGTATAAAAACAATGCAATTGTATGGATGTAAATGAGACAAAAGAATTTACAAACAATTAAACCTTCAAATTTAAAGTATGAATAAATAATAATAAATTAAATTGAATTTTCCTAAATTAATCTTGGATGTGCCTTAAAAGTCCATGTATAGGTTAATTAAGATTTAGGGTTTTAAGCCTTAAACTACTTTAAGCCTTAAACTACTTTGAGCATTAAAATCTAAATAATTAATAATCTAATGAACATTAGCTTTACAAAAATTAACTTGAAAACTACAACTTTTGTTTTAATATTTTGTGCAACAGAATCATATGTTGCACCTATTGCCTTCAATTTAATTCTATAATATTTAATTAAATGACGTGAAGATCACATTTGATAGGTTTGCAATTCTAAGAAATTCTTGAAAATCACAACATGTTCACCAAATTTCACAACAATCCAACAGTGTATTCAATAGATATAACATGTGAACCACAAGGGGTCAAAGTATACCCTAACCATTATTCACTTATATTACTTTTGCTAAATACATTGAATGAAGTTGCAATTGTATACACATATTTGTGACTTCTATGTCTAGGCATATAAAAAAATCAATTCAAATAGTAGGAAAAAAAATTGAGATTTTTTTCTTCATATTTGATCGTCTTCAATTGTCTTTGACACCCAACCATTCAAATGACAATTTCTCCTCATCAACACCTTTGATTGAATTGAAACTTGATGGGCAAATGTGTAGGGTCATCCTCCAAGATTGATTTAAGTTTGAAGAACATGCAATAATACATCTTTAAAAAATCATTATTTAAAATTTTTATCTAGAAACAAAACAAAATTTTTTGTTCACCTCAATAATTACATAAATTTTCATATGAATTTTGGACAATTATATTAGTACAAAACTCAAAATTCACCTAACATAACAAATGTTGAAGTTAATATTTAAAATTTAATTAATTATTTGGCAAAAAACTACCAAAATGGTAAAGGTACTATGGTACTCACATCTTACCCCATATGACCTTCAACTTTTGACAAATCCAAGGAAAGCACAATCAAGGTTTAACAATCAATAAATAATTACTAAAATCCACAATACCATCACCTTGATTTCTTCAAGAATAGAGTTTGCTTAACAATGGCATCCAATTCATTAGTTGAGCTCCAAGCTTGTTGAAATGTTACAATATTTTTCCATTGTATTATGTGGTTCCATCTGAAACATGAAGAACTTGCACATGAAAAAAAACTTGTTGGCAAGTCCTTTGTCAACATGTTGTTTTTGAAGAGTTTCCTATATCCCTTTGGCTATGATCTCCTTTTTGATGTTCATGAATTGATTGTCAAAAAGATTGAACAAGAAGGTTCAAAGTTCATTTCTAAATTTACTCTCATATATCAAAAGGTTTGGGAGCATCTTCAATGGATTTGGTTTCACCTTTTCTCCATTGATTAATCCCTAAAATTCTTTTGGTTTGAACAACGTTTCAACTTCCAATTTCCATGTAATATGAAGTTTTTTACTTCAAACTTCTTTGACTTCGTACCATGGGCCCATAACTTTTGAATGAACTACTTTCTCCATAATGTTAGTGAAAAAATTAGAATATGTATCTTCAATAATGAGGTTAAAAAATATGTGCAAGTAACCAATTGGGAAGTATACATGTGTTGCAAATAATGGACCATATCCTTGTATTAAGATCGACACACTTAAATACTTGTGCAAGGGCCCATAATGGACAAAAACTATAATCCTAGAAAAGTTGATTTGTAGGAAGTTATATCTATTGTTGTTTGATTTACAACAAGGACCACAAGCACCTAATGACTTAATTTCCAACTCAAGTCTTAACCATAACACCTCAACTTATTTACTTCTATTCCTTTTATCTAGCAATTTATTTTGCTTTGAAGCTTCTAGAAGTTACTTACATGAGTTTGAGCCACCATCTAATCTAACACAATTGTGCAATAAAAAGCCATTTCTTGATCATGCATAAACGAATAAAGCTCCACAAACAAGAAATCACAATGTTATTAGTCTTTAGTGGAAAGTTGGTAATAAACTTGAGACTTGCTAAAATTTTTGTATAATACTCAAGTCACATACAATAAACTCTCTCTAAACTAATACTGTGTAAACTAATATTCTCTCTAAACTAATATGCAGGCACAGGCCCGTGGCGGGCCTCATATTTAATCTAATAATTCTCCATAAACTGATATTCAATAATTTTTTCCGGTCCCATAGCATTTTATAAACTAATATATCATACATATGGCACCAAAAAAGCGATGAAATCAGAGGAAACACCTTCGAAAGTACAGAGCTAGATGCGTTGGAAGAAGCTCCACAAGGTTCCGTTACCTTCCCCAATGATCCATGACCTTCTACTAACCTCCATGACCTTCCATGCTGCTCTGGTAAGTTCCGGAATGATTTTTGTTACCCCCCATATAATTTGTGTAAACTAATATCCTCCATAAACTAATATCTTCCGACCGGTCCCAAGGATATTAGTTTAGAAAGAGTTTATTGTATCTAAAATAGTTCATAGAAATCTCAAGCAAGGTCTTTTTTCTCCCAATTCATTAAAATATCATAAGAAAATTTCAAATTTTTGTGTTCTATGTGAGCTTTTTTCAATTGATTAAGTCATGTATGCCCCATTGATAAACAAATACATACCAATTGGTTTTTGAATGGCTTTCTAGCTACCATAAACAAAATAACTTTTGGGGATCCTTGAAGAATTAAATGTTTTAAAATAAATAAACATGCATTTTGCTTGAAATTAACTCTCATAGTACCTTGTAGGTGTATTATAGTGTTAGGGTAGGTGCAATGAATTCTCCCTCCCACTCTTCCTAAAAAAATAGGTTGCAATTAACCAATCAAGAAAGAAAATTTGAAATTATGGATATGATGGCATTTGGTTCAAATTCAAAATCTAAGTAAGTGTGCTACAAATATTCCATAAAGACATTTTGAAGACCTATATCAAATTATGATAGTTCCAATAGAAACAAAACCAATGTACAATTCAAACATGACATTAATCATAAAGATGAGTATCTTCTAGGTGAATTTAGGCATACAAATCACATAGTTAATCTTGAAATAACAAGGTAAAATTAAATAACATTAACTTGCCTTAAGTGCTAACCATGAACATTTTTTATTTTATTGTCTCCATTTGATAAGTTCCCCATTGTGATGATGGGTAAATTGGGCACATGCAACACTCTTTTAAAAGAATGCAAAGATCTGATGCTTGTACTTTAAGAGGCTTTATACCTTTTGAAGGTGTCATGCAACTAGCCAACAAAGTTTCCAACTTATTCAAACCCACCTCACCAACAAGGTAGTCTTGTTCCATAGGTGACCTTGAGCTACAATAGGGTCCAGTCATGGTTGGGCTACTACCTTAGGACCCATAGGAATAAATTTAGTCCTTGTAACATGACTACAAGTCCTTTTTATCCTTTCCATTATCTATTGAATACAAAAGCTAGATGGGACAAAATTATGTGAAAATTATTGAAGGATCCAAGTTAAGATAATTCATGTGATGTTGGTGAATTTTCACATGTGTACATTGTCATAGATCAAATATTTTGTTTTTAAACCAAAACTGCAGGATATGACTAAATAAGCATTTAAAACAAGTTAATATGTTTTTATGAATGATTATTTCCTATATAGGTGACCTACATGTCAAGCTACACATTTAAAACTATTTCAATGCAAAATCAACCAAATGGTAAAAAACAAGTGTCATTTTCCTTGTAACCCCACTTTGTTTTTTTGTGATTTGTGGAAATTTGATATGATTAATGATTTAATCAAACGCATCTAACGAACATTGCAAAAGATAAATGAAATCATTTTTTATGATGGAACAAAAAGTTGAAATCAATCCTACCTTTACTTATATTCTTTTTAATTCCTTATATAAAACATTGTAGTTAAGATGATCCTTTAAAACTAACAACATTGGTGAAAAAAGGATTCAAAAGACCATTTATATAATATTAATTATATATACTTTTCTTTCATATGACATAATTTTAATTGTACACACATAATATTTTGTCACAACTATAAATTTGTATCTATTATAAAAGCCCAAAGTTGAATAGTCACTATATTCCTTTGACCATTTAACATTCTTTTTTGGTACCCCAATTATGAGTGGACCTAATATCTTTTTTCTTGTTTTTTTTTCCTCATTTGAAAATCAATTGTAGAACAAGAAAATCAATTAAATCATATGATGAAAATATTTCATTATGAAAATACCTTGAATTATATAATAAGGTGTATTGTGTGATATATTTCAAAATATATATGTAATTATGCTACAAGAAAACACAACTTTTCAAAAGCCCAACTTGACTAAATTGTTGACATTGATCAAAGGGCATGTCCATTTTGACTAAAGGTTTGGGGCATGAAAAACACATGTTTCATTTGATTAGCACATTTGACCAAGTGTCAAGTCAAAGATATGGTCAAAATGAACAAATGTCCATCAAAATGGCCATGGCTTAGTCAAATTGGCCATATTGAATGGGTAGGGTTTAATCAAAGTGACCATTATGATTTGATACTTAGTCAAATGAACCATATTCATTTGATGATTTAGCCTGCTTGTTAAGCATAAACCATTTATTTAGCCTAACATAATTAATAAATTAGTAGGTTATTTGTTAAGTACTAATAACATAGTTAAATAACTTGATTTAGACTTATCCAATAGGTTACCTAGGATGTCACTTAGGATTATTAACACTATGAGAAATCGTCTCCATGGAAACTAAATTGGCATGTAATTAAATCGTCATGAAAATTATTATGCAACTAAGGTACAATTGTAGTATGAAAATACGATGAATTAATAATTAAAATGCCACATCAAAATATTTCATAGTTGTAATTCAATTGTACATTAGTTACAACTTAAATTATATATGAACATATGTATGTAAAGTATATACAATGATAATCAACTGTAGTTTGACCATGATCACAAGTTGCAACAAAGTGGTTAATTTCAATTGTATTGCAATTGGTGTAACTTTAGCATCGAGTGAGCAACTACTTTGCAACTAATGTATGACATTGATGTGTATGATCATGCCATGTGTAGGGTTGGATAAAGGTCCATAACATTTGGAACTTGCAATTTGTTTACAACTAAAAATCAACTAAATTAGTTATGTTTACAACTAAATTACAATTAAGTGTGCCATTAAGGTTTCACTACATAACTATTATTTGTTTACTATTTTGGAACTAGAATGTTCAATTCATTTAGAATTAGTTGTTAATTATGTGGCAACTCATATTATTAAAAAATTTACAGATTATGTAATGTAAATGTAGGTTTTCAATTGGATTGGAATGGTGTATTAAAATGTTTATGAGTATGTACATTATTTGTATGCTTCAAACTTTTCCATAGAAATCCTATCATTTGCAACTAGTCATATGCAACTATAAATTTGGTATTGTATAAATTTTCAGCCATATGGTTGTGTGTGCAACTAACATGTAACTAAATGTGTACAACATGGACACGTGTCATAAAAATGATGACCTAAATTTATACATACTTATATTATTATAATTAATATATGTACATAGGTTATGTATAATAATATTATGTGCCTTTAATACTAAGGTTAACCACATGTTAACTTAGGCTAACCTAAACTAATTTAAGCTAAAATGACCATGGCTAAACTAACCTAGGCTAAATAAACTAAAAAATTAAACTAACCATGGCTAAATTAAATTAGGCTAAAACTAACATGGCTAAATTTATTAGGCTAAACTAATTATGGCTATATTAAGTGATGTTAAATTAACTATGGCTAAATTAAATTAGGCCAAATAATTATGGATAAATTATTTATGGCTAAAATAAATTATATTATATTATTTATGGTTAAAATACATATGGCTAAATTAAATTAGGCCAAATGAATTATGAATAAATTAAGTTAAGTTAAATTATTTATGGCTAAAAAAATATAGCTAAATAAAGTTAGATTAGAATATTTATGGCTAAATTAAACTAAACTAAAACTAAAATGGCTAAATTAGTTATGGTAAACTAAAATATACTAAATTAAATTAAGTTCAATTAAACCATGGTTTAAATATATATTATAAGTTTAAAAATTTTATTTGTCAAATATATTTAAATATTTTTTTGGCAAGTAAAATTATTTTATTTTATTTTATTTGGAATCTTTTTTAAAAAATGCAAATTTGATTAAACAAAAACATTATTTAGAATCAATTAATATGATAATGTTATAATTTATTATAAATATTCATAATTATCAATTAGTTTTTATTATAATTATAATGATAATCAATTATACATATAATATCAATAGCTATTATATATTTCAATTTTATTATTTATGTTAGAATATTAATGTAAATAGGCTACATGAATTAACCTCCAAATACACAAACATATTAAGCTAATTACTAGTTTAAGTTATATAATAATGTTAAAATCATATTTTAGTTGAGTAATCATAATTATTGAAAATATTCTACAATCGTCTTTGAAGTGCAAAAACATAAGGAATAATGAAAAATTAACAAGAAGAATAAGTTTTCCAAGCTACAAAACGTTGTTTTTTTTTTTCTTTGGACCCCTCCTACTTTCAAACCTCATAACTTTCTTCTTTCTTATTTCTTATTCATTTTAAACGATTTAAAATGTTATAGGAGTGCCATTTGAAGTTCTACAAATTATGTTTCAACTTTAATAACAAAAAAAAACATAAATAGAACTTTCTAGGTGTTTAAGAATTGGCTTTTGTAGTGTTAAATGGTTTTTTTTTTGAGTTTTTGACCCCCTTTACTTTGGGGGGCCATAATTTTCTCATTTTAAATCTGTTTTTGACAATTTTTAATGTGTTAAATGTGCCAAAAAAAGGGCTTCAAGTTTTGTTTAAGCACCATAGCAACAAAGCCCTCCCCTGGCTATTATACTCTAATACATTAGTTGTATCTAATGTGTAACTAAATTGGTTCATGAAGTTTGCAATGGAATTTTTTATCCCATATCCTTTGGTTTCCAATTATGTTTGGCTTGGTATATAGCTAGGAGCAATAACTTTATTGTAACCAAGCACCAAATGCCATTGGGGATGAATAAATAAATAAAGTTTGATCTTTATGAAATGGTTGATCTTAAAAATAAAATTGGATTATTTTAATCTTACCTATATAACCTAAACCTAGTTATGTTCAACCTACTACATACCTAAATAAACCTATTTATATGATAGGGTTAATAATTACCTATCTACCTAGGCACATGTGTTAACATATTATTGGCCAAAAAATTGGATGATTTAAATTTCATTAATTAATGTTTTAAAATTAAAAAATTGATAGGCCTTAATTACCACGTGTCATCAAATAATTTGTGTTTAAAGAAGACATGTGTCAAATGGTCAATGAATGTTCCATGGTGTGCCACATGTTATCATCTCAATGGCAGAAACTTTAATGATTGAGATTAATCCAATGAATTTTTAAAATTTGAAAACACAAATATAATTAAATAGTGACATGTGTCCACAAGCTAATTGTCCAATTTTTAAACACATGTGAGGTTACATCCAAACCACAGGACCAGGGCTCCAATGTGACACAAAGGCTTCCCCTAATTTGGAGCTTCGCATAACTTATCATACCACCTTATTATTTCGTTGAAGGCATTGTAACCAATTTTTTGGGTAAAATTTTAGAAATTTTCATTATAAAATTCAAAAGATAAGGTTAACAAGCAGCTTCTTGCACAATCACCCTGCCCATTATGACAGCTCAAACTTCAAACTAAAAGCTTTCATTACTGGACCTAAAACTTCTCATCTGAAACTTCTCATCTAGATGGATGCACTTCTGTGAGACATGCAGGTCCGTCATATCCACACATAGTATTCCAAGTGTTACTCACAAATTGGGTCAAATTTGATTCGAAATTTTATGCCCACATCCTACACCAATGTCTAGTTTAGTCTTTAGCACTAAATTTAGCACCATATGTGGCCAAAAATAGCCTCAAAACAGCTTTGTTGTCAATTTCTCTTGCCTATAAGTCTTAAGGAGGATAAGATTGAACAACATTTTGCCAAACATTAACATTACGGTGAAGATTTTTGCCCCTACAAAAATTTAACTCCTAAATTTTGGTCTACCCAGAAAAAACCACTCACATTGTCACCATTGATTTAGGGCAATTGACTCAAAATCACAAGAAATGATGAAACCATGAATGAAAAGCTTAGGCAATTTGAGTATAAGGTGAATGTGGTATAGAGGGTATGCCTAAAGAGTACAGTTGACAGCATCTCCACCCCACCTGCAAACACCATTTTCATTAAATCTTGCACCAGGATAGGGTAAATACTGCCGCGCTCCTGTATGGATGTCCATTTTGCAGTGGTCATTTTAACCCCTTAAAATGTTTTTCCTACTGTGGATTTGAACAGTGACTATTACTTGTCCAGATGTAGAGATGTAAATGGTCTTTGAGTGTTTAAAGGAACTTTGATGATGTTTGTGGGTGGGGATAGTAACCATTAAACACTATTCTATTTTAACAGAAAGGAGTTGTTTACAATCTTGGGGTGGAGATACTCCAAGTCTCCAGTTGTCAGCTGCTAAGTGGATTCCTGTATCCCCAATCTTGTACATGGAAGTCTTGTCCCTCTGGGGCCGAGCCAGCAAATTCACAATGTTTCCACTCGTTGACTGAGTCAAGGAGTTTTCCAGAATGTTTCCAAATAGTGACCGAGTCAAGGAGTTTGCTGGTTTGCTCATCTCTGCGTGCCCACTTTTGTTAGGTACCTTCACTTCCGCAGAATCCAAATGGTGTAGTACACTTTATGTCCTCATCTACAATTTAGACCCAAATTTGTGTCCCAAGTTCAGTGCTTCGTTCCCACACAATCGCCACTGGAAAAAAAAGGTATTGCACAAAAGTGGCAGTTTTTATATTACAAGATTCAGAGATTTTTTTTTGGGTTGTAGATCCAGCACAATTGTTCAGCAATTCTTCAGAGGAACCTGAAAAGAAGCTGTGCTTTCTCAAGGCAGGCAGCTGCATCATCAGTAAAAGGATTAAACAAAGAGTTCTATTTTACATTAGCCCTATTCTCTCGATGAGTGCAAGGGCTTCAGCAGCAATTACAGAGTTCTAAACGTGTTTACGGGACTGCTGAAACTTGATCTCAAATGTGCATCCAGCCAACCCCGCCATGATGATTTCATTGGTCTTCAA
>Ga0116227_10005659_pt1 | contig 26151 bp, 19 predicted proteins | sample S1TSphgellanicum_FD_89693 | JGI IMG/M metagenome (GOLD analysis project Ga0116227, IMG submission 89693) | Host-associated microbial communities from peat moss isolated from Minnesota, USA - S1T2_Fb - Sphagnum magellanicum MG | ecosystem: Host-associated > Plants > Peat moss > Unclassified...
AGGGGGTGGGAAAAAAGGGGAGGGGGGTGATACCCCTTATTATTTGTGTTTTTTAAAAAATTTTTCCCCCCCCCCCCCCCCCCCTTTTTTTTTTCCTCCTTTTTTAATTTATATTTTCACATTGTCCCTTCCTCTCACTTGTTTTTTTTTGGGAACAAATTTTCTGACCAAAAACATAATTTATACGAAAATGGGCAGTTTGAGTAGCCAAATTCACACATGTGAATTTTAGTTGACAACCCTTTTTTTAACAAAAAATAATTCAAAATAATTTTTATTTTCTTGGGCAACATATCATAAGAAAAATCTTGAAAAGCTACACTCACTAAAAAATAAATGAAATTATCAAAATCTCAAATTTTGAGAGCCATTTAAAATTTGAAAAAAAACCACATTTGGCTATTTAGGTGTTTAGGGGTTAATGGAACATGACATTTGTCTGAGGGGTGTGTGAAATTTGTCTTCTGGGTGCGAGGCATTTGTCCTAGGAGTGTGGGACATTTGGCTTAGGGTTTATGACATTTGTCTTTGAGGTGCAGAACATCTGTCTTTAGGTTACGAGACATTTGGTTTAGGGGTTTGGGATATTTGGCTTAAGGTTCGAAACATTTGTTGGGCCCTACCCCCACGGGGACAGGGACTATTTGCATTGGATCTAACTTTTGGAAGTTTTACCTTATTACAATTAATTTCAAATTACATGAATCGGTTTCTTTGGTGAAAGTGTTTAGATTGTTTGGATCAGAACAATTATTTTGGGTGTTTAGAGTGTGGACACAGTAGGTAGATGAACAACATCTTGGTTCAACATCTTATTTACTGGCAAGGTGACGCACTCCCAAGTCCCTTGTTAAACCCACTTGAGGGTCCAACTATGTAGAGTTGCGAAAAGTTGGGACTTGAGGGGCGCTCCCGACTTCCAGCACTAAAAGGGGGTAGAGGGGCGTGCTAGAAGTCCCGGGATTAGACTAGGCAGAGGGACTAGATTATCAAGCTCGAATTTGCATCCAAAACCAACCACAAGAAGGTTAGTTAACATTCAGGAACACCCTTGGGTGTTGGGACAAGTCACGGGCACTTGGACACACAAGACTCACAACGGCCCGGACTCGGGGGAAGCCACCCCCTTCCCCCATATAGTATTCCCTGCACCTCTTCGCCGAGGCTACATCCAAATGGCTCTTTTTCCCGGGACTCCCAAGTTGGAGTCCCGAAATTGTCCCAAGTTGGAGTCCCAGAACTTTGAGAGTCCATATCTCCCGACTGCAGAGTCTAATCATGACAATTTTTAAACCAAAATTATAGCTCTCTTCGAGAGCTTTCCAATGCTATGTCGCACTCTTGAATCAGATGTCAGGAAGAGGTCGATTCTTGACTTTTAGTGGTCAGGAGTTAAATTGCCAGTTTGACTCTCGGCCCTTCTTTTGCCCATAACTTGGGCTGCAGATGTCCAAATGGCTTATGCGAGGCCATTTTGGACATCTACACTTCGAGATCTTTCCAATGACATGAAGAGCGCACCAATGCAAGGAGATTTGACCCTTCAAATTGTCTTCTGAATTTTCGGGAGTCCCGGAGGACTCCAAGTCTCCCACTTTTGGGAGTGGGAGTTGCATTCTCCCACTTTGCCCAAAGTGCGGTTGTGACACAAGGCCACTGTGTTTTTGATGCCTTGTTTTAAGGGCATGGGACATTTGACTTAACGTTAAAAACATTTGTCACAGGGGTGAATAACATTTGTTTTGGGGTTGTGAAACGTTTGTTTTAAAGTTTAAGCCATTTACTTTAAGGGTGTAGGTCATTTGTCTTAGGGTTATGAGACTTTTTTCTTAGCTTTAAATAACATTGATTTCAAGTTGGAATAACTTTGTCTTAAGGCATGGGACATTCAAAATAAGGATTGTGCTGCAATTGTTTCAGATTACATGACATATTTTTAATGTTTCAAATCATTTAGTGCAACAAATGTTGTGTTTGCTTAAGATTTCATATAAGATCTAGATCTATGGACATGGCATATTATTCACAAGAACCAAATTCTTAGTATTTTATATTTTTATTGCCCCAAGTTAATGGACACCATGTGTAGATTTAGGGCGCACCCAATTTGATTGGCGAATTGTTTTGAAGGCTACACATTTATTGTTGGTTTCTTCTCAAAATAGGAATGTTGGGAATTGATTTAATCATGACTCTTATCATTTTATTTATTTTGGGTTGTCTCTTGCCTTTTTGTATCAAGAGGTTTCATATCACTATGAATTATTAAAAAAAATCATATGACTAATTTTCAAAATGAAATTTGTTTGATAAACATACAAATAATTAGCTTCAATTTTTAAAAGTCATATTAAAATAAAATTCTTAAAAATTTGATTTGAAGGATTATGCAAGAATTGATTAAAATAAAACATATCAATTTTAAAATAAATTAAAATTTTAATATAATTTTTTTGTGAGATATAAATATTTTAAATTAATTTGATCTTTTTTTTAAAAATTCGAGAAGGCGTTGATGGGTAATAATAACAAAAATCATAATGAAATTAGTTTTTAATCGATTAAATTATTTATATTGTTGTTGCTTTTTATGTTAAATTTTTTTTTTATTGCCTTAAGATAGTAGACGTACACGTATGATTTTAGGTTTTACCAAGCATGAATGGGGCAAACACAACTAGTTTAAATTATCAACTTTGGGTAATTTCATAATTGCAAAGGAAGTGAAAAGATGAGAGAAAGAAAAATGTACAACATTTCCAAAGAAATTAGCTAAAAGGTAAAGATTATCAAATTAGTTCTTCTTTTGCATGTCGGAAAGCATATACCTATTTTTCAACTTCATTCACACTAATGCAAGCAAGTAAACTCATGTCAAAGTCTTGTACAACTTTATTAAAAAACACATTGTAGATTAACAAAATGTACAAAGGAATAAAATTAAGGAAAAAGGAGAAATGATAGGACATCAAGTTGGCTCAAAGTAGGTGTGAAAATATCTCCATGTCTATAATCAACCACTTGTGGTAGGTCGACCATATTTATATGTAAAAAACTAACGACTTGCAATAGATTGACCATAGTGATGAGAGGTGTATTTTGAAGCTATGGAAGTCGAGAAATAGTTAAGCCTACAATTGTTGCTCAATTTAAGATGGAGGACATTTGCATCCTTTTGTAATGTGATCAAAATTTTTTAACAAAAAAAAATGCCAAGGTAGAAAGATGAAGGCTTTTTGGCCCTTTCAAGCTCTAAATGGCAGTGGCACAATTGTGTAAAAACACATCAACATGTTTGTGCAAGTAACCAAATACCTCAATTGCAAAGGGGAGGAATTAATCAGTGGGGTGTCAGTTGTGATAGCTCATTTTTTGGGCTTGAACTACATCAGAGGTAACAAATCTTTGAGTTGTGCAAGGTCGGGGAAGTAAATCCGCTTGTGTTGGGTCAATAATGACAACATCGACTAGGGTGCAAATGCCATTTCTGGTAAACATGATGTTGATTTGTTAACAAGACAAGTTGAATGTGATTGAATGAAACACATGTAATTGTTATCATCCCACGTGGAAACCAACATCTCTTGCAATGATGGCAAAGGTGTCATGAATTACATCATAGATTCCAGTGCATTCGTTGCCATGAACACAACGTAGGAGGTGGATACTCATAAGGTCAATGGGATGTGTGCACACACATTAAGGGATGCCTACAATTGAGGGATGGGGTAATTCAAGTTGCATACGAAGTGCTGTGGAAAAAAACTAGGGAAGATAATCAAAAGGTTGGGAATATTGGTCGAGTTGTAAGCCAAGTGTCCACCCTTGGGCCAAAACATGAAAAAATTCGAACATGATGAGCCTTAGATATCATGTTGAAGAGCATGTTGGAAAATGTATGATGGTGTAAACGTTTCGAGATGGAATCTTGAACTTGAACCATTTGTTGCCTAGTGAGTTATTTAAATGGAAGAAGACACGCGCATGCTGGGGGTGGTAAAAGGTCATATGCCGCCTTGAGGTGTTGCTCAAAAAGAAATGTGTTGTTGTCAACTCATGCTAAGGCTTCAAGAAAAAAAGGACATTGATCGACCATAAACCTCATAGTTATGATTGAAGCGACAAAGGCCCAACTCTTTATACAAGTTATTGGGGTGATGGTGGATGTTGATATGAACCCAATGCCACCGAAATTTATTAGGAGGGAGGTTTGTTTACAAGTTAAAGGTCTTTATGGGCTATCAAAGGATCTTGGACCCAAAAAATGTGTAAACATTTGAAAGAGGGAATAATAAAAGGAAATAAAGGATTTTGTGAAAGTGAAAAATGAAAGTGTGCATCGAAAAAAATACGACGAGCATTGCACGAAACGAATTAAAATTTTAAAGGTTACTTGAACATCACTCATTCTAGGGAAAAGGTCCACATGTTGAACAACTTCTAAAAGGGCATCTTTGATGAAGGATGATGTGAAAGTTAAGGTGCCTGACATAACCTTCAAGACTCTAATTCCTTTGGATGGGGTGGTAAATTGGGATGGGGTGTTAAAGTTTGGTGGCAGGCCAGATAGTGACCATGCTACACAGTTCTGAAGTTGTATAAAAAGACCTATCGCACGAAGTTTAGTCTAGAAATGTTCATATCCAAATGATACAATTATTATGTGAGTGTCATTTAAATTGGATGGAAATAGACAAGAGGGGAAATGATTAATTGTAGAATGTAAAACCTTAAAATGGGTTAAAGTGAATAGTGCCTTTCTTGAAGGATCACCTTGACAAGTCCCCATGGGAGATGGATGATTGTGATATCACCTTCATGATTACGATCACTATAAAACAAAATATATTCAAATGCATAGAATGTATGAACAAAGGGGATGAATTATATGATGTCTCCATTTGTTGTACAATTTTTTAAGAATATGATCCTTCTTAACATTGAATTGAAGGCATTTGCTGTGTCAAACTAAATAACAACCCAATCAGGGTGAAGGTACATGGTGCACCTAATGTCATGGATTATTACTTCACAATCGCTTTTAATTGCAACTCTAAATTGGTGTGGAGAAAAATGTGTTGTAATTTTTTTGTGGAATTAAAGGCATAAAATGTGGCTTGTGAGTCGATACAATGTTTCCCCCATTACAATGGGATAAACTCCACCTAAAGGTTTGGTCATGGCTAAGAGGTGGGTTGCTCCAAAGACATGTGTAATTTGGAATGGAATGTGACCTTATGCAATATGAGAACAAAGTTGAAATAATTGAGGGAATCCACTTGTTGAATTTTCAGGCTGAAAACAATCCCAAAGGTGTTCAAAAACCATCCCAAAAGGACCACTTGCCAATAAATGTGACATGCATTAGAACGCTAACTTGAAGGAATAAGAAAAAAATTCAAGGTCCTAATTTGGCTCGTAGTCATTGAAGAAAAGTGGGAAGTAGCCATTTGATTTGGGGTGTAATGCAGTGAAAGTTGAGATGGTGTCAAAGGATGTGGGTGTGGGAAAAAATGGTGCCAAAATGTGAGCTACCCAAAAGTATTCCCTTGCACGTCCAAGGGCTAAACTATAGAACAAGTGTTTGTGAGTTGAAGGATCATGTTGGGGAAAAGGGATTGAGTTCGAATTAATTAACAAAACTTGGGCCTGTAAAAAAAAATCTTCATGTAAATTTTCCCAGTTGCCTGCTAAAAAGCACTTAAGTCGAATCCTATGCCTTATTGCCCCACCATGAAGGGGCAAAACAAGACACCATTAGGGTAGTAAGTGCCAAACTACCACATTGTATGGGTCCTATGCTAGCTTATCCAATGGAGAACAAAATGTCATTTGTACATCATGTCGTAGAATGGTGGGGATGTGGTTATACAATCAAAGATGACAAAGGCCTAAGTGAAAGGACCTGAGGACTTTTAATGTTGAAACCCATGTCCAAGCTAATGCAAGCAAGGTGGGAATAAAGGAAGGTATTGAACCAAGATGATCATAAGGGTTTGGATTGGATGAATTAGATGTTTAACAAGAACGTTGATGATGAACTAACCTTTGATTCGTAAATTGGCGCCCATAGGTGGGGCACAAGACTTTAAGTGGAAGTTGAAGGCTTATTGAAGAAATGGGGGTAGGTTGGGGGGTATGATCATGGCTGTTTGTAGGGACCAATAGAGTGGGAGGGGGAAAATGTCCTAGTTGTGCATGATTAAGGGGGTTTGGGAAAGTGTAAAATTGGGACCTCACATTCACACGAAAGGCTAGGGGCTGTTAAAGGGAACTAAAAGGTGGTGTGTGATTTGTTAAAATCAGAGGGGTAACTAGTGAGTGGTTTGTGGTTTACATGTGGGATGAGGTGGAGGATAGGTTAGTGGTGGTGCATGATAAAGCAAATGGGTGATGAGAACTACGAGGTTCGATGAAACGTGATGAATTGGGGGACATGGGAAATTTTGTGCCCATGAAATAGGAGGTCTACTATGAACACGAATCCCATTTTTTAAAAATTGCCTATCACTACAAGGCAATCTTAAATTTGCAAAGCTAATCACATAATACTAAACAAAACAAAAGGAAAAAGATAAGTAGGTTTTTAAAGAGTCCTTTGCAAGGGCATTATGCCAAGTCCAAACCTTAATTTTGTTATAAGCCTAGGTGTCATGATCACTAATCTATTGGATTTAATAAGACCTAAACACTTTGATATCAAAATATTATAATGGGACCTATTTGCGCAATTGCAAATAGGTCCCACATTTTAAAGATTGCCTATTTCAACATGGTAATTTTAAACCTATAAAGCCAACCACATAAAACTAAATAGATGAAATGGAAAAAAATAATGAACTATCACAAACAAACAAGCCATGTTTCAAAAGATAGCTGAATTTTAATTTTGCCATAACCTTGAACACCATCATCTTTACTTTACTAGATTAAACACAACCTATACATTTATAAAAAAAATTATTGTGCAAGAATTAGGGGCCTTAAAAACATTTAATCTTTTATTCTTTGGACTACTAAATGTAACACCTAATTTCAATAACAAAAAAACACCCTAGACTCAATCTTTTGCTTTAAAAAAAAACCTTATAAAACATATTATTGGTGAATGACGAATCATTAAGTATTGATGCGTTCACACTTACAATGCATTTTATTTATTTATTTATATTTATTCTTCTTCCTTTGCTGTTTTTCCAAGACTGTGATTAAAAATTTAAAAAAACCTAAGATTGTGGCGAAGTCTTTCTCTTTGTAATAAGAACTTTCTAGTGTGTTTAATTTGTAAATAACGACTATAATCTTTGTGATAAAAAACTTTAAAAACTTTATGAAAATGTAAAAAAAAGGACCCACCACAAAATAAAACCCAAACAAAAGAAAAGCAAAAAACACAAAACCCATCTTCCCTAGCCTTTTCACCTTTGTTGTCTTGTTGCATGTTGATATCGGTGTTGTTATCGTCATTATCCTCCTCATTTTCTCCAAAAAATGGTTGCTTTCATATGTCCCATCATGCCAATCTAGAAAATAAATTTACAACTAATCCCCTTGATGGAACTGTAATTGGACTACCAAGAAGGCCTCTTTATACTAAAATGGAACTATCATTGTTTTTTCCTCTTTTTGCATGGCATTAACTAGTGAACACAAGGAAGCAACAGCAATAGTGGCAGCAAAGCTAATGCTGCCACTACCATTTTTGCCCAAATTGTAGCGAAACTTTCATTGCCACTAGCACTACTTTTTGTTCATTCATATTTTTTTGAAAAATGGGTGTGCACAGATTACTAAAAGTAGAACTTCACTTTGTGCACACAATTTCATGAATAGACCATTGCTCAATATTGGACCAAATTACATGCATCCCCATAATCAATCATTAACACCACAAAAGCCTTATTCTATTACCTTATATAAATTACACCTTCAATGGAAACTTATATGACAATAGATTTAAGTAAATTAATTTTTTAAAAATATTTTTAAAAAATAATTGTAAGCTTCAATGTTAAAAATATTTTAATCACAAGCCAAAATAATAAAAATATTTAAACCATGGGTCTAAATGCTAGGCCCAAGTGTTAAAAATATTCTAATTCCAAACCAAAATGATAATTTTTTTAACATCTTAAGTCAAAATAATTTTAAAAAAAGAACCCTTAGGCCTACATAGATTTTAACCTTAAGCCAAAATATTAAAAAGATTCTAATTTTAGACCTTCACATTAAAAAATTTAAACCTTAAACCAAAAAAATAAGAATCTTTTAACCCTAGGCTTGAATAGGTTCTAACCTTTACATTTAAAATAGATTTTATGTTTATGTTTTAAAAAATTCTAAACTTAAGCCAAAATATTAAAACATTTTAAACTTAAGCCTAAATGTTAAAAGAAATGCAACCTTAAGCCTAAGCATTGAAAATATTCTAATCCTAAACCAAAATATAAATAATTTTTAAACTAGAGATTAAATTATTTTTAAAAATTTAATTGTAGGTCAAATTTCAACCAAAGAACAAAGTTTTTAAAAAATTCTAACCATAAGCCAAAATGATAAAACCTTACCAAACTTTATAAAAAGAAAGCACCCAAAGAAAGGGAGAGAAAAAGAAACAAGGGACAAGGACCAAAATCTAGGCAAGCAAGCAACCCAAATGAGGTAGACCATAAAGAGGAAAGGGAACCACTAAGAACCAAACCTTCCACTAGTCACATGAAGCATATCAATTAAAGAGAGGGGAAGTAAACCAAAAAACTCCAAGCCTAAACGAACCTTCCCTGCAGTAACAACCCATTTAAAGATGGAAGCGCCCTACATTCTTTGTAATGCCACTAACATTCTTTGTTTATAAAAACAACGTAACACCAATAAAGGAGGGCCTTCGGTGCCTTTTGTTGTCCACACCATGTTAACACATTGATGAAGAAAACTATTATCCTATGAGTGAAGACACCCAAAGACCTCTATGGTAAGAGGAAAAAAACACATTTGTTAAACAACAATCGTAATAAAGTCTTTTTTTCACTTGTGCCACTAGTGTCATAGCCATCCCACAAGAAAAAGTTTCATGTGATACTAAGTTTGTTCAATGGGGTTGGCAATGACAACATTAACCAAATGAAGACTGAAGAGAAGACAATGGAAGAATGTGGGTTTGCTCCCGCAAAACATGAAACCCTACATTTTTCACAATGGATGCAAAAACATCTTGAACGACATCATGGGATGTGATCTTCTCTCACCACCATGGGCACAACAAAAAAGGTGAATCCCCATGGGGTTTAACGATTGACTAAAAATGCAATGTGTTGGACTGAGAACTAGAGGATGGGGGAGGCCTAATTTAATATCCAACATAAAGGGAAAAATATTAAAGGGTAGACAAAAACATGAGATTACAGAGTGAGCACACAACAAAGTTTTTGAACTTGGCCTTGCACATGACCTCAAGCGCGCTTGATGTGAATCAAAAGATATGTTAAAAAGATATTGGAAAAGGAATGGTCATGCAATTTTTTTGAAATAATTTCCTAAAGTCGATTTGTTCCCTTCTTTACAAGCTGCCAAACGGGGGTAAACATGCTGTAGTTGTCGAGGGAAGAAGCTCCCAAGACAACCTCAAGTGTGCTCGGAAGGAGAGCGAACCCAAATTGTTCACATCCATAGCCTCTAATAAGAATGGACACGAATCTAACAAGAATCTAGAAGCAACAACCGACACTACTAGTGGCCAACTTCCCAATAAAACTGTTGATGCAATGGTCTATGTTGAAATGAACTCTATGCCTCCATTCAAAATGGGGAGCAAAATTTGTCAACACACCAAAGGGGCCTCTAGACATTTAAGAAAGCTTGGACCTAAAAGCCTCTCAAAAACTTGCATGAGAGCCAAATCAAATAAAAAGAACCATTATTAAAAGCTTGAGAAACACAACATGAAGCAAATAAGAAGGCCTCTGCATAAAATCTTTAAAAGGATTTTGAGCCTAAGCCAAATTGCTCAGAAATTCTAACTTTAGACCATTTTCATTATGTTTTAGGATGTATAATACATAGTCTTGGTTAATCTTGGAAGCACTTTTCCTTTAGTTTTGTATGATGAGATGAATATCTTCAAATATGTCCTAAGGTTGAACCCTGAGCCAAACAAAACTATTTTAAGGACCAAACTGAAATTGCTTCCAGTATGGCGCTTTTGGTATTCCCTAACTACTTGCTGGGTCATACAAACAAGGAATGAGTCAAATTTAGCTAGAGGTCAGACCAAAAAACCCAAAAAATAGACCTCTAGGGATTCATCGTCTAAATATGGCCACTTCTAACTCTTTTCCTAACTCTTTTTCCGTCATAATATGACGACTACACTTTTTCTTTTTTTTTAAATTTAAAAAACTGCATGGGATTTATTTATTTATAAATGGTGGTTGCTATGTGAAATTTCGCCCAAGAAAACACTGAATGGCTGCCTGTCCCACCTAGGAAAAGTGCCAGAATAAGACACACATACCAGTTTTGTACGAAGAAAACCCCTTTGTAGACCTGTTACCACCTTATGGAACCTGCGTGGAATGGACATGTTCTATCATATGTAACTTCTAAACCCATGCTACGTAGGTTCCGTAACTTCTTCTGGTGTCCTATACTAAGGTACTTTCTAATGTATTTTTTCTAGTGAGACAGGCGGTCATCTGCTGGTTCCACTTTTGGTTCTACCAGTTCCACTTAAAATGTGAATATCACAGGGGATATGCTCTAGAACAGGCCTCAGTGGAACCCAGTAGTAAGTACCAACTGATGGAATCATGTTTGGCCCAATCTTGCGCTACCAGCCACATCCCGTTTCTAGGTAGACTGGGCCTTACCATAAAGACCCGGCCATAAAGAACCGGTAAGATACCTGTTTTTAAAAAAGCTAGCCAGTCCTTATATGCAGGAGAAGGGTCTGTTTTCAGACCCCCCCCTGGAATTTTCGGTATTTTGGGTACCTTCCATTCTGCCTTGTGAGGACACCTCAAATTCTGAAAGGGTCTGAAAACAGATCCTTTCTCCTGTACATAATAATGCACATGAAGCTGAAAAGTTTCCCTTTTCCCACTGTAATCTACCGAAATTTGAAGTAGGGGAAAATAGGCCCATTCCTGGTAATGAAGTTTCTACAATTTATCTTGAGATGCAACAATCTTGTACAGGGTTTACCACTCTTAAATCTGAATTTTGGAACTAATATCTTGGAGAAGTTTAAACATTTCAACATTATACCATGTGTAAAATGGAAAATTATTAGCTGCAAAAATATTCAATTACTTTGCACTGGATCTGAACCTAGTGTATTTGAAAGAGAAAATGTAGGCCCAAAAACTTTCAATTATTTTCCATTGGATATGGGAATAAAAAGGAACAATTGGTCTTGGTTATGAAAACTTCTTTAGTTTTTAAAAAAAATTGGAACCTCTGGTTTGGTTTTGAGATCAGTTTTTCAGTTTTTATAAACAAGTTATTATGATTTTTTTGAACAAATTTGGAGCCCAATCTAGTTTAAGATCAAGTTTGATTCAACCTCCATCACACATAACTAAATATAATTATTTGGTGCAGTATTAATTTGTATGACCAATTCACATAATTCAAGATCAAAATTATATAGTATTAATTATTTACTACAAAGTCAATTAATAAAAAAATTGTATTTATCTACCTAGGAGAATGTGAACTTGTGTAAGAAGGAACAACACAATGATTCAAGTTGAATTGAATTTTAGAAAAGGGTCAATTATCCTATCTAATTCCACTGATAGTTCTAACAAAATATTAAACCTTTGGTTTGGATAGCCTAGAATTTTGCTTTGAACCTATCTAAAATCAAGAACCTACCAACACTGGTCTTAACAATGAATTCCATGAGGTGGAACTTCAAGAAATAACTTTGTAATAAACCCTAGTTCCCATAAAGTCCTAAAACGTGTATCACCTCTTTAAGCTCCCCTCCCCTCCAATGTTTTAGATGATCCCCATTTACCATGTGCATCATGCATCATGACCATGCTTAATTACCCCATTTTGATAATGCACCAAGTAATCATAACCCCATGTTCATCATCCTCATAGTCATTTAAGGGTTTGACCTCCTTCTTTCAAGTTTTTAAAACTGAAAACTTGGAAGAAGGAAGTTAAAACCCATAAATGATTTTCATAGTCACAAATGACATTTTTATTTGTTTAAAACAAATCACAAAACGGGGTTTTTCTACTAGTGAATGCACATGTTCATGTGTTCAAGTAAGCCATCAAAGTCAATGGAGTCACCAAGGAAGGCACACAGATTGTGTACTTTCAATGGACATTGCAAAATTTTGTTTCAACATGGGGTGATAATTTTGTGAATAGTCATATGGATTATACCTTTGAGAAGTTTGTTCAAGACTTTTGTAAACAATATCACAAGGTGCAAACAAATGAACAAGTTTACATGAACTTGCGAACCATTAATCAAACTCTGAATGAGTGGGTGGAGGAGTACTATGAATGCATCCTTTCTTTGGTAAATTATTTTCGTCAACCTTTTTCATAATTAAACTTTTTTCCATATCTACATGTAATGATAATTGGTGAGGAATGAGACATGTTAATTCAACACTTGGAGTTAATGGTAGTGTGTGAAAAGAGCTCCACATATGTAAATGATAATAAGGTCATATTGAACATGCACCCATTAATGAAAGGAGATTTTTTAAAATGGAGAAACCCCCAACTATGATTGGTAAAATGATGGAAAATGAATGCCAATATTGTCAAAAATCTAATCATTCAAAAGAAAAATGTTTTTGGAACCCAAATTGTCACAACCCTAGTTTTGGGCTCGCGACTAAGGCTAAGGGGGTTGCAAGGTTGCGGGCCAAAAGGAAGCCCGGGAATCACATCACGTACTCCCGGGAGTGTTAGAAAGTGTGAGGGAGTGAACCCTCACACTCCCAAGGCAACTCCCACTTGGGAGATGGAGTCTCGGTGGACTCCCGAAACTTCAAAGAGCGATTGCAAGGGTCAAACCTCAATGTATTGTGGCGTTCTTTATATCATTGGAAAGCTCTTGAAGCGTAGATGTCTAAAATGGGCTCGCATTGCTCATTCAGACATCTAAAACACAAGTTATGGACAAAAGAAGGGCCGGGAGTCGAACTGCCAGTTTGACTCCCGACCACAAAAAGTCGAGAATCGACCCGATTTACTTAGCTGCAGGGGGCGTGCCACATATCATTGAAAAGCTCTCGACAAGAGCTACAACTTTGCTTTAGACCGCATTGTGATCCGAGCTTTGCTCGCAAAGTTATGGGGCTCCAAAGTCGCGGGAGTCCCATTTGGCGCGATTTCAGGACTCCCACTCGGGAGTCCCGGGAAAAATAGCCATTTGGATGTAATTTGGATGTAGCCTCCATGGAGAGCTGCAGAGTATACTATAAGGGGGAAGGTGGTGGCTTCCCCCAAGTCCGGGCCGTGGTGAGTCTTTTGTGTCCGTGTTGCTCGTGGCTCGTCCTAACACCAAGGGTGCTCCAACTATGCACTAACCACTTTGTTTGGGTTGTGTGCAGGCTCGTGTGAGTGAGTGAAGCTTGTCAACTCTTCCTAGTCCCATCCCGGAGCTCCAACACGCCCCTCTACCCCTCAAAGTGTTGTGAGTTAGGGAGCGTGCTCCGACTCCTCCTTTTCCGATGCTTTTTACTTAGGCTCACATTTGAGCCCTTTAAGGAGTTGGGAATGTGTCACAAACAACTTGGATAATAAACTAAAAGAAAAATAGAAGGTGGTTGTTAATGAAGTTGTGGCACAACAATCGAAATAGGAAACCTAATGAAAAGGGAAAGGTTAGGGAGGTATTATTATTGGTGGTACCTTTTAGTGGGGTGGGTATCAAAAATGTTCCCATGTATCACCCAATTATTTGAAACCCTCATAGAATCACTTTCAATGATACCCTAACTAAACCCTTGATCACCAATTCTCACTTGTATGAAAATTGGATTTAGAAATATATATATACTAAAATCCCAGGTGAAATTAAACCCCTTACTCAAGTCAAGTTCTCAAGGTACAATGTACAAAGTTTCATGCATAACCATTAAACAAGGTTGTCCATTTAATGCACAAGGTTTGAACCAATTATAATAGTTGTACTACTAGAAGCAATGAAAATATATGTAGTAATTGTGGAAGCATTCATGAAAAGGGAAAGATAGGATGAAACTTAGTTTTGTGAATTTCACCCCCCCCCCCCCTTTAATGTTAATGTTTGTTTTTTTTTGGATCGCACTTCATGTATAACCAAACTCAAGGTTTGCGTGTCATGTTTTCCTTACTTTATGGATACCTATGATTTTTATTTTATTTTAAAGAAAAAATAAAATCAATAATTATTAGTATTTTTGGTTTTTTTTTAATTTGAAAAAAAGTAATAAACGGTTTGTGAGAACCACCAAATGATAACTAGTTGTTATCAAATTTATAGGGCCGACATCATGAAAACCAATTAATTTTTTTATAAAAAATATTAATACCTTGACCTAACGTATAAATTTTTTACAAAATTTTAAAAGTGAGAACTAGAACCTTTTGTAATTTGTTGTATGAAAACTAAATCCAATGGATATCAAATAAATATGATACCACCCAACATTGGTACCTTCACTTGTTACTCATGTGGCTAGTTAGGACATTCATTTGTCAATTGGTCATGGAAAGAAAAAATATAAGATATGATGCATAAAAAAATACAAGAATAAAAATTATACTCTAACTTGGGGTATAAGAAATCTAAGGAGGTTATTGTCAACATGGTGTTGGCTAACGCACCCCCAAGCTCCTTGATGAACTCAACTATGAGTCCAATAATGAAGATAGCGGAAAGAGGAATTGGGGCTTGCTCTTTGGCTCGCAACACTTTGCGGGTAGAGGGGCGTGCTAGAACTCCGGAATGGGTTAGGACGAATGACAAGCAATTCAATTATTCACATGGACCTACACAAACCAAATAACAAATTGATTAGTGTAGAGTCAAAACACTTTTGGTGCACGAACGAGCCACGAGCAAACACGGATTCACAAAACTCACCATGGCCCGGACTTCAAAGAAGCCACCACCTTCCCCCTTATAGTATTTTCTATGCCTGGCCACAGGGCCAACACCCAAATGTCATTTTGTCCCAGGACTCCCAAGTGGGAGTTTTGAAAATTTCAAAATTGGGACTCTTGTGACTTTAAAGGTCCATAACTTTGTGTGCAGATCTCCGATTGAAATGAGATCTAAAGCAAAGTTGTAGCACTTGTTGATAGATTTCCAGCGCTATGTGGCACGCCACTTGCACGCAAGGAAATTGGGGCGATTGCTGACTTTTAGTGGTCGAGGGTCAAATTGTCAATTTGACTCCTAGCCCTTCTTTTGGCCATAACTTGTGTTTTAGGTACCAAATGGATCATGCAAGCCCATTTTAGATATCTACATTCCAAGATCTTTTCAATGATATAAAGAACTTTTCAATTCAATGTGTTTTGACCCTTACAATTGCTCTTTGAAAATCTGGAAATCCATCAGGATTCCAACTCTCAAAGTGGGAGCTCACTTGGGAGTGTGGAGGTTCATTCCCTCACATTTTCCCACACTCCCAAGAGCATGAGATGTGACTCCCATGCTTCCTTCTTGGCCCACACCTTTCCAAACCCTTGCCTTGGTCGCAAGCCCAAAGTTAAGGTTACAACATTGGCTACCACCACTAGGAGTAAGGGCATTTAAATAAATTATTTTTAAAAATAGAGACATGTTGAAGGGGAAAGGGCCACAAGATTGGCAAGAAGAAAAAAAGTTTAAATAATTAATGGTGGATATAATCATGAAATTTTAAGAAAAGGAGAAGCCAATGAAAGTATTTATTGCCCTTGATCCATTTTGGTTTACATAATGGATAAGCTTACCATTTGTTGTGGAACATCCCAAATTGGTGTTAACAACTATGATTACTAAAAATCAAACGTCAAATCTTGGACAAGAAAAGTACCATCACCATTGAACGGCTATTAAAGTTAATATTAGATCTAAACACATATATCATTAGAATTAATCAACAACTTACACTAGGTGACAATAATAGCTTTAAAGTTACCATAATTATAGTTACAACAACATTAGATTATCAAATGGTTATAATTGTGGCGCATGTGGGAAAGAACATGGCAGATGATGTTCTTTTGGATGGAAATTCAGAGGTGAATGTAATCATGAATGGATTGAAGTGGAAGTTGGGATTATTGCCACATCGACTGACTTTATTTAACCTAAAAATGGTGGTTAATTATATATTTTTGGAGGGAGTAACCGATAGAAAAAGGAGACATTACTAACTTTGGAGTTAGATTTATTTCAATTAAGGTGATTACACCACATGATGAAATTGTAGTTCAACCAAAAATCCAGTTCAAATATGAACCAAACATAGTATAAATGGACAACATCTTTCATCATAAACTTCCAACATAACAAAATCTCAATAGAATCCATGTGAAAATTGAAAAACAATATCTTCGTGCAAAATTTATGGATTTCATTATGTATAAATGGCATTAAAAAAAAACTTACTTTTATATAAATGTTGTGTCTTTTCTAATTATGATGTCTTGATGTGAAGTACATTTGATTTAAAATTGTAAACAAATTTGCACAATTATCCTTAATTGAAAATCCCTAAATTGATATGCATTTATTATGATGTAATTTTGCATAAACTATGCGATTTTTGTGCATTAAACATGAACATTCATGCATGTCACTCAATAACAATGTCTCATCCATTTGAATATTTAAAATATTAAATATGTAAAATTATTGTTCATATTAACTAAAATATGGAATTCTTGTGATTTTTTTACCAACCAATGAAAATTGGATTTCACATAGAATTTATACAAACCTATGAAGCCTAATAAGTTTATGATCTTGATATGGAAAAGATTAAAACACAAAAAATCGTTAAATGGACTTTGCCACAAGACACACAAATTAAGAAGATAAATATGGGGACAGTAGACCACCCCAAATACCTAAAATTTAACAATGTATGTTGATGCAAACCATAATACATTCATATGTGTATCATTGTAAATAATTTGTGTATATTAATTTTATTTTCATGTTATTACATTTCTTCATGTTCTTCATTGTAGATTGATCATTATATGACAATTCCAAATTCCTTTTCCTTACATTATAAACAAAATTTGTGCAAAATGTGTAAACTATTTATTAACCCAATGATGTTTTATATTATTATAATGTTTATAAGATTGTTAGACCATGCTTTTCCCTTGTCCATACTAACATTCTAATAAAAAACGTACATGATGTTGCTCCATGTGCTACCCATCACTATGAGAAATTGTGTCCATGGCAATTAGATTACCTTATAACTAGAGCTCAAAAACAACTAATATATAACTACATTACAATTGTCCCACGGAAATACAACAAATTAATAAATAAAATGCCACATCAAAAATTTAAGGAGTCGTATTGTAGTTGCAAATTAGTTGCAAGATGTATGGTTATAAAATACAATGTACACATTGTATATATGGTTGTAGTCGACCATGTTTGATTTTGTTGACAAGTTGTATTTTAGTCGCATGTAACAACTACATCACAATTAACATAAATTTAATTATTAATCAACGACTACTTTGCAACAAATGTACAACCTTGAATAACACATATGATCATGCCACGTGTATAATTTCCATCGCCCAATATATATGACATTTCAACTTATTTGCAACTAATATGCAACTCTATTTCAACTTAAAATTTGAAATTTAAAGATTTGAAATTTGGGCAAGAAACTCTTGAACAAGTGACACATTGCAGTATATTAACAAAACTACCTCAATGCATCAACAACCTTCATGCATTTATTTTTATGGGCTTTTGCTCTTAGAATTTGAAGGTTTTTGCCATTGCTTTTGAATGTTAAAGGTTCTTGCTCGTATTTTAGATGTTGAAGGTTTTTACTTTTATTTTTTGATGTTAAAGGTTATTGCTCTTATTCTTGGATGTTGAAAGTTCTTATTTTTGGTTTTAGATGTTGAAAGTTCTTATTCTTATTATTGGATATTGAAAGTTTTTGTTTTTATTTTTGGATATTAAAGGTTATTACTTTTGTTCTTGGATGTTGAAGGTTCTTACTCTTATTCTTAAATGTTGAAGGTTTTTGTTTTTGAATGTTGAAGGTTTTTACTTTTATTCTTGGATGTTGAAGGTTTGTGATTCTTGGTCTTTTGTTCATTTGCATATATTAAAAAAAATGATGCAAAAATATATTCCATTTTATTTAAAAGTTGATTGTATAAGTTTAGTTTAATTTATAATGATGAAAGATTTATGAAAGGTGGGTTTTTAATGATAATCATGTTACATATGTTTTGTTTTGTGTTTGAACATTTGTGATGACTTTGTTGTTTTTATGTTATAGGGTTGAACTTTCATTATGTTTCAATCTATTAACATCAAATTATATATACAAGATAAGACTCTTTCAAAAGTAATTATTTCATTCTATCTATAAGTGTACAAATTATAGTTTCGTTTGTATCAATGTTCTACATATGTTGCATTTTAGTGACAAATAAGTTACATGTTAGTGGTAATATAGTTGTAAACTAATTTTACTCAAGTTGAAGGGATTATTTAGATATTTTTGACATTACAATGTTATGATATACTATTGATTTCATTTCACATGTGGAACTAAATATCATAACATGGCAAATTTCAAGTAAATAAGGTGGATTGAAAAAATTGCATAGTTCAAGTTCCATTTCAACAAAAATAGAAAAAAACATTCATTTATGAAACATAGTGTTTTAAATAACAATATTTGATTGTTGTGGGTCATCATTTTTATGATTTGACCTTTTGTTTAAAGAGAGAAAAATGTTTGTTATAAATAATTTGGGCATTATATTTAAATTCATAGTTAAATTGTCCTTTGATAAAAACATTTTTTAATTTTTTTTGTAATGAATTTTTCAACATGGAATGTAAATCTATTTAAAGTTTCAAATCCATTTCATGTTTATAAATAGTGATGTCCAATGCAATTCAACATCGTCTATTATAATTAGAATAACATGATAATGGTTGTGTAAAATTTGTATAATTGCATTGTAAGTTGCAATTTAGTTGTTTAATACTACTAAAATCAACTATAATACAGTTGTTTTAAAACCCAAACTTAAACACCTAGTTGCAAATTAGTCACTAAATCCTTTATTTTCATTTCATCTTTAGTTGTAAGTTAGTTGCAAAAGATAAAAACAAAATTCATTGTTGAAATGGATGAATGAAATATGAAGGAATATACTCATCAAACTAGTTGTAAATTTTAAATAAGTTGCAAAGGATTAGGATATAATCCATTCACATCAAATGGATGAATGAAATAATTAAAGAAAATAAATTTCAAATTAGTTGTAAAATAGTTGTAAATAAGTTGTAAAAGGTATTAACATATGTCATCCATTGACAAATGGATGAAAAACCATGTTGGCATTTTGTTAGCCACGTTGGAATATGCGTGAAAATTTGATGTGGAGATTAATTGCAAAGAAGTTACATATAATTGCATGTGAGTTGCACCGTATATATGATATTGTATATAGCATAGGGTGTTTGTTTACAACTATTGCAACTTGTCTATCAACACTCAAGGCTATATAAATACCATGAATTGTAAGTGTCTGTTGCAATTGGAAAACCTAGTTGCAAGCCCAATTATAAAATTTTATATTTTTTCATAATGCATGGTTAGAAACTTTGTTCAAATTATGAAAAGTTGAATTCATCATGAATACATGAATGATTACATATCCATGGTTGAATTACTCGTCAATTTGAAAGTCACATGTATTTCCATTTGAGCCATATTAATGAACTCATTGGATACACAAATGAAATCATTTTGATCCTTTATTATTTCATGAAGATCATGGGATAACTTTTTACAAACATATATGGAAAAAATGGCCAAACTTGCAAATTGTGGAAGTTTATAGGGTGATAATTGTGCCATATTTTGTTTGGAAAACTAATTACATAGGTTCATCCACATATGGTCCAAAAAAAACATGTGGCTCTGTTTTCATGTTAGTGATGATTTTATAACAAAAGCCCCATTGCAATTATTTTATCATGATGAATCATTAAATTTGAAAAATAGACATTATGAACCAATTATCTTTTAACATATTTCATGGGTACTATGAACAACTTACACTAAGCTCGCATAATGCACTTCACAATATTCAATCAACACATAACATTAATGTTTCAATATGCAACACATAATCGCACATAAAGCCATGTGAATTACCATACAAAAATAATATTTGAAACATTTTCGTTGGCTATGCATTCACAATTCACAATTGAATAATTTCATGATTACATTTCCATCTTCCACATTGAAAGACATAATACATAAATTTATAATTAACAACAAACATTTAAACTTAAAATTCACCCAAATTTATTTTCATTTATGCCACATGAATTTTTAAAAAGAAACATACAATGAAAATTCATTGTTAATGGTGAAAAACCTCCATTTTTTGGTGGTACTATTTGAGCATAACTACCATAAATGTGCAATATGATAAGGAGATTGTAGCACATTGCAATATTTCAGCATTATAACAAAACTTGACTACAAAATACTTGTGGTATATCCAACTACATGCGTTAGGCTATATGTGTTATAGAATTACAAGTACAAAGTCCTAGCAATTAAGAATGGAAACTTGTGGCAAAAGAATACTCAAAATGCCACAACACATTCTACATTATTGTCAAGAGTTTTAACAATTAATGTATCAAGGACAATTATTAATATGCCCTAAAGAACTATGTATTACCATAATATCCTTCACCTTTAAATTATTTTTCTACATTGTTTGGTGTTCCACAACTTTTGTTTTCTTCGTTTTTTTTCCCTACAAATGTTAATTCATAGTCATTTATTGGACTTCAAGCTCATGTTTTCACCTTTGTTTTTGTGGTCACCACCCCATCTACACCTTTCCCCTTTGATTTTTGACCACGTTTAAGTTTTTCAATTCTTTTCCCCGTGTCATGCACTTCAATAGTGACTTCATGGGTTTCAATAACATTGAAATTCTCCTAGGTCTCCCTCAAGAAATACAATATGTATTGATTTCCAAAGCATTCCATATAATTCACAACCAACATTACAACCATTTCATGATCAACCTTTATTAACTCCCTTGATAAATACAAATTTATGCAATGAATATCTACAATCATTACACAATAAACAACTGATTCCAAACATATGGAACAATAATGAATTTTTTAAAATATAAAATATCCCAATCCAGCTTTTGGAACATACCAAAATCCATCACAACATATAATCAAAACAACTTGACATTGGGTAGATGCAAGCTACGATGGCTCATTTTTGTGACGAAATGGTGTTTTTTCCTTGGGTACCCTTTATTCAAACACGTATTGTGATTAATATATCCTTAAATTTACTAATTGGGACTTAGATCTAGATTAATAATTTCATCATGAAATTTTTTTTGTGGTTGTTTATTGATAAAAAATTCATTAGTTAGTAGTAATGGACTTTTGAAACTGTAAAATATGGACTGGTCATCTAATTGGACCATCATAAAATGGAAAATTTTATATTGATTCACATTCCAAATTTGTTATTGGGATTTAGTATGTAATGTAATACAAGATGATAAACTCATATGAGGAGTTGTTTTTTTGGAAACCTTAACCATTTAATAATTAGGGACTTTTGAATGGTTAAAATTTGACTATATTTTCATAAGTCCATATGAATTACAATTTTTTATTTTTTTTCAATTTCTTTGTCCCAAAACATATGTTTTAAAAAAGTTTTAAATGGGGCATTATTCCTTTGGACTTTGTGGGGTTTTTTTTTTTAATTCCAAATTAAAATTTGAAATCAGGTACATTAAATATAAGTTTTCACATAGATTTGGGAAGGTTTGTAGGTGATTGAACATGTGTTATTCAAAGACTAGGATAATAAAAAATTTAAAAATAATAACCATGTTCATTTGAATCATTTAAAAAAATATTGTATGGACTTGTAAGGATTGTAATTTTTGTCAATATTGAGCCACTATAGCTTGCATCTACCCCATTCATATCCATTGATACATATGTTTTCATAGGCAATGAAAACATGTTTCCAAAGCAAATCAATATTTGAAAAGATCATTGCATATATGAGATTTGAAAACACCATGAACACAACATATTCTTGTGTATGAATTGTTATTCCTTTATTAAAAAGATTGAAATCCAATAAAATTTAATACGTCAAACATCAAACAATATGATACTTAGAATTGATTGAAAAACTAAATGATTTAAGGAAAAAATATTCCCTTCATTTAATTTTTGCACAAATTTGGCAACTTGAAGAATATGGATAATACAACAAAAAAGGAAACATGAAAAATGTTCCACCCAACATAAATTCAATTCAATCATATTACTTCAACTTTCACATGATGAAACAATCATTAAGATGAAAAATGGAACACAAATCACCATATTTAACTAGGAACAGGCACCCAAATGTCATCATGTTAACATTACATGATTTTTTAAATATTCGATGTTATACAAAAATGTTGAATGGTGTAATATATATCACTATTATAAAAATTCTCTTTTATGTTGTCTTTTGGGATAGAATTTTGGTAAAAAAAATACCCCAAATAAGGTGATGTTATGTTAGAAATGATTAATTGTTTATAACAAACATAAAGTAAGGACTCTATCATATGGGCTTGGACAACATCCAATGCGGTAGGTCCATTTTGGGTCAAATCTCTAGTAGTGTTACTTGACATGGGTGGCAAATGTCACGTTTGTAATGACTAAATATATTGATAGTGCTAGTTAATGCATGGTTTCATGTGTCTATCTATTTTCATAAAATGGCTTATTATTATCTAATGACTTGTAGTGACAAATGTCATGTTTTTTTCATTAAATGCACTAATAATGTTGGATGACATGAAAGAACATGTGTCATATCTTTTGTGACTAAAATGTTTGATAACATTTGCTAATGTGAATGCCACATGTAAAGTTTGGTGTGTTAGCATTTGTGTGTTTGCTTTAGTTAAATTGAATGTACACATGGCATTTATATAACAATTTAATTCACCCATACAATGTTTGACACATGTATTAGTTTTAGGTCCAGTTTAAAGTTTAAAGTTTAAGGCATGTACAATATGCATTTGTATGTTGTGTATGTGTAAAGTGGTGTATGTGGAGTTTATACACACAACCCACGACACTTACATGCACAAAACTAAAAGCACACACAATAAATACATCCAATCAAATATGCATAAATGTTATAACTTGATATAAAATCTTCATTGAAAGGTGGACAAAAATTTTGAGAATCAATTTGAATTATACATTGCACACCTATTTCATACATGTTTAAACTATAGAGATTGTCAGTTTTCAAATGCACAAAGTGATGTATTCATTTGCATCCATTAGAAGCTTGTATGGAGGATCATTTTAAATTCTAGAAATGGTGAGATTGCACTATAGATTGTGCTTGAACTCACAATTACATATAAGTAGTTTGTTGACATGGGCTTACTTTGATGGTTTCCCCACTCCAAATTTCATAAAGTTGCCAAACACACAAGCCTCGCTTCTATTTTTAGTCACAATGAGAATTTGATCATTTTAGTTTCCTTGTATTACAAAATACTTGATTGTTTTAACATATATGGTAATAGATCATTGACACCAAGCCAAAATCCACATTCACCTAATGAAGTTGCAATACTAAATTAGTAAAACAACATCATGCAAATGAGTTTCATGAACAAAAAACCATTATATTTGAATAAAACCAAATGAAATATGGCCTACCTTTGGGCATGTTACATGATATTATATGATAACTTTACAATGTTATCATTATAAAAAATTGACAAGTTTAGGTGCACATTATATTATAACAACATTGAATATGAACACAAGGAATGCAATTCATGTCATAGCCATATACAAACCTACAACATTATTATTGTCAACATTTTTGTATCAAATTAAAAATATTTAAGTGCAATACCAACTTTTTGTCCAATAGTTTTTATGAGTGATTTCAATGTCAATATGCTTGACCAAAATTCAACATAGACAAATGACCTCCAAAAATCCATCAACAAAAAATCATTGTATAATTTACAATTTATTATAGATCACATTTGGACAAATGCACTTAATTAACAATTTATTGTAAGAGTTGTTGAGGCTTATTGGATTGATCACATACCAATTTACTTTGCATTCAAGCTTTATAATTATGCTTCACATTATCACCACATATTCACATACCTAACTTTCACAACCACACATGTTTTTTTTCAAAAAAATTTATGTAACCTATATGGAACTTCAAATTTTAATGATTTTCTTTGCCACTTTTCATGATTGAAACGTTAAAAATTTATTTCATTTTTGAGATCTCCGTTTTTCCAAAAGAAAATTGGTGTAGCTTGTTTTGTTGGCCCGAGTGTGAATTGGTTACCCAATTAGCCAAACTCATTTTCTGTTTGAATTTTTAATGAAAAAAAACTCAAAATTCAATATTTTTTACACCTTAAGTCTAACAATTTCCAAATCACCTTCATTAAATCCTACTCATCATTGAAGGCTTTCCAACAATGTCATGAGCATGCTCAAATTCCCCTATATTTTTTAGTTTTGATTTAAATAAATTTTAAATGAAAAACTTGTTCAATTCAATAACTTCCCCAATAAATATCAAAACATTATGAAACCAACTTAGTGCACCCTTACTCATCAAGGGCTTTCCGATGGTATAAGAAGTGTGACATGAGGCATTGGGATATCAACATGACAAACAAAACAAACAAACAACCTTCTTTCATACATAGATTTGCCAATTTTAAAAAATAAAAAACCTCCTAGGTTAAACCGACTGATGACCGAACATTTAAGCGTTTAAGGTAGGCCGAATTCAAGGGGAGGGCTTTGTTGTTTCTGGTCTCCAAACAAAACTTGAATCCCTCCTATTGGCACATCTAACACAATAAAAATGATCAAACATAGAATAACATTGAGAAAGTTAAAGCCCCCCAAAGTAGAGGGGATCAAGAACTAAAAAAAACAAACCACCGAATGTTACAAAGGTTGATTCCTAAACACCCAATAAATTCCTTGTATGTTGTTTTGTTGCTATTAAAGTTCAAAGGTGAATTGTAGAATTTCGGGTGATGCTCCTATAACACTTTAGATCATTTAAAATGAATAAGTTAAAAAGTTATGAAGTTTGAAAGTAAGAAGGGTCAAAATGAAAAAAAATGCAAAAAAACACATTTTGTAATTTGAAAAAAAACTTATTTTTTTTACAGCTCTTTTTGGCTGGTCCCTTGGCTTTTGCCTTTCAAAGATGATTTGAAGAGCTTGAGAACCTATAACATTTAAAATCACTCCAAATGAACAAGAATTGAGAAAGATCTGCCAAAGTGTAGGCGATTGGTAATGGGCCAGTTTACCCTAGGCACACATACCGTATGTACTGTTGATGTTCAGCAAATATTGCTGAAATCATTAAGTTTTTGAAAAAGGGGTTGGACAGCCCCAATCTGAATATTTCCAAATTTCAACAGTAATTTTGAAATATGATAGATCCACTACTAAGTTTCAAAGTTATCTTGTGTTTTGAGCTAGGGTTCAAAAAATTTAAATTTAGACAAATTTCTTTTTAGTTTCTTTTTTTGGGGGTGCTGGTCCTCTTTGGAATTAATTAGTGTCAAACATGAGTCGTAGGTACGGTATGTTGGCCAGAGTGAATTAACAGCCACCAATGCACCAGTTGGCCGTTCTGTCCACTGGATGGGTTGTATTTTTTCATTCGGCACCGGATGGGGTTCATGACTGTCCTTTTCTTTTTGCTGCTGACCATTGTACTTTTTTTTTTTGGTTCCTGCTCGTTTTTCCCTGGACCTGACCTCACACATAGCTACCCTGTTCACTTTTCTACCTAG
>Ga0116227_10005660_pt1 | contig 26135 bp, 20 predicted proteins | sample S1TSphgellanicum_FD_89693 | JGI IMG/M metagenome (GOLD analysis project Ga0116227, IMG submission 89693) | Host-associated microbial communities from peat moss isolated from Minnesota, USA - S1T2_Fb - Sphagnum magellanicum MG | ecosystem: Host-associated > Plants > Peat moss > Unclassified...
ATCAACCCCTATTCTAACACAAAGTTGTTAAACCCCCCTAATAACTTCACCACACTCACATATTCCTAACCCAATTTTTAAATATTAAGACTACTAGCCATGGCCATGTCGGTAGAGCTCACATGGGGAAAGGATTTTCATTTTTAGACACACAATTTTGGAGTGAGGATAGATGTAGGTACTTTGTAGCAAAACTACAAACTTTGGTTTTTAAAAAAATACCACATATTTAATTTTGTTGTTTGATTTTATTTCAACAAAACATGGGATTTTTTGTTGTATTTTTTATTGAATTTTTCAATAAGCAAAATAAGTACAAACTTCTGTAGTGATTTTCATATTCATATTGTTAGGTGAAATTATTTGTAGAATATAATTAAAAGGAAATGAAGTGTAATTTTGTTTTTGGATTTTCTACATTGTATTTTGAAGTATAGATTTTGGTTATATGAAATAACCATGAATATGATGTTTTAATGAACTACAAAGGTAGTTGTGTTTAAAATCAATGTAAGAATTGTGAATGTGTGCATATTATAGTGCAAATTTGTTGTTGCAGTAAGTGTGGAATAGGTCTATAAGGATTTAATCCACATCTACCAAGTTTGATCTTTTCACCCTCTTATGGTTAGTCCAAAAAAATTAGCATGATGCCTTTAACAATAATCTTCTTTCAAAACCTTTTAAAATATTTCTCGTGTCAACACCTAAAACCCTTGCCACACCCTTGTTGCTCCCCACTAGAGATGATGCAAAGGTGCAAACAATGTCTTTGGCCATTGCTAAGGTATTAGACCATGGGCTTATCACATGACTTGATAATCCAAACTTGAAGTTTTCAATCAATTATTGGTTATGTTTTAACAACTTGGTATCATGCAAATAAGGAGGCACCATACCAATGAAAATGTTGTGGGACAGTTTTTTCAATGTTGTTGTTCTGTGTTGCAACATCATATCCCTTCAAGAAATTTGCCATGAACATTACGAGGGTCCTTGCAACACATGTAATGGATTTAGGGCCTTGTCTTGGAACACGATTGTTAGATGTAGCTTTGATGTGTTCCAAGAGGACTCTCTTTTCTTCTCTCCATTGTGATTATTCCTTTGCACGCGCTTGGGATTGTCGAAGCCTATGTTCACGATGCCAAATTCAAGCATATTCCCTTTTACAAGTTAATTTCCCATTTTCATTATTTTCAAGCTTAGATCCATCAACATCCAAACCTGCACCCTCACTTCCCAACAACCCTCATCCTTTTACAGGCACAATTGGGTGAAACTGACAATTTGGAACATACTTTCATTTGTTCTTGAGGTTATTCATGTTCCTTCACAACATTTGACAAAAGTGATTTGAACTAGAGTGAATTGATAGACCTACATTTGTGCAACAAATAATATAATTCGCAAATCTTCATGTTCTAGCTAACTTAAACTCTTGAAAATTCCAAATAAAATAGTGCTTGAATATCAATTTCATCATTGCTTAAGCATAAAAAACCAAAAACAAAATAATAGCTCCACAACCCTAAGATAAAATGTTTTGTTTTGTAAACAAAAATACATGTTTTACCATTATCATGCAAGTCCATTTTTTTCCCTAGAACATCAAATCTTTGTAGCATGCTTTAGATCAACTAACTAAATCCTCAACCTTTGAAGTTCATGAGATCTTCGATTCCAAACAACAAACTCATCACCCAATAAAACCTTCAAGGTTTTCACAACAAAGGTTTCTTGAAGATTGCATTGGGTAGTGAAATGTTGTAATTGCTCTTCACTACTTGCTTTGACTTTTCGTGGCAAAAAACTTGACGATGGTGGAGGATGAAGATCCATGGCGGGTGATCTTTAGAGTGGTGACCACCAGGCACGATGGGCTGAAACAAGGTTGTGTAGTAACTTAACGGTCATCACACAACCTTCATGTTCAAAGTTGTGATTCCATTTCAAGTTCCAACCTTTCCATTGCGCAAGCTTTTTCAAACTACAAATCTCACACACAAATCGATGTTCACCATAAAGATACTTTGTATAATGGTTGGTAGGTCACTTAAATATTGAAGATGAAACAACAAACTATTGATGAAGGATTTTGCATATTTAACCTCTTGGATGAATTCTACATTAAATGAATTGATTTTCATCAATACATTATACAACATAAAATTTTGTCAAAATTAATAAACTTTATATGTTAAATTTGCATTCTAAATGTACAAAAATATTTAAAAAGTTTGTACCTAATATAAGTTTGGGGTGAATCCACATTAAAAGAAATACCCATGGTTGCTTAATTTGCCATAGGATAGGACTACTTTTAGAAGTTTTGGCATGACTTTTTGAATGAATAGACAAATGTCAACCATGATGTGTCCATTTTTACGTTTGGAAAAAGGCAAACCTAGTGGACTCGAATTTTGAATTATACTAGGTTTAGGGTTAGTGATGAATGTTGTCTTCCCTGTTTTGATTTCGTTTAGACTTGAGACACACATTTTTCATGGTTTCTTTGTGTTTTCTTTAGATGCAAGTTGAAGCATTCATATTTTTTTGCATTGAAGTGTGGAGATCATTGGGATTGAAACATTTTTAGGTTTAGAGGTATGCTTACTAGAACCCTTACTAGTCCCACAAGAACTTGACCTAGGAACTATAGAAAATATCAAGGAAAAGTAGAACCTTGGAACATTGTGTGACTTGAGAACTTTTAAAAATTTCAAATTAGTGAACTTGATGCTTGTAAGCACTAATAGTTGCTTGGGACTCAAGTTAGGAATTAGGATAAAAAACACGTGAAAAACACACATTAACATGCAAGAAAATATGAATTGCACATTATGTAATCAATCTTGTATTTTATTGCAAGTAGACCTAAAACTTGATTCTTGACATTTGATTTCTAACAATCAACATTTAAGGCATGTTCTTGTTTTTCTTCATAGATTACAAATTACATTTGGTTGTGGGTCATAGCTAATGCATGTCACATTGTATCCAAATGATGGTTCCAACAATTTAATTATGGGTATTAGAGATTTGAAAGTTTCTCAACTACAAATAGTAAGGAAGGAATTATAGAAATGACTATTAAAAAAGTTCAAATGCATCTTCATGAAACTTGCATCGAAGGTGACCCAACCTCTATATTCAGGAAAAACTAAATTGCAACAAGAGGGACATTTGTGTAGATTGTCTAACACCATCATATTCTTTTTCTCCATTGGCAAGGGCAAGTTGGATATGATATGGTTGCCCATCATCTAACCTACTAGCAATAGAAGCCATTTGATCCAACGAAAAGGAATTGTCATGTCCAATCAATTAAAGAAAATCTAGCTAATAAATTTTTTTTTTTTTGAAAATTTTCATATAATATTAAAGGAATCCCAAAAAAACCATCAAAATTTGTCTTTTTTTCAATGTATAAATCAACGTTTATACAATGCCATCAAAACTTTTGGGCAAATCATGTGGAACAAATTGTGATGCTATTGGGGAACATCTTGGGTGCATATTGCCCCACCTCATTGTTTGAGTATAATTTCTATTCCTTACTTTGTTCATCCTCATTTTTGGCTTGGGCTTTTACAAGAGCTTGAGTACCTAATTTGATTTGTATTGATTAATTCAAGTACAGTAAACCCAATTTATAATCAAGCTCATTTTAATCACATTTTTGTTGTGTCATGCATTTTTTGGTAACCATTCATTTTAGTAAGAAACACCATTCTTTAAAATCACTATCACATTCATTAACAACACAAAATATTTACAAAGCTTTTTTTGGTAAATGTGACTATAATGGGGGAAATCTAAAGCAAATATTAATGCTTTGTAAATTTTAGTTCCCTTTGGCAATGTTAGTGTTAATTTGTGTTCAAGTTGTGCAAAGTAACAACTATGAATCTAGTTGAAGAGGGAAAAAAAAAACAACTTTTGTCTAGTGCAGACAAGCAAAAGATATGTGAACTCATCAAGAAAACAAAAAATCTTAATTAAAAATATCTAGTTGACAAGATACACAAGCTAATAGTCAAGGATCTCAAACTCAATGCAAATCTTCACACTAAAATAGATAGAAATCACAACCTTCTTCAAGTCTAATAATACATATTTGATCTTAGAATAACCCATGTAAAAAATTTAAACAATTGACACATTTATTCTAGCATAAAGGGTTATTTTGTAAGGTTTTTTTGCCTATGGTCACAATCCTGTAAAGGTTTATATTGAATGTGACTATAAATCACAATTCATTAGTGTCACAAAAAAAGTGGTCACCAAGGGTGTGATTATAAAGGGAGTTTACTGTACTTGTGGTGTATATCCAAAAACTCATTTGTTGGTTACTGTTTTTTTTTACAATGGGCCATTTGATTGACCCATTGGCAAAGTAATTCTGAAACTTTGGACACCCCTCCCACTCCCCCCCATCACCAAAATAATTCTGAGACTTTGAGAAGCTTCCCCCACTACACTCTCCAAAAATAGAAATTAGACATTCTTTCATAGTTGTGTAAAACCATTTAAGTGTGTGTGTTTGTTTCACTTACAAGCTTTACACAACATAACATGGTCTTACATGGTTTTATACTTCTTACATGACATAATATGGACTTACACATCCCCATTCACACTACTCGTGTTAAGTTTGAACAGCAGTAGGCACAACAAGCTAGGCCTCCAGCTTTCACCCACTAATTAGTTCACATTTCAAGCTAAAATTGTATGCCAAACAGATGGAGATTTCCCTTGCCTGTTGGCAGAACAACAAAGAGTTCGTAAATAGAATATTTGCAGCAATTGATTGTAACTGTTGTCAAAAGCTATATTCTAATTGCACTGCTTACCTGAAATGCCCAGGTTGTCAATGTGGACAGTTTTGATTTCTGATCAAAACAGCTATAGAGTAAGACCTTAGCTCTGGAGAGCTCCAATTCAAAGAAGTTGTCATAACAATGTAAATGACTTAAGCAAGTGTTGGTACTCCATTAAGAGGCAAAAGACAAATCTGGGCACTTGAAAACAACTCAAATCTCAGCAACAATGGAAAACCTTCTTTGTTTGTTCTAAGCCCTTATTTCTAGATCTTGGAAGTAAGTCTGTTCTTTACAAAAATTCCACACAAGAGTAGTGGTCAAGGAAGTGCAAACATAAGTCAAGTTACTCAAATCTTCTGAAAGACAAAAATGTACAAATGATAAAAAAGAAGGGGCAGGCAACTGGGCAGAAACTCAAACCTCAGCACTCATTGAGGGTTCAAAAGGCACTGGCATCCACCATGGGTTACCAGGGTGGGCAGCAGTCATTGGAGCATCTGGTAGCCAGTGCCATGATCTGTTCGACAAACTGTATGCAAGAACGTCTCGGCCCCCCTTGGATGAGAGATAAAGGATGTCGTGTTGGCCTAAGCATTGAAACTCCACAAAGTTGATCCACTTTTGAAGCTCCTGGCAGAGTGCTTTTGGCAGCCTCTCAACCTCAATCCATTCTCGCTGTACTGGGTTGAGCTTCCAGATCCCAATGCTCTGTGGATTAGGTGATCGAGAGTGTGAAAAAATATTGTCAACACCTCCTACTACCATTAAGCATCCAAAATGTTCGATAAGATGCGGACGCATGATAAATTCTGGAACATGCACAATTTCGCTCCAACTGTTTTTCTCTATGTCTAATCCCACTAGCATCATAGGCTCCCTGGAAATCACATACATGAAACCATTGCAGAAGACCCCAGATTGGTGGCAATCAGTTGGTGCAACAACTGGAGAAAACTCATTTGCAGTTTCAATCCGATTGCCTGTTGCAGAATCATATATCTCAGTAGTCAAATCCATTGTCCCTGTGACATTCCAGGCAGTAATGATTTTGAATGTCTTTGCTGAAGAGTTTGCAAGAAATCCGATGCAGGAACGCAACCCAACTGATTGCACTGGAGGCACTTTCTTGACTGCACCAGTTACAGGGTTACAAACAACATAAGAATCATACACATATGGAACTTGTGGTGCTCCAAAACCTAAAAGCAGGAGTCCACTGTTGGAAGCAACAAGGGCTGGTTGATGATGGCTATTGTTATGTTGACCATCAGCCCATAAGGAACCTGGCATCAGCATCTGGTGCCAAATTTTGAAAACTGGGTTGAAGAATGCAAACCCAACTGTCTTCTGAATTAAGTAGCAAGGTTTCTGCGAGCAGAAGAGATCGGTCTGAAGTTCCAAGAATTTTGGGCTCATGAAAAGAGAATTCCAGTACTTGCAGACAGTGCAGAGGCGGAGAAGGCTAGGCAAAGGCAAGCTGGCCAGTATTCTCTCCAAAAGCTCTTGTGGTAATTTCCTCCAGATTTTCTCTTCCATGCTTGAGCAAGAGTTCAGCTCTTCTTCAGAGCCATCAAAATGGTGGGAAGAATGTGGCAGACAGGCGATTAACGAGAGTGGATCCATCAAGAGTGCAAGCCTCTATACACCTGGATGCAGAAGCAATTCAAGAGTTCATCAGTTCCTGCGTAAGCAATTTCAAAACCCCACCAAGCAGAGTTGGTTACCAAGAAAAGATTCAGTCCTGAAAGTATTTGTAAGACAGATGCAGAAAAGAGGGCAATTTCAACAAAATACTCAAACCCTGGCCCTAAAACATGAGAAGCCACAGAAAGAAAGCATCACAGGATCCTGATCAGACCAACAATGCTCTTAGCTGCTTGTCAGGCCCATCTGAAGAACAACATAATGTGCAACTGAGGGAGAACACAATAATGAGAGGAACAGCAATCTCACAAACCCTTAGCCTTGAAACCTGAGCTGCAAAAGGTCCCATAAAAAGTACTGAATATCTGCAACTGTTTAGAATCAAATGACAACTGATGATATTACATGTGGATGAGACATGGACAGTAGCACAATAACAAGATGCGCAGCAGTATGGTAGAAATTCTCTGTTTTCCAGAAGGCTCATTCAAGGTGGTGATGAAGAAGAAGATGGCATTTACCCAAAAAAACATTACAGAACCTGTTTTGATGGAAGGAGAGGCAGGAACAGCTGCTGTGCATCACAAATGTGAAGCATGAAGTCTTATTTGCTCCCCAGGATTCAGAGAGGAAAACACATCATGCAAGAAGTCAACACCATGAAAACAAATGGAAAAGTAGAGTGAGAAGATGGAGAAGATAAGGAAATGCTTACCAAGAAAGGTTCCCCTGCCTGGCTGGCTTCTTCACCAGATCCAAACAACACAGGTGTCTGTCTCCCAGAGAATTTCCAGATTTTACAGCAAACAATCTCAGAGGTTGGCCATGGCATGGTTCTGTTCTGGAGAAGATGACAAATCTCCAGTGGTGTCAAGCTTCCAAGTGTGATGAGAAAAAACAAAATCTATAATGATGAATATTACTTCCCAACAACTCCTCCTGCATCTGCTGCTTAAGTGAAGACAACAATAACACTCTTAACTGATTGCAGTTAAGAACTCCAGCAGTCCCCGTCTGACAGTGACAAAAGATAGTACCTACCATGCTCTGTGATGAAGCGAACTCTTTTCTCTGTGCAGAGGGAGCAGCAGCGGATGCTCTCAAAGGACAAAAGAAAGCGAAGTAGGCGAGGAAGATACTTACATTACACAACTACCGGCTGCGACATTGTTTTGTACTTCAGACTTGGCGAATTGATGAGTACGATGACGCCCTCCCTCATCCTCTCACACCGAGTCCTCGTTGCAATCAAGCATCGTGTGGTTGCTTCAATGGCCAAAACAGATTCGGAAACCTACCACGCTGTGCTCAAGAAAATCAACTCCACGCGTAAAAGAAGCAAGAAGAGAAAGCCGAAAGACACGACAGTCAGTCAGACAGAAGACAGAAGAGAGAACGGTAAAAGGACAGATGAGAAGGGAAAGATACAAGGAGACGAAAGAGGAACAGAGTTTTAAGGGTTTTCACACAACGTCCTGCGTCCGAACTACTTACTGGAGCCGAAAGCAAGCGAGGGTTGTTGTTGTTGTTGTTGCTGTTGTGCTGTTGCTGACATTTCTAGATGTCTGGTTGTTGCAAGTTGAGATCCGGTCACACTTCTCGAGGAAATCCTTGTCTCTCTCGAAGCTAATGGCTGTCGTAACCTCAGAAACACATCGTCTGCTTCTTCCACTTCCTAACGGTCAGGAAAGTAGTAGTACTTCGTCGGGTCCAACCAGCAGCCATCGGTTCAAGGAGGAGGAGGAGAAATCGGTGCCAGTCCTCCGTCGGCACTTGACCCTGCTCGATGGAATCAGGTCTGTGTCACTGAACCAAAACTGTTGATGCTGTTTCTTGTTGCAATAGATATTCAGCAATTCCAGTATTACAGACAGACACTCTTTCAGAAAAGGCAGGAAGACAACCTAATTGTGTCAGAATCATGATCATGATCATGATCTCATGATGCCAGATTGTTGCTGATGCTTGTTCTATCAAAATCCTGCTTGTTGCACGGATGAGTATGTGTGCAATTTTGTTTGTGGGGTCTTTTTTGTTGTCATCATCTCTAAGAAATATGCCAACATCTTTTGCTGATGTTATGACAAAGTTTTGGGGATCTGTCAAATACAAAACTTTCTTCCAGTTCCAATGAAGAAAACCTGTGTTATGATGATGGCAAATGCAGTGTGCAGTTGGCAATCATCATAGGGAGTGGTATATTTGCATCACCGGGTGTGGTGTTGCAACATACAGGCAGTGTGGGGCTTGGGTGCATAGCATGGCTGGCTGCTGCATTCATGGCTCTCTGCTCTGCTCTTGTGCATGCAGAACTGGGAGCTGCAATGCCCCAAGCTGGTGGCAATGCTTACTACTTCAAGGTCTGCCCCTGGAGTTTTTGTTGCTGTTGATTCCCTGCAACTCTGGTATCTAAAACTGGCATTGGGGAAGTACACATGGAATATGCATAGCTGAGGTGATGTGAGAGTCAGAAAAATACCAATTTGTTCATTTGCATAAGAAGATTGCCAAATATCATGAGGGATTCTTATTATGTTGTGGGTTGGTGATCTCAGGTGGCATTTGGTGATGCTTTCTCATTTGCATTCATTTGGACCATGTTTTTTGTTCTTGTCAATGGGAGCTTGGCCATTGTTGCTATCTCATCTGCTCGCTACTTTCTCATTGGGGTATGTAACTATGGTCTCAATGAGGTTTTCAGAATCTGATCATTGTTATTGGCAGGGTTTGTCATTGGGTATGTAAAATGGAAGGCATGCATTTCCAGTGTTACTGGAGACTGTTTGTGTTGTGGGACAGATTACAGGGGCCAACATTACTGAAATAGATTTGGACTCAGATCCTTGGTCAAAAGCAATTGCCATAGCTTGTGTGGTGGGCTTAACAATTTGTAATTGCTTTGGTAAGTTACAACATTATGAACATATTCACTGATCACCATTGTTTCTCTACATTTTTTCTCTTCTTAGACTTGTGATTGAGGAGGGATGAAGTTTCTTGCACTTTTTTGGTTTCCCTTAACTCTGATGTGATTTTGTGGCTGTGTCCTTGCAGGTGTGGTTGTCAGCAATAGGCTGCAAAACATCATCAGTCTGATCAAAGTTGTACTGTTACTTCTGCTGGCTGTTGCAGCCGGTACGTTCTTGTGGGGCAGCATAGATGTACTGCAAACTAACCTGCACCAACCTTTTGCAGGCAGCACTCCTTTTGGGTTTGGTCTGGGCACAGTGGCAGCTCTTTGGGCATTTTCAGGAGGGTATGTTGCTCAAATCATGCATTCATAATTCTTAGTGTTGTAGGACACAACGACTTTGAATATCATGCAAATGTGGAAGTATGATGAGACAGCTATGAGTTCATGCCAGAGCTCTGGTAGTAAGTGGAAAAAGGTCATTTCATGTGGAAGAGCAACTCCTGAGTTGGTTTGCTAAGTCAGTGCTCTTTTTTGAGATACTTGAAAACTGAGGTTTATTTGGTGAAGTGTGATGTAGGGGGGACATTGTCTATCTAGCTGAGGAGATGAAGAACCCAGCCAAAGACATACCACATAGTACCATTGGTGGAATCTCACTTGTTGCAGTTATTTATGTGGGTCCTACTTAACCACATAAGTTTCCTCCCTGGTTAGTCTTAGACCAACTGCTGCTTGCATTGTCTAGCATCTGGGTTTGAGAATTGTCACAGTGAGATTATGTGCCCTGTGCTGCATTGAAGCTGCAAAAGCTTTCAAGTTCTGTGGGTATTTCTTGCACTCCCAAATCACCTTTACTGAATCTGAGAATTCAATTGCAGCATCAAGTGATTATATGAACTACTCCTAGATCAGAGGACTGAAAAGGTTGCTTCCTTTTGTTTTGAATATGATCTATTTTGTGACTAGTTAAGTAGTGAAGCATATGAAGTATCCATAAGCTTATAATGGCAATGTTTTGATTTTTGAACAGCTGATCATCAACTTCATCTACCTTTGTATTTTGCCTGCTGCAGGCAAGTCGAATTTGATCACCTGCATTGGACTGTTTATGTTCTGGTGTTCCTATTTTTGGGCACTTTGAATAGAATAACACAAATTGTGTCCAGGAAAAGTTTTTAGCAAACCTAGAAGTATCTGTAAACTTCTTAGGCTTGTTGGGTGCTTCTCTGAGTCATATTGATTTGGATGCAGATGTGAAATTGTCATCTGTCATTGCAATTGATGCAACCAAAACAGCTCTCGGGCCTTGGGCAGGCTTGACAACATCCTTGCTTGTGGCAGTCTCTGTGTTGGGCACTGCCAATGCCGTTATCCTTTATGGTGCTCGATATCTAGTATTGGCCTCTGACTCTCTACCACTGGGTTGAATGTGCATGGTGATAGTCTAAATTATTGCTTGCACATTTTGTGGCAGTCTGCTTAGATGATATGGTGACAACAATCATGTTCTTGTAGTGTCTGATACAGTAGTTCTTTGCCATGCATGTATGGGGGCAGTATGCAGCAGCAAGGGATGGACAGGTACCCCAGATGCTGACTTGTTTAAAGCTTCTGGGACAACAAAATGGTGCACCATATGTTGCATTGCTTGCCCAGGTAATTCTATCTGAAGCTAATAGGGATGGATCATCTTCTCACTTATGCCCCATTCTTTTAATTGATACGTTTCTGATCATTATCTGTCAAAGTCACATCAATCTGTTTGAGTGGCTCAAAATTCACATACCAAGTGTAATGCACATCAAAAGGTGTATAAGGTGTTCCTCTTCTTATTGTTCTAATGCTGAATGTGTTATTTGCTGGTTGCACAATTCCTTCAAGGACTCTTACCTATCATGGTTAGTGTAGACTCCAAAAATTCCAGCCCAATCCCTTAGAAGTTCTTCATCACTGGAATACTGTTCCTTATTAGGCATTGTATGAAACTGTGTTTCTTGTTTGCTGCTTTCTCAATGCAATGCTTTGCAATCATGCAGGGAGCAATCTGTGTCCTTCTGTTGCTGCAATCCAGTGCCTTTATTGAGGTAAACATACTCTTCAGCATTGCCAACAATTCACCCTGTGTGTACAATTGCAGGTTTGCACTAATCATGGAGGTCTTTCATGACATTGTTTCCAACCAGTCATCTCCATGATTGCTTATGCATAATTATGACATTATATGCTATGGGTGTCTCAAAATTTCAGCTGCTGAGCTATTTTGGGATAGCATCATTTCTATTCCAAGCTCTCACTGGTGCTGCCCTCATCAGACTACGTCATTCCTTACCTGGCCTCCACCGACCATATTCTGTGACCTTCTACCCTCTTGCACCCCTCATCATGATTTGTTTTTCCTTGTAAGTTTATCCTGTTTCCTCTCTCATCTTCTCCAGCTTAAGTTTTGATGTTAAAGCATTAACTTCAGTGTACATATTTGGTGCTACATTGCTAGGCAAGGAATGATATGCAGTGAAGAGAAAAAGACAATAGTTGAAGTATGAGTTTGTTGCAATTTGGTGATGAAAAAAGAAGAGATTAATGTTGGCATGCTTGGATTGCTAAGTTTGCATATCCTTACCTTGTGCAGGTATTTGGTGGGATCAACATTTGTGTCAAATCCTCTACTATCAAGTTTAGTCCTAGTCTTTATTGCTGTTTCTTTCCCTGTCTATTTCCTCTTTGTATGTCCACCCTAACTTTACATGCTGTAAATCTGGGGCCTCCAGCACCCTGAACTTATCTATTTAAAAGTGGAGTGGTGGGTGGATAGGTAAGGTTCAAAATTTTAGAAGAAAAAAACTACAATACAGAAGAGAAGAGTGTAGATGGAGATGCTTGGATGAGGAGTAGGAAGTTGGACTGTGAGTGGAAAATGGGAGCCATCATGGAAGGAGGTTGTGTTCCAAGGTTGTTGCAAAATTATGTGTAGGGTAAAACCCTGAGGTAGGAGCATGCTTAAAGCATCATTCAGACCTGATGTTAGGGCTTATAGTGTCAGGCAGCCTCACATTTAGATAAAATCATAAAGAAAAATACACTTCTGTAAGTTACCACTAACCAAAGATGTTAGGTACAATTTGGTGTTCTTCACACCTAGGTTCATGTTGCCCTAAGTTAGGGCTTCATTGTTGGGAGGAATTCACCACTGTTGTAATGGATATCATCATGAATGTCACAATCAAGATTACTATGATAAATGTTAAGTGTAATAAATATTGCGTTAGACCCCACAATGAAGATTGTGCTATGTAACATTGAGCTAAAAATGGTCTCTTTACATAGGATTGAGTCAAGACTCAAAATTTAGGCTTTAGGTTAGGCTTGCATGTTAATTATCACAAATGTTAATGTCAAGTTAACATCATATGTCAGCAAGAATGCCACATCATTGATAATGCTACATAACAATACATTTGTGAATGCACCCAAAAATTAACTTAGCATTGGCTTAGCATTTAGTGTGAATGATGTTTAAGGGGCCTAAGAAAATTACCTTGTCCTATGGCTCTTATTTTGAGAATTTCTCCCAAAGGGTGAGGCAAAGGTTATCGTGAACCTAAACATTTGTAGATCTTAGGTAAGGAGCAGGTTTTTACTAGTGTTGGTAGGTTTTGATAGATTAAGGTTTGGGTTTGACATCAATTTTTGTGAATCCTCATTAGGTTCAAAATTTTGTTGAAATTAGATTTGGATTAGACCATGAAACTACTTTTGTTCAATAGGGACCCATGGTTTTAGGAAGGGCTATAAGTTCAAGCTAAAGATGGTGACAACCAATTTTGAGAATATAATTTATATGCAAACAAGTAGACGATTTCACACACACTAAAGACAATTCATTTTTTTCTTGGGGGTGCGAGTTGGGGGCTGTTGTGTTCTCAATAATGTCCCTCAAGTTCTTGATATGTTCCCGATAACATCACACTTTTATCTCATATGGTTTGTCCAAAGTTCTTCTCTTTTCATTTATGGCGGTAGTCTAAATGAAGGCATTACATCTTCACATAAGAACTTTAATTTTGAGGAGCTTCCCAAGTTGTGATTTTAAAAAATAATTATTTTATTTTATGGGCTAATCAAAGTGATTCATTTCTCCCAAAGCAACTAAGGAAACACCCATCTAATAAATAGACCTAATGATAGGTACCTTCTTGCAAAAAGTGAAACTCAAACTTTGATCTGATTGTTGGACTTTTTTTAAACATGTTCAAATTCTTTAGCCATGTAAGTGCAACTTCTGAAAAGTGCAGCAATCAAACAAAAAAGGAAAGTTATTAGTTTCAATTGTCATACATAATAATTAATACATAATCTTTTAGCTTCGATGTTGTGGGCTAGTAGAACAAAATTAATAAAATCAAAATAATAATAATTGAATGCAATGTAGATGGAACAACACCTAATTTTAAATCAAACTAAAGTGTAAATTCTTTGAGAGATTTTCATAATGAAACATGTTATAAATTAAAAAAATCACTCTTAGAATCGCACTCCAAACCAAAAAAAAGTTAAAAATCAAATAAAATGTTCCTTCGGAGACCACTAGTTCTTACAGCTACTCCTTCAGAATATGAGAAATTTTACACCTATAAGAAGGCATAATTTCATCCACATTCTTAAGGAGTGTTGCAATATACCTCTTTTCGAGGAAATCCATTCACAAATATAAGGTACCTTGCAAAATACCTGAGGAATTTTCTGGCAGTGCATTCCATAGGAGAAGAGAGGAGGTGGAAGATGTGTGGATGATGAGAAGGAAGTTGGACCACAAATCAATGATGGGATCATGGATTGCACTCCAAGCTTGTAGGAAAAGGCTTGATAGATACAAACATTTCAAGCTAATTCTTATCAAGAATGCTTTGATATGTTGTTGGAAACCTTGGAAAGAGGTTTTCAAAATTGGTTGGGTTGTTTGTATCTGGAGACTTGTTTCATAAACATTGTTGCTTCTTGGTCCCTTGGAGAAAGAAACTTCACATCAATCTGAATTTCAGTAAAATTTTGGCTTAAACTTGAATGGTACCATTAATGGCTCTTGGTTCCATTAAATGGTTAAATTCAACATTCCTTAAACTTGGTTTTATTCAACTAAGTTCCTTAAACTTGTTCAACTAACCAAGTTTTAACTAAGTTCAACCAAGTTCCTTAAACCAAGTTTCAACTAAGTTCAACCAAGTTCCTTAAACTTGGTTTTATTCAAGGTAAATCATTCAAGGTTTTATTTATTAATGGTACCATTAAACTTGGTTATCATTCAAGGTTAGAGCCATTATGTGATGGATAAAGCCCTTGGCCTCAGACTCTATTGAAATAAAGGCTTGCATGAGGCGGAGTTGCGCGTGATCATTACTTGAGTAAGGCTTTTGACAAAGGGCTTTACCATGTGCTAAGACCTTGTCAAAATTTTGTACTTTCCTTGTGAAACTCAACAACAAGCATTACGCTTTTTGAAATGCCTGTGCTATGAAAGAAAAATTATACACAGGAAAGTGCCCTCCAATTACACTACAAAATTTTGATGAGGTCTTTATGTGATGAGCTAGTCTGCTCCTTTCTTAAAGCACACAAAAGGCTTGGTTTGGTTAGTTGATTGATGTGAACTGGAGTTAATTTTACAGGCTTCTGATTGTGAAATCTGTGAAAATTGAAGCCAAGAGGAAGATATGTGCATACAAAATTTCCCCTGTTTAAGAGCAAGTAAGAAGGATTACACTATGCCATTAGTAGCTAGGCAACCCCACAACTCCTTTAACAAAACATGAATTTTGTGATGAAACTATTCTAAGGTAAAAAAGCAAAAACCCTAGATATGGCAAAACCTGTAAGACACGTGAAAAGGCACATGTAGGAGATTGGATTTTAGCTTGAGAGGGACACCTTGGGGAGCAAAGATCATATATAGGGTATCTCTGTAGAGATTGCCAAGACAAAGCACAAAATTCTCCTCAAAGGTCTAAAAGCCAAAAACAATCATTTTCTCAAAGGGGTGCACACACCAACAGATGGAACTTAAGGAGGAAATTTAGAAGAGGAAAAGTTTTTAAATGACATTTAACCCTGCAATTAACCCAGGGAATGTTGGACATTAGACCTTAAGGAGACCTCATAAGCCTATCAATCTTGTTTCATTTCTTTGGTAGGGCATATTGATCTATGCAAAACCTATTGGGACAACTAGTTGTGTTTGCCCATACATGCTTGGTAAAGCCTAAAATCATACCATCATGTCTACTGTCTTAGGGCAATAATAAGTTTTTATAACATAAAGGGCAACAACAATAATTTTTTTTGATTGGTTAAAAATTGATTTCACTATGATTTTTGTTATTAAATTTTCATCAAAGCCTTATTGAAGTTTTAAAAATAACATCAAATTAATTAAAAACATTTATATCTCAAAAACGAATTTTATATTAAAATTTTAATTTATTCTAAAATTGACATGTTTTATTTTAATCAATTCTTGCATAGTTTTTCAAATCAATTTTTTAAGAATCTCATTAATAAGACTTAAAAGAATTGAAGCTACTTATTTGTATGTTTATCAAACAAATTTCAGTTAAAAAATTAGTCATATGAATTGTCTTTTTACATTTCATAGTGATATGAAACCTTGTGATACAAAAAGGCAAGTGACAACCCAAAAAAAAATGATACAAAGACATGATTAAATCAGTTTTTTTTACATTCATATTTTGAGAAGAAACCTAACAAGTAGATGGGTAGACTTCAAAACAACCCATCAATGGGATAGGTGCACCCAAAATCTACACATATGCATCCATTAGCTTGGGGCAATAAAAAGGTCAGGAAGGTGTAGATTCATCTGCCAAATCGTGGGAATTTGTATGAGAGAAAATCCATTCTTAGGTAGCCTAAGGTTGTTTGTTGAATTTTGTGATCTCAAAAATTTGATGACTTTTTGCAAAAAAAGAAAAAGTTGAATTTATACTAGAAGAACACATTCCAAAAAAAATCCAATTTTTTGTCAAAAAATTAACAAAATGTGTGGGAATAAAAAGCATTGTAGCGTATGTGAATTGGTTGAAAAAAATTACATCTTTTGTAATAGTTTTATGGAAGAATAACAACCTTAAATTAGACTCCTGAAATGATTAATATATATTAATCATTCCAAGGTTGATTTTACTTCAATATTCAAAATGTTACATCAAGGCTTCTTTTCTAGGCTTAATAATGAACAATTATATGTTCATATTTTAAAGTTTCATATATTCAAATTCATTTAAATGATCTAAAAAATATTCATTATTCATAAGTTATAAAGATGGCTTTCAGATTAAATCTAAGTTTCATAAGGATGTATAATTAAAAATTATAGTATCAGATTTTTTATAGATCAAGTTAAATTTCAGTACATGATGATATTTAAAGTTTTTACAAATGACATGATGTATTACATCATTTCCAACTTCTAAGTGACATCTTTTAAATCCAATCCTAATCAATATGTTATAATTTATAAGATGATTCATATAACAGTATCAATTGGGTTCTTGAAACAAGAAGCGTAGATTTAAAAAATAAAATGCAACAAAATAATCAAACTCACTTTCATGCATTTAAAGTGATTAATCTTAACTTCATATTAGCCTTTTTGTGTTTGTGAAATTTTGCACAAATGTGACAGAAAGTTCATATAAAGGATATGGTTATTTTTAGTCACATTTATGTCTTAGGAATATGTCACAAATGATAAAAGAAAACATTTTTTGACGGTAGACTTTTGGTGAACTGGAATCTGGGCTCTTTTGATAGATGACTTTGCCTTGGTTGTTCTCCAAAGCTCACTTTAAAGGCCTGAATACATTTTGCAATCCAAATTGCAGTTGGCAGTTTTTGCCTTCAAGGAGATTGATATGAACACCAGCAGCAGCAGCACAGAGTGTTTATGTTGGTGAGAGATTGAGATGTGTATGGATTGAACTCCGCTGTTTTATGACACAAACCCATGTGGAGCATGTGGCAATCTGGGTCAGATAGATTAGATCATCACATTTCCATTATCACCTGCATTGACAAGGTGGTTGGGACCAACCAGGGATATGCAGCACACAGCTCCATTGGCAGCTGATAAGAAGGCTGCTCATCATCATCATCACGAGGAGAGGAGCAGCCGAACAGAGTGTTGATGTGTTGGTGAGAGCTTGAGATGTGTATGGATTGTTCAGGCAGGTTTTATGACACTAACCCATATGGAGGAAATGGAAATCTGGGTTAGATAGAATAGATCATCACATTTCCATCATCACCTGCAACAACAAGGCGGTCGGGACCAACTAGGGATATGCAGCGCACACCTCCATTGGCAGTTGCTCCCAGTCCATATAAGCATTGTCCTGTCAAGAGCTCATGCACCAACAAAGTTCCATCTCCCCCTCCACTCCATGCCAGGGGCCCTGTTAAATCCCCCAGCTCTTTTTTGTGAGGACATGACATGCATGACTCTCTGAAACAGTGGTACACTGACTGTACACACACCTTTGGTACTGTTCTTGATCTGTTGTTTCATAACAGGAAGAAGGCCTTGACCATGATCCCTTTCTTTGTTCATCAAAATGCAGAAAACTCCACACACACACACACACACCCATGATGCTCCATTTATCAACACAGTAGAAATGTCCAATATTGTCACTATGCACCTAACACTCTGGGGCTTGGTTCCAATGCTTTTTAGGTCATGGGAAGTGTTCAGAGAGAAACTCTCGACAAATTGGCAGGTGTGGTGGAAGGCATTAATTACCAGAAACATAAAGACTGTATATGAAATCCCGATGGCTTGACAATGTATGTAGCACTCGGAATGACTTTCGTGGATCCAAAACCTTCAGATTGTTGTCAGCACCTGCAGTCACAACAATGGGGCCAACTCCTGAAGCAGTGTAGGATACTGCTATGTTTGACAAGGCTCCCTTAGACCCCTCTGTATTGTTCCTGCAGAATATAAGACATTTCATTGGTGTTTTGTTCTATCACATTTGTGCTGAGCACTACTTGTTGATGAGGAATCAATATCTTAGATTTCAGATATCTATATTCCTTTGACACGAAGATGAGGATCAAGATGAAATTCCATGCTTCTTGTATCCCTCGGTCCGTAAGTGGCAGGAGCAACTCTTCTAGGAGACTTTGGAGATGGCAGCAGCAGGAGAGAAAAAAACATGATCGTGATTCATGAAGCAAAAGACGTACCTGTGTAAAGCCACAGACTGAACTGGTGCTTTTGCTCTGAAGTCCCACACTTGGAGAATCCCATCTTGGCCTCCTGTGAGGAAAACCTGTTTCCAATCCTCGCCAGAGGATTTCGTTCTGCTGGTGTTGTCTTCAAGGCACTCCAGCGCGGTCAGATGACCTTCATGTGCGTTTTTGCAGTGGAGAAGTGCTGTTGCTCTGGCTGCATCCCACAAGATGACTTCGCCTTCCCTTGATCCGCTGACAATGGAACCCTGAGAGCTCAAAGCGAAACCCATGACTGCACCTTTGTGGCCTTTCAAGCATGCCACCGACTTGAGTTGAAGCCGGCTCAAATCCCAAAGCATCAACGTCTTATCATAACTGGAACTCACTGCCAGGGATCCTTCTGCACCCGCTTTCACTGCAGAGATGGACGCCGTGTGCCCCTTCAAATCATGGCAACGAACCACCTTCTTGTCCCACAAGCAAAGCTTGCTATCCATGCCACCACTGAGGATGCGCCCATCTTGCAAATAGTCCACACATGTCACCCATTCCGTGTGTCCATATTGCTTCCCATACAAAGTGCGCAGAAACTTCCTTTCTTGACAATCGATGATGTAGAGCGCATGATCTGCGGACCCTATGCATGCCTCTGTTCCTCGCACACTCATGCACAGACTCGGACGATCGGACACATTCACCACACTTCCTGCGCTGTCTGATGGACCCTTCATCCATTCCCGTGATATGTAGTTTGCTGCTGGAGCAGCACCTCTCAACCCAGGGTGAGGTTGCGGACAGTATGCACTTCGACTAGACGATGACGAGGACTCTGCAGCCTCAACTGTTCTTGCTTGCATAGTTGCTGCAATTGCCTGCGCTGCCACTGATCCTCCTCCTCCTCCTCTAGCATTCTCCTTCTTTTCGCTGCTGCCTGACATCATGCAGGCAGCAACTGTAGTGCTTATCGACTGAGGAATGAGCACTTCTGAAGGACTATTCCTGCTGCTGGTGATGCTGCCCGGTGGCGGAGGAGTAGCAATCTTTCTACCACCAGAAGACTGCTGCTGCTGCACCTGCTGGCTGTTTCCATTTGTGTTTGATGCAAAGGAAGAAACCGTTCCAGGTGGTATTCTAGAGTCGGGGCTTATGCTAAGTCTTCTCAAATGGTTTAAGGTTCTGGACGTTGCATGGTTTGCAAGCACGCTCGCTGCGCAAGCATGATCATGACCATGAGAGCTGCGACTTCTATCGGATCTCATCCCAGTAGTACTGCTGTTGTTGCTACGATCCTCACGATTTCCCGTAAAAGAGCTTGTCAGGCCTATTTTGCTTTCAGAAAATCCTCTGTGAACTGATAATTTTCCTCCTGCATACACAGCGCCTGCGTCCGCCGCCACGTTGCTGCAGTTACTTGCATTCACGCGTAATGATTTAGGATCAGCAGCAGCTGTCAATCTTCTGCCGCCGACTGTAGAAGAAGCACTACTCCCTCCCCTAATCATGCTGGGCCCCTTCATACTATTTGCACCATCAGAAGTAGTACCGCTGCTGCCGGTCCTTCCAATTACACTATTACCACCACCACCACTAGTATAGTTTCTCAAAGCAATTTCTCCCACTCCTACTCCTCCTCCTCCACCACCACCACCATAGCCCCCACTGCAATTGCCACCACGTCCCCTCATGCTTCAATCCTTGTGCAGGACACGATCTTTGGTCAATTTCTGTGGAACAAAATTTGTGAGCATCAGGATCAGGCATGATTTAATTCATGTTTGTGAATCTTGATCACTTGAGCTTTCATCTTTGGGAAGAATAAGAGTTGCGAGGATTTGGTGCTGCAGAGTTTTGTGATGATTATCAGTGAAAGCAGAAAAGAACCGCCTTGTCGCTCGCTGCGGCGCGCATACGCGGGTTTGGACTTGGGACGTAATGGGGAGGAAAGGAAGTTAGGAGTTGACGGGTGGTTGCTGCCGGGCGGAGAATTTCCTACACGAAGAGACACCGCCCGTAGAAAAACCAACTAGCTTTGATATGGTTATTTTTAAATATACAAAGAAATTGCTCCAACCGGCCATAATAATAATTGCTTTAATCTCAATTATTTTATCACTTTGTAATGATCCTAAAACAAACACAGATAATAGGAATAATACTACCATGGCATCCAAGGTTTGGGGACAGGGTTTTTTTTTTGTTTTGGTTTTGTTTTGTGTGTTTCATCCACAAGAGGAATTAGGCAAATTTGGATACAGGTCAGAGAAGAAAATACAAATATTTCAGCATACTCCTATATTTTGGCAATCTACTGAAACCTATTGTTTAAATATGGCGATTTCAGGGGAAAAAAATCCTTTGTATGTCTTTTTGCCAAAAAAATTTCCCCCAAAAAAGAATTCTGGTTCAACTTGGGGATCTTCCATTTGGTAAGCCCGACCCACTAGTTAAACTTCTTTATGAACCCCTCCAGACTTAAAGAAGAAAAAACCTATAAAAATAAATAAATAAATCGAGGACGGGAACCCATATAGCAAAAGTACAAGGCAAATGAGAATACAAGTAGACACAACCCAAAGAAAAACAAAAGCAAACAATCAACAAAAATCAGGTAAAGACCTTATGCAAAGAGGTCATGGCTATGAAATGCCAATCAATGATGACAAAAAAGACCTAAGATGAAAGAGTTGTCATCTACCACAAATTGGCTAATGATGGAGGTGCACTAGCTATGATGTGTGAAAGAGATGAAGAACATTGACCAAGTGCAACAGCCCACTGAAGAATTATTATGGCTTATGCATGTTGCAGGACTATGGACAAAGGTTGTTAATAATAAAAAACAAGTATTGAAGTGACTAAAGGAGATTGCTAATGATGTGCGATAATGGTCTATGCACAAGCAATAAAAAATGAATCAAAACAAAAATGAAGACACCCATACATGTCAATAGTAAGGGAAATGAAATCATTGTTTGGTGCTCACTCAATGTATGATCATGTCTTTTCCGAAGCAGCCATCATTGTTGCATGTGTTATCATCATCGATGTTTGTTGCACAATATTTGTGCGAGTCGGGTCAACAATGATGATGTCCATCAAGGTCCGAAAACCATTGTTGGTGATAAGGATATCCACTCCTCGTCAAGTGTGGTGAAGGAAAAGGTGGGAGACCTCCCTTTAAACATGTGCTCCACTCTCCAAAATAATAGTTATGATAGTATTTCAAATTGTATCATGAGTTATTATACGATCATTCCCATAAGGGCATCGAAGCAAATGAGTACATAGATCATCAATGGTATGACCACATTAACATTGTGAAAAATGGGCACTCGTAGATTTTGCCAAGCCAAAATGGGTACATAATGTTGTAAGGAAGTGGGTTAACGATAAACGAAATACAGGTGTGGTAAGACGAGTTAATAACCAAACACCTACCCCTAGACCCGCACATGAACAGAGATGCGTTCCCACAATATCTAAAGGATCATCTATTAAAAGTAAGGCAAATTCTTGCTCATGTAGGCGATTTTCCAAAGAAGCTTGCAATTAAGGATAAAACTGAACCACTAAGTTTTCAAAAGGTGGGACTTGAGAACGAATAACCTAGGGTATCCAAGCCTAGGTATTTCATAGTGCCATTTGGAATAGGGAAAGACCAAACTCAACATGTGCTATTATATTTAGAAGAATAGGGTGATCATCTTACTAGAAACGAATGGTAGGCGCAAGAACAATTAGTGCCCAACATCCCAAAAATGTCGGGCCATCAGTTTAAACCACAGAAGGGAGGTCAAGCTCACTTGAAAAAGCAGGAAGAATGGCCTGATGATGAACTAGGTGACCGATAGAACCACTAAAAGATCCTGCACCAAGTAACTTCTCCAATGTAACTATGGTATGAATATCAAACTTAGTGTAATGTTGCAAAATACCTCAAAATGGAAACACTATACGAAGCAAATAGCTAGGATGTTGGGCACAACAAAACAAAAACACCTCAAAAGCCGCCTGAAGATCTACAAACATAGGAAGGTTAGATATCGTCCCAAGATCCTCATGAAAAGCTTTAGCCACAAATGATTTAACGAATGATCTAGATTCCACTAGTGCGCCCAAAATATGAAAACCCAAGTTAGAAATAAGAAAGTTAGGAGGAAGTGATATAGAATGGTACAACTTATGTGAGAACTGAACTTTACTAGTTGCATTGAAAGCCCTAATGTAACAAACTTTTGTTACAATCATAAGAAAACATAACCACATTTGATGTGGGACCTATTATATGCATATCATTTGCCAACAAAAGGAAAACACAAGTAGGGTGGGTTGTTGCTATAGTGCAAAGAGCGTGGAGGTGAGAGATAGCAAAAAACACTCCTCCCAATGGGTCTTCCTGTCATGTACTTGATTCTGATGAAATGATTAGGAGATTCCCATGTCGAGAAGCCTATGAAAAATATAATGGGGATGGGCATGCATAAAATCATCGAATGAATCAAAAAAGTTAATATAAAAAATCGAATGAAGACTGTAACTCTTGATAAATGGTTGACTGTGACACCGAATTAAAGGTGTTACAAACATCCACCTATAGCACCACCTAATCTGGGCGCAAATCTAACATTGCTTGAACACCATGAACCACTGTTTCACACTCACCATGAATCATTACACCAAACTGATGAAGATTAAAATGCTCCATGAAAATATCCTTAAACTAAATAGCCAGTGTGTGGACAACTAGGCAATAGGTCATGTCATTGATCATGATGGGATATATGTTTCCAGACTATTTTCCCAATGTTAAAAGTTGATATGTAAAAAATAAAAGCGAAACTGAGGGTGGAACATGACCTTTAACAATATGCCCAAATACCTCGAAAAAGAGGTCGAAACCACTCGCACAATCATTTGGGACAAAACAATTTTGTAAAAGTTCATACATCATACTTGAAAGGCCATTGGAAAAAAGATGTGTTGAACGAGCCAAAGCAAAAATAAATGCTTCCCAATCAAAGTAACATTGGTCTTAGGATGGAAATCATTATCAAAAGGGACATATTAACCTCAACAAGTGGATGGAGAAGGCTTTCACTCCCATGGTCTCATCAAATGGGGTTGTAGGTTTGTTTGGAGCTAGTGCATGTATTGTTCAAGTGTATTCCCTTACATGAATAAAGGCTTGTGCACATGCATAATCGTGCTAATGGAGGTGGGGTAGGATCTAGAGTTGATTCCAAACATCTACGAGAAGTTAAAGCATGTGTTCTAATTGTGTGTTCCTGTTGTAATGTCTCCAATTGCTAAGTAGGATCTAGAGTCCATTCCACTCATCTATGAGAAGTTAAAGCATGTGCTCTAACCATGTGTTCTTCCTATAATGTCTCCTAGTTGCCACCCATGTAATGATGCAAACGAACATGAATATTTTGGTGGCCTTTCTCATCACCTCATGGAAGAAAAGACCAACACTAAGAAAGGAATAACAAAAAAACATGCCAAACTACAATATTGAAAGGATCGGATGTTAATCAAAATAAAGGGAGATGCAAAGCCCACTAAACATCAACTCAAAGAGAAGTTTCAAAATGAAAAATGAGAAAAAAAAAGTCTCGTGTATGATAGACAAAAAGTATAGGGGTCAACCTTTTCACCACTATGACAAGCATGTTGAAAATCATAAATTGTGGTGGCACTTGTCAGTTGATGGGTTTAGTGTTAAGTATGGTTGTACCATGGTAAATTCAACATGTTAGCAAATAATCATCTTATTTCGAAGATTGCACATCAAAAAATATTATCTGTTTTCCTTCACAAGAATTTTTTCTTTGAAAAATCTTTTTTCTTTTCAAAATTTCATTTCTAAAAATAATATAACTAGTGTCAAAGTTGCTAAGGTACTATGGTATACTAAAAGGCCTTGCTAAAATTGAGTCAAACTTTGTTTAGTTGATGGGTATAGTCAAGTCACACTCAGGGTACCCAAAAAGGATTATCACATTGCAAAGGTATGCAACTCACAAATTCAATTATGAACTATTTAAAAAATATATATATGTATGTCAAAATTTGAAATGACTAATGATTAGTATAAGTTGCAATGGTCACATAAATGGTTCAATTAAAAAATTCGTCACAATTCAATATCCTTAAAATGTTACAATATTTATTACAATCCTAGTCATAGAAACTATAGTATGATCAGAAAATCGTAATCATAAAAAAATCATAATTTTTTTTTCTTAGTTTCTTAATTTCTACAAGATGTGTTAGATGATGATATTTGTCATGTAAATGCATTTCTAAGGTTTGGATATATCTAGGTAGCTTTTGGGGATCTTCTCTAGATGTTCCATCTTAAAACCTTTTACTTGCTTTGTTCCTTCCTTCTCTATCAAAATTTTGACATTAGTTGGCCTCTTTCAAGTGCCCTTCATGTGGGGTTTTAAGAGACTTTTGGGCTTATTTTTTTGGATTGCCATAGGTTGGCCCCCTTGGTGCACCAACAAACTTCTCTCCCCATTTCTTATGGAGGGATCGACTTCATTTTCACAAAGTTCATTGTGTCAACGGCCTATTTAAAAAGTTAAACACTTATGCACCTATCATTCCTACTAGATTATTATTGGATTGTCATTTGTTCTTATTGGAGGTGATAGGTGCTAACAATTTTGGTTTTTCCCCTTCTAGGCCCACTTAAAGTTAGCGCATGAACTCTTTCCCCTAGATGTGTTCACTTGCATTCCCCCTTAAATGGGTAGTTTGTAGAAAGGGGAGTAGATCGACTTCAAAAAAACATTTTGAATATATTGCACGACCATTCCTTCTCCACCATCATCTTTGACATGATTTTTTATTCACATTGTGCATGTTTGAAATCCTATATGGGCCCAGGGGTGGGTCCATAACTTTTTTTCACTTGATCATTCCATCTTTCCATTTAGTTCAAATGTTTTTTCCTCTACATTACAAACTAGGTTGGGCCTCCCCCATCCTTTAGTTTTTGGGTTGATTCATTGCATTAGTGACCATCTTCTAAATCTAATGGGGATCATCCTCGTCATTGTTTCCATGGTGAAAAATAGACAACATTTCATGAAACCATTCAAGATACCTTCACCTCCATTACAAGGGATTGTTAAAAATTAGGAGATCTATTCAAGTGCAAACATAAATCTTTATTGAAAAGAAACTACAACATAATGCTCACAACACAAAACACAACATCAAGAACTCTCCAAGGTTCTTATCACATGAAATACACAAACTTGTGTAATGAAGAAAAGAGAGCCAAACCATCAACACCAAGGTATTTAACTAAAAGACCAAACCACAAATAAACAAACTAAAATAAGTAACGAAAGTAATTCAACCTTGTGAAAGTAACACAATTACTTTCCTACTCCAGTAACTAATGAAACCTAACTAGTTGAGCTTGAATTCTCAACATTCCCCCTCAAGCTCAAATCCACTTCTAGTACACCAAGCATTTTTCTAAA
>Ga0116227_10005661_pt1 | contig 26130 bp, 19 predicted proteins | sample S1TSphgellanicum_FD_89693 | JGI IMG/M metagenome (GOLD analysis project Ga0116227, IMG submission 89693) | Host-associated microbial communities from peat moss isolated from Minnesota, USA - S1T2_Fb - Sphagnum magellanicum MG | ecosystem: Host-associated > Plants > Peat moss > Unclassified...
GTCACTTGTTGTCACATATGTGCCACGGTCCCGTTCTATTCTAGGTGAGAAACCAGAGGTTGTGCTTACAACCTCTGAGGTGGATGATGACCACGTATAATGTATTACTCATTATTTTTATGCAAATTGCCATTGAGGCTTGTGGTTCTATATTAATGCACAATGTTCATTGTGTCAAAGTTTTTAGCAAATTTCAACCTTTATAGTTTTGCAAGTAGGCCCTCTGGGAACTTTGTACTACTCTCCTTTGCACTACCGCATGTACTACCTCAATGTCACCGAGATTTTATGCGACTTAAAAAAGGCCGTGATAAATCAGATGACATTGCAAAACCTTTTGCGAAATTTCCTTCTCCATTAACCCTTTTACTAGTTTGCGAGCTAACTAACATCACAACTTGCGATCCGTCCACCACCAGAAAGTTTTGTAAAAAATTGTGATGAGGTTTGCGATACATATTCCATTGCAACATGCGATGCGCCGAATAACGCAAGATTGTGATGTCCTGTGACTCTCAAAGTGTTTAGCGATACTTTTTGTATTGTAAAATGTGCGATGTTGTGAGTATGATTAAAAGTTGCAAAGTGTGGAATATCACTAGGGTGGACGGACACTTAGCGGGTCGCAAAGTTTTGTTTGTGGTATATGTCGCAAAAGTGTTGCGATGATTTAAGGTACATTATAAATTAGCGATGGTTAGTGAACCACAAGGTGCGATGCGTGTCACATTGCAAATATGGCAGGTTGTTTTTGCTTCGCAAACCCTTCCGGTTTTTTGTTTGGCCCTTCGCAAAAAGGCACAATATGTAGTAGTGACACTAGCTAAGGTTTAACAGCAGCAGCAGCAACAACAACAACAACATGTGGCCTTCACAGTTCACATATTGCAAGAAAAAGAACAAAAGTAAGCATGAGTTTTTTTTGGCAAAGTTCAGATAAGGGTTTTGGAAGCATGAGATTCCAGAAAAATTGTCTCACCAAGTTGTATCTAGGATCCTGCAGGATAAAGCTGGGTCATGTGTGGTGAAGTGATTTTGTAAGCTTTGCTTCAATTGGGTCTTTGTCAATGCAATGCCAGCATTTCCGCAAGCAGTCAGGGACATGGAATTTTGTGATCTACATTAGGTTTTTGCTTATAGCTAGAGATCTTCTATAGCATTGGGTCTTTTGATTTTTTGTGACAGTAGACTCTCCTGAGCTATGCATTCCAGTTTGGATAATTAGATATGGATCTTTAGTTCCAGATACAAATTCGTATATGATTCTTTATTTCAAGTCATATCTTGAGAGCGGTTTAGAAAGTCAGATTGGGTTTTGGAATATCTTGCAGCTTGAACACTACTAGCTCATGCCTCCTTGTCTTAGCATTGGGTTTTCAGCACTTTATGTTTGATTGCTTCAGATTGTTGGTATTGGGTTCCCTTGTCAAGCATGCTAAAGAAAGTTATGTCCCAAAGAATCAGGGTTAGGCTTTGAGGTTTGTGGGGCAAATGCTTCCTAAAGGAGGTGTTGGTGCTTGAGTGCAGCAAAGTTCAGAGTCAGTCTTTATCAGTGTCTTCTAATCGAATGTTCTTATTGATTGGAGCTAAGAGGGCTAATGGGTGTGGGAGGATAAGGAGAGAATTGAAAGAGAGGCCTGCACAAATGTTTCTAAATTTTCCTTTCTGTGCTCAGTTGTTAGATAATGTCCTTGCCTTTGACCATCTGAATCTTGAGTAAGGGTACTTGAATTACTGAATTGCTGCGAAATTGGTTTTGTTTGTTTGTGGGCATGAACAGTTCACAGGGATGGGAGGGGAACATAAGAAGCAGCCATCATTGGCAGTGCAGGCAGCGCAAGTGCTGATAGCAATGGTGGTGATGGATACATGGCAGTATTTCATTCATCGCCTGATGCATGTCAACAAGTTCTTATACAAGCATATTCATTCACAGCACCACCGCCTTGTGGTACCATATGGTTTTGGTGCCCTCTATAATCACCCAGCAGAAGGTTTCTTGTTGGACACCATTGGGGGTGCTGTGTCCTTCCTTGTGTCAGGAACGACCCCTCGCACGGCTACCTTCTTTTTCTCGTTGGCTATGATGAAGGCAGTGGATGACCACTGTGGGCTGTGGCTTCCAGGGAACCCATTCCAGCGCATTTTCTCCAACAATACAGCATACCATGATATTCACCATCAACTCCATGGCAACAAGTATAATTACTCACAACCCTTCACTGTGACGTGGGATAAACTCCTTGGAACACACATGTCATATGTTGTTCATAAAAGAGCCAATGGTGGATTAGAAGCCAGACCAGTAAAAGTTTATGTTGAGCTGGAAGATGCCAAACCCATAAAAACTGAATAGATTCCCTTTCTTCATCTCCTCAGATACTGCTCAAGTCCAAAAGGGAAGTCTGCTCAATTGGACTTATTCCTAAAATCAGTTATTAAGCTCAATGACTTGTTTTGTGGTGAGTTGCTACTGAATTAGGAGAGTTGGATAGGTGAATTACATATTCCAGGCACTTAACAGTTGAGTTATGAGCTTTGGGGGATTCCCAAAGAAAAGCCACTAATACTTTCTTGAATCACGTTACACTGTGAGACACTTTGAATCAAATATGATCATGGAATCTGTACAGAGGGGTGATAAATAGCATCTGTATTGGTCCAGAAAACCCACTTCTGGGCTTGTGCCTCACCAGGGCATATTACTACTCATGTTTGGAGTTTGCTGTGTATGTACCTACCCCCCACTGTCCCCCATCTCACCTATAAGTTTAAAATGTGCTACTCTCATCCCCACCCACCTACCCACCCTACTACCGACCTACATACCAACACTTTAAGTAGGTACCTACCAAACCCCACCTACATGGCTACACCTACTACATGGTTGTCCCTGCAATAGACCCTCAACGGTCAACAACGATGAGGAAAAAATAAAATGAAGATATTGCATGGAACTTGCTCTTGTTCATTCAAACAAATAAATAAGGGGATGATTAAAATATTTAACACCTTCTATATGAGGGTATTGCAAAGCAAGTGGATAATCAAAGTGATATGGAACTCAAGTTCAATTTAGATGCATTTAATGCATGTTGTACTCAAGTTCATAAAGCAAAATACTTAATGAACATGCAATACCCCATTCTAGGTACCCTTGAAATAGTTTGGGCTCAATATCATATCTTTCAACAATTCAAAAGGTATTGCATAGCCCTTGCAAAACCTAGAAGGAATGTAACACCCTCATTTGGCTAAAGTGTAATACCCTCATTGGGTCACATTGCAATACCTTCATTGGGCCACATGACAAAACCCTTTTCAAGGTATCTTAGAAATACATTGGGCTTCATAACATATCTTTTGACACGTGAAGGGGTAATGCATAGCCTTACCAAAACTTAGAAGGATCTCAATACCTTCATTTGTGCTACATTGTAAACACCATAGTTGAATTATTTTGGTCTAGGTTATCAGAGGGGTATTGTTCATGCCCAAAACTACTTAATACACCTATAATACCCCTTTCAAGGTATTCTAGAAATACATTGGGCTCCATAACATATCTTTTGACATGCGACAGGGTATTGCGTAGCCTTATCAAAACCTACAAGGAAACTAATACCCTCATAAGGGTCTTCTATAATTAAACACCAAGGGTTTACATTGCTTTTAGAAAGGTATTGCTCATGTCCAAAACTATTCAATACATCTATAGTACCTTGTAGTGTATCGCAAAAATACATTGGGTTCCATAACATATTTTTTGAAACTTGGAGGAGTATTGTATAGCCTTACCAAAAACTTAAAAGGAATGCAATACCTTCATTGGGCTACATTATAAACACCATGGGTTGAATTATTTTGGTCAAGGCTATTAAAGGGGTATTGTTCATGCCCAAAAAGACTTAATGAACGTGCATTACCCCTTTCCAGGTACACCATAAATACATTGGGTTCCATAACATATCTTTTGACGCACTCTCAAATCCCTTGTTGAACCCACTTGAGGGTCCAACTATGTAAAGTTGCGGAAAGTTGGGACTTGAGGGGCGCTCTCGACTTCCAGCACTAAAAAGGGGTAGAGGGGCTTGCTAGAAGTCCCGGGATTAGACTAGGAAGAGGGACTAGATTATCAAGCTTGAATCTGCATCCAAAACCAACCACAAGAGGGTTAATTAACATTCGGGAACACCCTTAGGTGTTGGGACAAGCCACGGGCACTTTGACACATAAGACTCACCACGGCCCGGACTCAGGGGAAGCCACCACCTTCCCCCATATAGTATACTTTGCAACTCTCCGCCGAGGCTACATCCAAATGGCTTTTTTTCCCGGGACTCCCAAGTTGGAGTCCCGAAATTGTCCTGGGTTGGAGTCTCGGGACTTTGGACGCTCATAGCTCCTCGCCTCAAACTCAGATTGGGACGAGGTCTAAACCAAAGTTGTAGCTCTCGTCGAGAGCTTTCCAGCGCCATGTCACACTCCTTCAGGCAACATTGGGAAGAGGTCGGTTCCCAACTTTTAGTGGTCGGGAGTCAAACTGGCAGTTTGACTCATGGCCCTTCTTTTGCCCATAACTTGGGCTGAAGATGTCCAAATGGCCCATGCGAGGCCATTTTGGGCATTTACGCTTCAAGACCTTTCCATTGATATAAAGTACACACCAAGGCAAGGAGATTTGACCCCTCAAATCGTCTTCTAAGTTTTCGGGAATCCCGGAGGACTCCATTTTCCCACTTTTGGGAGTGTGAGTTGCATTCTCACATTTAGCCCCAAAGTGGGGTTGCGACATCTTTTGACACATGCAAGGGTATTGCGTAGCTTTACCAAAACCTACAAGGAAACAAATACCCTCATTAGGGTATTCTATAATTAAACACCATGGGTCTATACTATTGGAGGGGTAATGTTTATCTTCAAAACTACACAATACACCTGTAATAACCTTCATAGGTTATCCTATAAATACATTAGGCTCCATAACTTGAAACGTGGAAGGGTATTGCTTATGGTAAGGAATATTCAATGCACATGCATTACCCCTTTGTAGGATATCCTAGAAATACATTAGGTTCCAAAACATATCTTTTGAAACTTACAAGGGTATTGCATAGTCATATAAGAAAACCAATATTGTCATTAGGGTATTCAATAATTAACACCATCGGTCTACACTATTGGAGGGGTATTTCTCATGTTCAAAATCACACAATACACATGCATTACCCCTTATATGTTATCTTAAAAATACATTGGGTCCATAACATATTTTTCCAAACTTGGAAGGGTAATGCATAGCCCTACCAACATGGGCTAAATTATTTTGGTCTAGACTATTAAAGGGGTATTGCTCATGCATAGGAATATTCAATGCACATGCATTACCTTTTTTAGGGTATCTTAGAAATCATTTGGGCACTATAACACATCTTTGGAAACTTGTAAGGGTATTGCATAGCCATACCAAAACCTAGAAGGAAAACAATACTTACATCATATTGAAATAATATTTTAAACCATGAAACAAAAGGATATTTTTAAAAATACTTATTCCATGTTCAATATAACGTGCCCTACATATTGATTCAAGTAAATGAAAATATTACAAAGTTCTTCACATTGATGGTAGAAGGTCACTTGAACAAAGTTATCGAGTTTAAATGCAATACCTGCATCATCATGGGATATTTGCATTCACCATGAAACATAAAAATATTTTTTAAATACTTGATTCCTTGCCAATATATCATGAAATTCATGTTTTCGAAATTATTTATTCACTTTACAATATGATTTAACATATATAAAAATAAATGTAATGGAAAATTGGTCACATTGATGGTACAAAGGTTTAGGTTTTAATGTAAAATTTACTAATTAATGTTAAAGTTCAATGATGTACATATTTATGTTTTTCCCTCTTAAAGTTTTAAATTCATCTCAAAAAATAAAACTATAAAGTCTCTAATTTAACAAAATTTTAATATTATTTTAATGAATATTTTTAAAAAATTAATTAAAGCACATGATTTTCTACCTTTTTTTAATGGTCTTTCCCATATATCAATCCTATGTATGATTGAAAATTTATTTAAAACTTTTTTGATATATAATAAATAATTTTTAGCCTAAAATAATTATATAGTAGGTTGGTGATATTTTATATTTTATAAAGATATAACACAAGTCCTTATGTAAATTTAATTTTTTATATGTATAATATTGGCTTAAATATTGGTCTAAATATATTGTTATTTATAACATATCGAGTAATACATTATATATAATTGATGATATTATGGAATCATATTATTCATTCATATATATATATATGTGTGTGTGTGTGTGTGTGTTCATATTTATTTTAACTTGGTATAATTTTCAATGAAACATTTGATGGAGGAGGAAGGTGGGGCAAACAAGAAAGTCTTTGACCCGTTGACCCCTATGCAAAGTCTTGGCCCCAACGTGAATGGATGGTGCATTGAGGCAGTGCTCCAAAGTTGTAAGTTCTTTTCTTTTTCAAAGTTGTTATACATTGCTTTCCTTGCAAATCTTGAGCATTTAGTCCTGTCCCTTGGGTTAGTTTTCAAATGAATTAGTACACCATGAGGATGGAGGATATTGTTAGAAAGATGTAAAAGATCCCCTGTTTCTAATCATTCCGCCATGAGGGAGAGGATGTTGTTGGATCCCTGCAAGAGATTCATGTAATTTTTTTGCAAGAATATGGACATAGGTTTGGAGAAAACATTCACCTCAGGTTACGAAGTGGTCAACCGTTGCTGGTTCATCTAAAGGTTATAAAAAGAGCAACTTGTTCTAGAGTCTTTTTGAGCAAGGTTGGCAAGATGTTGTTCATGTTGCTAGATTGGAGAAAGGTGACCATATCATCATTTCCCTTAGGGCACATTCAAAATTTCACATGTATGTCTTTGATGGAATCGGAGGAGTCAAGAAGGAAAACAAGGTTTGGGGCCAAAAACACATACAACCAAATGCAATTCTAGAGAAGAAAATAGTATCGTCTTTGGCCTTTGATCGACCTCATGCTCAACAAGTAAGAACACAAAGTTGCAATGTTGATGAGGTCAACAATAGGACCTCTGGGTCCAAAGAGATGACAAGAAATTGTTTTAGTTCATGTTTTATGTTTCCAACTTTCGTCAAATACTTGGCTCCCTATAGTATATATTCTTATATAAGGAACTCGTCATATCTAGTGAGCAATCTTTGGACATGTTGATGATGACAAACCAAAACCATGAATGAAAGAACATATTAGACAATTGGGTTTATAAATGTCAAACATGTTTGAACTTACATGAGGAGTTTCAAAATAATCAAGAAGATGATTGTTATTCACCTTAATGTTGACAAGCATAATGCTTGATTTGTAAGAGATTCCACATTGCTTCATGTAGTAACATGGAAGTTTTTTTAAAAAAGGTGTAGGTATGACACGTCCAAGTGGTAAAAAATGGTCAGTAAAGTATGGGTGGTGTGCCCACTTTTAGAATTCCAGGGGCTATTTTACAACTAAATGGAATGCATTTGCAGTTGATAAGGAGCTCACGATCACAACAAGCTTTTCTTCACAATCACCTCATCATCTACTACCATTGTGAAAATTCTTGGGACAACAAAGGTAATGTTGAGTGCTGATGACAAGGTTGATAAAGATGATTCTGAAAATGACACTGAAGAGGAAGATATTGTAAATGATGAAGACTATAAGGAGAAGGACGAGGATGATGATGACGACGACAAGGTGGTCATGTTAGCAAGGAATAATGAAGAACATTTTTATCAAGAAGATGATTCCATGGTGTTGATTAGTCTAACAAAGATGAAAATGATGAAGAATTACCCAAGAGCCAAATGTACCCCATGGTTGCATCAACACATCAACTGAAAAAATATTTCAAAACTTGATGGTTATAACCAAATCTGTGAACTACAATACAAAAGCCATTCAAACCTAGCTTAACAAGTTATGAAACTAAATTGAAATGTCTTATGTTACGAATGTCATCAATGTTTTGCTACAAATACAATAAGAATTACAACATTAAGATGTCTGTTGAAAAGGTGGTAATAATGAACAAGGTTTTTTTTTTCACCTAGTAATGGGTGTCACACGGATTTGGTAGCCATTTTTTTGTTTCAGGAAGATGTATGGAGCCAATGAGAAGTCCTTGTTTACACTTTCTCACCTACAACAAATTGGTCGCAAACCAATATCAATTTTGAAAAACAATTCTTGTTCTAATTCCCTTGATGAAAAAAAGGTGAAATTAGATTACACCTTCTTAGTTTTTTCTTTAAACTTGTTGCCATGAGTATTAGGGATTGATTATTAGCATTGAAACACATAGAAACACCCAAAATACTATCTTTAGATGAGAAATTTTTAGAAGTGGAATTTGCATGCAATTTTTCATACTTGGCACATGATGCAAATACTTTGTAGTCTATGCAGTTGTAATTGAAAAGGTGAAGTGCTACCTATATTTGGTCATTAGAAAATGGACAAAGAGAGAAATCTCTAGTTTGGCCAAGTTCATGCCCAAGCACAACCGGGGCTCGACACCAAATGCTACAAAAGATAACGACTTTATAGGCTCTTGTAAGATCATTACAACAACAATTTTTTTTGAAATCAATGTAAAATCAAGAGATGTAGCCATCTAATCTAAAGCTTACCTTAAAACCTAAACCCGACACATCTACTTCACATATGTTGACACATTTTTTGCAAACAGAGAGAAAAGTTGGGCAATCTGACCATATACTGATCAAAAGTGGGAATGTTGCACAAGCCAATCATCTAGAGAGAGGCTTTTTCTTTCTTATGACCTACAATGTTTTCATTAAGCTTGGACACCACTCACTTCAAACCGAGAGGGTTGAAACTCTAATTCGTCTTTGAAAAAGGTTGGATCATGATGTCCAACATGCAAATCCATAAACATTTTCCACCCCTTTTTCACTCTAAATCCTGTCAATGAATTCCAACAACTCCATGATATGTTATACACACAGGACCATACTTGCTAATCCATGTCAAATATGATGTCAAATTTTGGAGATAGAAAGACAAAGCACAAGTCAAAGGGAAAAAAAAAATAATGCAACATTGATGTCTATGTCATTGTTGGTTTATCTTGGGAGCCACTGCATGAAACTTGACAACCTTAGGGTTTCGCTTAGGGTTGCATTCAAGGCAACCCATTCCAAATTCACTCAACTTACTTTCCATTTTTACAAATCCTTCTGCAAATTTAGACATGCAAAATAGACTCTAGCTAAAAGAGTTTCAAAAGGTCAACGTGCCACCAGTAGTATGAAAGTGTTAGGGTGCTCTTTGAACACTGTTGTTGTTTGGCCTTCTTCCTCAAAAGATTCATCTTTGCATCTTGGTTGTAAACAAGAATGGAACTACAAAAAAAATTCTTCTATAAAAAACTTCTTGCTTGAAAGATGAACCAAAAAGGGTCTTGCTTAGGAATCTAGGTTTTGTTATGGCTATGCAATACCCCTCCAAGTTTCAAGGTGAATGCAATATCTCGAGATGATGTAGGTATTGCATTTAAATTCCATAACTTTGTTCAAATAATCTTCTAACATCAATGTGAAAAACTTTGTAATACCTTCATTTTCTTGAATCAATATATTTGGCATCATATAGTGAGCATGGAATAAATATTTTTTAAAAATTCATTTGTTTCATGGTTTACAATATTATTGTAAAATGATGTGGATAATGTTTGCCTTCTAAGTTTTGCTAGGGCTATGCAATACCCTTTCAAATTCCAAAATATATGTTATGAAGCCCACCCTCGTCCCCCAACCATTTTTTTATTTTTTATTTTTTGCTTTTGAAACTTTTCCCACCCACCCACCCACTACCCCCCATTGTCCCCCATCGACTTAGTCACCTATACATTTAAATTAAAAGTAGACTTTTCCCCATCTATCTAGTCACCTATAAATTTAAAATGTGTTATTCTCATCCCCACCCACCTTCCCACCCCCCATCTATTTTTCTACCTACTAACATTTTAGGTAGGTACCTACCAAACCCCGCCTACATGGCTACACCTACCTACTTGGTTGGCACTCCAATAGACCCCCCAATGGTAAAAAACGATCAAGAAAGAATAAAATGAAAGTATTGCATGGAATTTGTCTTGTTCTTTGAACAAAATTAATAAGGGCATGATTAAAGTAATTGTCATCCCCATGTGTAAGGGTATTGCAAATAAGCATTGGTTGTAAACATGTAACTTTTATGTGTTTTAAGAGTATTGTAAAATCTTTTGAAAATCTAGAGTATGTGAAACCCCCCAATTAAGGTAAGTTTTGTGTTGGGAATGTTTTCCACAATGGGGGGTATTGCAAAGCCAACACATTTAATGCATGTTGTACACATGGGGGGCCTAGATCAAACAATAGGGCCTAGATAAAACAATTTGATTTGCTTGTTTTAATGATGTACTTAAGTAATGTGGATTATATTTAATAATTATTTATATTAACATTAGGGTTTTAAAATTTTGGGTTATGGAGACAAAAAATATTTATGACTTTTTGCACCTTTTAAGCCAAATTAAAATTAGACCTAATACAAATTTCAAGGGGGATTTGGCATTTGCACATATATGCCACAATACATTTTTTTTAATTTTATTTTTCTCTCAAAGAGAGTGGAGAAAGGCTCACAAGCAAAGACAAATGTAAAAGGTAAGAAACACATGATGGTTTCTATTCATTTTTTTTTGCATTTAATTTTTTCAAATTAAGGTTTAATTAATGATTTTTTTGTTTTTGCTTTTACTTAAGGTATTTTGTTTCCCCTTACATATGGATGGTCATGGAAGTATCAATTGCATGTGGGTATTGCACATTCAAATTGAAAGCTCTACATATATTCAATGGATTTGTCTCCAAGAGGATAGGGATTTTTTTTTTTTTTTTTGCGTAAGTCTAGATAGCCGTGAAATAGTCGTGTAATTTTTTTTTCAATTTGTAAACTATTGCTTGTTTATGGGGTGTGGTAAGGTTCACTTATAAGGTTTAAGGATTTTTTTGATTAAAGTTATTATGATTTGTAAACTTGTGAGGGTATTCCATGGGTTTTCACAAAGTTAGGGACTCCTACTATAGGGTGATTCCTTTGGTAATTCAAAGCTTGGGGTAGACTCCATTGTCCCAATCCATTGAGATCCAAAACTCGACAAAATCACCTTTTTCGAATGTGGATTTAATGTGGAAAAATGGGTTTAGGCATGGAGGCCAAAATAAGGTGGCAATTGAAACCACATACATCCCCCATGCTCGTGTTTCTAAGTTTTTGTAGGGCAAATGAGGGGACATGCAAATTGCAGTTGAGTGGAACATTTCCAATAATTTGTCCCCTCAACAAGATGTAAAAAAAACCAATGATAAAGAATCACTTCAAACATATTTGGTATGGTTTCAAAACCTATAAACCTTTTCCATTGGTCATTTTTGCAAGTTCTAGGTTAGTTGCTTTTGTGTCTTTTGATTTGATTAAGTGGAAACTTTGTTTTGTAGGTATGAATGTGGTTATTGGTTGGAAGACCACCACAAAAACCCCAACCACATGAAGTCAATCAAGTGTGGTTGTTTGGCCCACTTTTTTATTAAAAGGTTTTACACATGGCCAAATGTGGTGGAAATCACTTTTTACCATCAAACTCATACTTGGGCCAATGGAAATCTTGCTCATGGTGCATGTGACCCAGGGTCCACATCACGGATGTCAGCATATGCTCCATGTGTATTTCACAAGTTGAAGGAGTTTATATGGACCCAATTAGGGTTAGGGTACACTATGAAGCAAATTTATGACAATCACAAAGAAATTTGGTGGGCATGGGTGAATGTGGGTGAGTAGATGACCCGGGATGATTTCCTACGATTCCAAGATATCTCCTATTTGGACTAGAAACACAAGAAAGGCATTTGGCACTTGCACACAAACTCAACATTTTCCATTTAGTCATGGGTTTGTGTTCATCTTGATGATGTTTTTCATTTCCATGATGCAGGTGAGGTGAATGGGATTCATGTCCCTTTCACCATAGGGATCCAAACACCTACGCAACTTTAGGCCATGCTCCAATTGGGTCACAACGGGCTTATTTCTATGGATGTCATGTTTGGTACCAACGATGTGAAGTACCACTTATTCACATTGATGGTGTTTGACTTTCATCACACTGGGGTGCCAATTGCTTGGGTTATCACTAATCAACAAACATGTGAAGACTTGGCAGAGTGGATGAATGCCCTGTGAGCAAAGCTTTTCTCACATATGCTAGATTGGAAACCATCATGTTTCATTGTGGATGATGCCCCACAAAAACTTTGAGCATTGCTATAAGATCTACATTGATATTTATTTTTTGTTGCATTGTCTTATGTTTTGGTACTACGTTAACCTAGGGATTCCATAATAATTTATTGTTCATGGCAAGGGCCATGGTAAACACATTGATGTTGGGTGTACCATGGCAAGATTGTGTGGGGTCGAGATCCTGTCCCAATTTTTCTTTGCACATGGCATGTGTTGAAAGCATGGCGCTTGCGTTCCATGGAAAAAATCAAGGATTCAAAGGTTAAGTGTGTAGTACTTGATCACCTCCACATGGTGATGTTCATGTCCATCAACCTAGATGAGATCATTGATGATTTCAAGGCACATGAGAAGGAGATGAGGGTGGAGAGTTTTGATAGTTTACAATCTAATGTTGTTTGGACAAGATACTTTTGGGCTTATTATTGCCAATTCGGTAAGTAAAGGGTCCTCCTTCCAAGTATGGCATAATTAAAAACCTTTTTGCTATGGATGCATTACATGGATGCATGTTCATTTTTCACACATATTCGAATTACATCATGGGTTGAAAGTATGTTGTGCATGTCCATGCATAGCTTTGGATGGTTGGGCTTTGTCCGGTCTCACACTAAAATCAAGACACACAAGCTAGCATAGAGTCTTATCATGGGGCTCTAAAGTGTTAGTTCTTTTTTGAGACCAAAGGTTTGAAAGGGCACCACATCGACTAATTAGTATGGAGGTTAACCACAACTATGGCATGACATTATATGCACCAAGCCAAAATGAAGAGGCAAGGGTTCATAAAAAACAAGGTCATGGCACGACTTGTGGTAAGTGTTGACAAAATTGGTCGGATTCCACACACTGATGTGATCTCACTTACCTTTGAAGGGGATGATGGTGATGATGTTTGGTGGGTGTGAAACCAACATCATCCTAGTGTTACTTACAATATCCATTCCCCTTTCATCGAGTATGCAAATTGCATTTGTGAATGGGCATTGCGAAACAACTTTTGCAAGCATCAAATTGTTGTTCTATTGATGTGTACCAACCTTACAGCAAAGAATATCATTGAGTATTGCAACACATATTATGGAACTCATCATGGTGGTTTGAAATGTATGTTTGTTGACTTGGCATACTTACAATTGGATGACAGAGCATCCAACGATGAGGATTACAATCAAGATTTGGTCGATGTGGTTGGTGTTGTTGACATTGGGGGGCTTATGGCCATGGATGAGGATAGTTGTTTGGACAATGTCAATGTGCCAAAAGGTTCATCCGCACCCATGGATTGAACCTTAACCCGCTTGCATGAAACAATGGCTGAGATCATTACGGAGTGTACCACAGGTGCAAGCATCGAATTGTGTGACCATGCAACATCATTTCTTTGAGGAGTTGGATCAAACATTCACCACCTTTGTTTGGCTCGAATCAATGAAACCATGCACCCAAGAATGGTATTTTGCTGGGTGGATGATGGCTTTGGGAATTCCATCAACTGGATGAAGGATTGGCATGAAACAATGATGGAACACTTAGATACCCATAAAAAGAGGACTAGGGAATAAAGAAAGGTTTGTCACTTGTACCCATATTTGGATTTAATATATGTGTGAGTCCATTTCATTTATATTTAATTCTAGGTTTACAATTTCCAAGGTAAACTAATAACTAGTCTTAGCACATAGACTCTAGCAGTAAGATGGGTAATTTTTTTAGTGCTAGAATATTGGGTGTGGATGGTGAGATTTGGGTCACTAATCGACAGAAGACTAGGGCGTGAAGTGTAGTTCAAAGAAAAAAAATAGATTTTTAAAAAAATTTACATCTTCTAGTGCAAATTTTCCACATCGCTATACGACAGCCTCTGCAAAGCAACTGGGCCCAACCTGCTGTGCTATGCACTCTAAACCCAAGACAGATGAGAAGTTTCTGCTAGGCTTTCCCTTTACGCTTTTCACCAAATCAAATTGAATTATGCACAATTTGCATTAGAAAAAAAACTCCAATGCATGCATTAAAGTAATATCCAAATGATTTGGTAACCAATATGTGTCAATGAATAATTGTTAATCATAATTAGATGCGATTAAAAATGAAATTTGAAACTCCAAGTAATGCACAAAATAATGAAAGTTTCTTACTTGCATAGATATAGTTCAACTATAATACCCAACATTGTGTAATCCAAAAACATGCAATACCCCTTTTCCAGTATCCAAGAAATGTTTTGGGGCCAATCAACCATATTTGGACACTATGAAGGGTATTGCATAACCAAACCAAAACCTAAATGGATAACATATATGTATTGGGTTACTATGTATAGCACCATGTGCTAATTCATTTTGGCCTACGTTATCAAAAGGGTATTGTTCATGACCAGAAGGATGGAGTGAAAGTACAATACCCTTTTCAAGGTATCATGAAAATGCCTTGGGGTTAATCACATATATTATGACAATTAGCGAGGTATTGCATAACCCTACCAAAAACCTAGAAGGAAATCAATACCTTAATTGGGGTATTCTATAAAATGCCATGGGTTAAGTCATTTTCCGCCTAAGCTATCCGAGGGGTATTGTTCATGACCAGAAGGATGGAATTAAATTGCAATACCTTTGTCCAGTATCCCATAAATGTTTTAGGGTCAATCACATATCTTTCTACATTATGGGAGGTATTGCATAATCCTACCAAAACTTAAAGGGAAATTATTTTCCACCTAAACTATTCAATGGGTATTGCTCATGGCCAGAAGGATGGAGTTAAATTGCAATATCTTTGTCTGGTATCGCAAAATTGCTTTTGGGTCAATCACATATCTTTTTACATTATTTGGGATATTGCCTAACCCTACCAAAACCTATCCAAAATATAATTTATTAATGATGTATATTTAATTAATGCATGTAATCAAATGTTTATTTTATGTAAATTGAAACTTAGGAAATAACATATCAAATAATGGTACTAATGATCATTAATTGTCAGACTTTAATTTGTATTCCCTTTTGTATTAAATATATTAAAATATGTATTTTCTTCATCTTTTATTAAACCTAAAACACATGTGAAGTTTATTTGAATAAATGAATGGTTGTTTTATGATTCGAAAAATATAAATGGTGCACTATCTATCAATTTTTAGTTTTGAAAATATTTTAATTGAAATCATGATATAATTAATGAATTAATATGTGAAATTATAATTTTTTTTACATTTTTAAAGATATAATATTTGCGTAATTATTTTAACTTAGTAATATATTAATTAAAAATTATAGTTTAAAGTCGTTTTCAACATCATAATAATTCACTAATGGACCAATGCAAATTGAAATGAAGGTATTGCAAAACTAGCCACATTGATGAACAAAGTTTATAAATATAATTGTAATACCCTCATTGTGTTTTCATAATGTCATTAACCATGAAATATATTGAGTTTTTTTTTCATACTTAATCCATGTTCAATATATCATGCCAAATTGCAAAATTGGTCACATTGATGGTATTGAGCAAAATGTTGAAATGTAAATGCAATTTGTTCATTACTTTATTGATAAGTCCATTGACAATGAGGTTCATAAGAATAAAGTTTTAAAAATCTTTACTTAATTAAATTGTGTGAATTTATTAAATTTGTTGAATTTTTAAATATATAATATTTTAATAAAAATTTTATGTTAAAATTTTTCTATAAACATTAAATATAGTGGAAAAACATTTTCAAACTCATAAATGGACCAATGCAAAATTGTTGGTATATGTACATGAAAATAAATCAATATTGGCCACATTGATGCTATAAGATTTATTCAACAAAGTTTTGATGTGTATTTGCAATACCTTCATTTGTATCATGGTTTGGGATATTGTCACAATATGGTGTAGGTATTGTATTCCTTTTAGGTTTGGTAGGGTTATGCATTATCCCTCCATGTTTCATGGTGAATGTAAATATCTCTAGATGATGTAGGTATTGCATTTAAATTCCATATCTTTGTTCAAGTAAAACATTTTACCATCAATGTGAAAAACTTTGCATTATCCTCATTTACTTGAATCAATATGTTTGGCATGATATAGTGAGCATGGAATAAGTATTTTTTTTAAAAAATTTGTTTCATGGTTTATGATATTATCATAAAATAATGTGGGTATCATTGCATTCCTTCTAGGTTTTGTTAGGTCTATGCAATACCCTTCCAAATTCCAAAAGATATGTTATGGAGTCCAAAGGTTTTATGGGATATCCAAAGAGGAGTATTGTATGTGAATTGAATACTTTTGGGGATAAGCATTACCCCTCTGATAGCCCAAACCAAAATAATTGAACCCATGCTATTTGCAGATTACCCCAAATAGGGTAATGCTTTCCTGGTAGGTTTAAGCAATACCCCTCCAGGTTTCAATAAATATGTGATGGAACCCAAAAGAATTTTTATATACCTTAAGAGAGGTAATGCACACCCATTGAGTAATTATGGGCACAAGCAATACCCCGAGCCAATAGCTTGGAGTAAAATAATTTAATCCATATTGTTTATAAAATATCCTCATGAAGGTATTGCATTCCTTTTAGGTTTTTTTAGGGTTTTGTAATACCCTTTTAGGACTCTTTAAATATGTTATGGAGCCCAAAGGATTTATAATATACCCTAATAGGGGTATTGCATGTGCATTGAATAATTTTAGACCCAAGAAATACCCTTCCAAAAGCCTGGACCAAAATAATTCAAACCACGGTGTTTACAAAATACCCTCATGAGGGCATTACTTTCTTTTTTAGGTTTTGTTAAGGCTATGTAATACCCCTCCAAGACCTTTGAAATATGTTATGGAACCCAAAGGATTTTTAATATACTCTAATAGGGGTGTTACATGTGCATTGAATAATTTTAGGCATAAGTAATACCCCTCCAATAGCCTGGAACAAAATAATTCAATCAATGGTGTTTACAAAATACCCTCGTGAAGGTATTTCTTTCCATTTTAGGTTTGAACTTCTATTTTTTTGAAGTAAAGAAAGATTTTTTGGTTTGACTATAAGATTAAAATCATTGTTTTGATAAATTTTTCAAGCATACATATAAGAATATGTGAGAATGTATTTTTGATTATTAACATAGGATGGTGCAAAATGAATGTAAAATGCCTTAATAAAAAAAACATGGGTGACATGTGTTACAAAAATGTGCAAAAAATGCCCAAGTTCAAAACAACCCTAGCTTAAAATGGGGAACATGTCATAATGGTTGCCTTAGAAATAAATTGCTACCTTAAATCTTGAAAACCAAAACAACACCCTAATCAAAACTCAGATAAAATATGGGCTATCTATATCACTACCGAAGGGGGATGGGATCCCATGGGCCTTCTTGTATCGCACTAATGCAACTTCTGCATCATGGGTGTGCCATTGCATAAAAACCTTGCGATTAGCCAATGTTGTGTCAACAACATCAGCCACAAACACCTCCCTGGTGATGCTTCAAACCCTGAAACAAAAAACATAATACAATAAGTATTGTATATGAATTTTAAAACCTAGAATTCAAATAAAATTCAATATGGCATTGTTAGAAACTTATCAACCATGAATCATTTTTGAATCATTATATTGCTTTCGAGTATATGGGCATCCAAACTTGTCTGGCTCCATGGTAACATTGTGACACACTTGCAAATGCCGCACCAAGTTGTATTTGGCCGTATAGTATGCATCACACCCATCAACATTACAAGCAAATTTGGGCCCATCCTTTGCCTAGTGCACACCCCTCTATGGCAACTGGGAGACGGGCAACCACATCTGAAACCAAAAAAACAAAAACATAAAACCTAATGTGAGAATCAGTAACCTGGATGAAGGTTATGCCCTACATGATGAAGGTATTACATAGAAATATATAAAAAACAAAAACACAGGATGAGGATGTTGCTAAATTCTAGAGTTAAAATTTGCATAGAAAAAGCAAACCTTAAAAATAATTATATGTTTTACAAAGCCTAAAGGTATTGCCTACAATCTTAAACCAAAAAAAAATGCCCCGCCCACCTTTTCAATGGAAAAGCAAGGTGGGGCAGGCAAAGGTTTAAGGACCACAAGTAAGGAAGGTATTGTAATCACAAATTTCACAAAAGAAAACCCCACCCATCCTTTCAATTAGAGAGGATGGTTGGGGCAATTAATTATAATAAATAAGGTAAAACATTTCACCTCCATCAATTTGAGCTCGAAGATCAACATTAACATTTGCATTTTCTTGCCCATGAGCTACAATTTCTTGGTCCTCTATCATGTCAATAGCCCTTTGCTACTCAACTTCAATTCTTTTAACATTTGCAATAGCAGATGTTTCCTCAACCTCAACATTAGCTTACACTCCCTCCTCAATATTCCCATTTGGAGCCAATGTAATTGCATCTTTCATTTGTTGTTCAATCACCCCAACCTTTACATCTCCTTTTTCATGACACCTCCAATGCCATGTGCAAACTTAACTTTAGCTTGTTGATCTCCTACACCATTTCTTGTTTTCATTCAAATGTGCATCTAATAAAAAGCCCAAAATGCCCAAAACAAAATGAGCACACTAGTTGATTAATTTCTAACTTTATTACTAACATTAAGAAACAAAAAAAAACCCAAAGGAGCTGCACAATACTTGTCTTAGTTTTACTTGTAGGTAGCAACAGAAAAAAAAAAAACTAAAATGACAAGCGCGACGCTCGTTGTCCAGGTTTTAGAGCTTCCAAACCAAAAAAAAGAAGGATGATGAGCTGTGTTCATCGTTTTGGTCTTACACGTTGCACAAATTTTAAAAAACCACCACGGCAAATGTAGTGCTTGTTGTCATGGTTTCAGATCTTATAACACACAAAAACAATTAGGACAATGAGTTGCACTCATTGTCTTGGTCTTACAAGCTACCGAAATAAAAAAACCCACAATGATGAACATGGCGTTCATGGTGGTGGTTTCAAAGCATGGAACTGCAACAGAAAAAAAAGACTAGCATGTCGAGCGCTACTTATTGTTTTGGTCTTATAGGCTAAGTGATAAAAAAAAGACCACTACAACAAGTGCGACTTGTTGTCGTGGTTTCAAAACCTGCTACACAAAAAAAAAACCAAGATGAAGAGCATGTGTTCATCGTCTTGGTCTAATAGCTGAACAAAAGATAAAACACCACGACAATGAATGTAGCTTGTCATGGTGGTTTTAAAACTTGTAACACACAAAAAACCACAGTGATGAGCGTGGCGCTTGTTGTTGTGGTTTCAAAATGTGTAACACAAAAAAAACTAGGATAATGAACTGCATTCGTCGTTTTGGGCTTAAAGTCTAAGCAATAAAAACAAAACCACCATGACAAGCATGGCTCATTATTGTGGTTTCAAAGCCTGTAATATAAAAAAAAGACCAAGATGATGAGTGTAGTTCATTGTCTTGGTTTTACAAGCTAAACGATAGAAAAAAAGACCACAACAATGAGCATGACTTTCTTTATTTTGGTTCAAATTACCAACACATTATCGTGGTTTCAAAGCTTGCAACACAAAAAAAGAACAGGATGACAAGCCTACATTCGTCATGTTAGTCTTACAGCCTAAATAATAGAGGAAACACCACAACGACGAGCATGGTTTGTTCTTGTGGTTTTAGAGTGAAACTCATCATCTTGGTTTTGGATGTAGATACAATGAAAAAAACCTAGGACAATGAGCTATAGCTCATTGTCTTGGTTCTGGAAGCAAAAAAATAAAAATAAAATAAAAAAATCAATTGCTTTCAAAGCGAAGGCTTTGCTTGATGTTTCATGCCCCAAGCTCCACAAGCTTTCCAAGTTCCCCAAGCTCCACAAGTTCCACAAACTCTCCACAAGCTCCAAATGTTTTCCATCAAGGTCTTTACGGTTCTAAAGTTTTGGGTAGGGGAGCGCAAATGGGTGGTGGGGTAGTTAGGAGGAGGTAGATGGGTTGGGTGGTGGAAAGGAGGTAGGTAGGTTGGAGGAGTAGGTAGGAGTTCCTAGAAAGAAATTTGGGTTCAAGGATGGAGAGACCAAAAAAAAAACTAGAGAAAAAAAAGGCTCAGGAAAAAAAATGAAAGCAAGGAAAAAAAAAACTAGAGACCAAATAAATTGACCCCTAGGGGATAGTTTCGCCCCATTCATGAAATCCCAAAATGAAATTTTTAGGATGGTGCATTGATGGGTGCTGGGTCATTCAAGCCATAATCTTTCATCCCCAACTATATCCGTTGGGGTTAATTGACCGTCCCATTGAAAAGTTCCTCCCACTTACTGCCATCCGTGGTGGATGAAGCAAGTGGATGAAGCTCCCCACCCACTTTGGAGTAATGGGGAAGGCCAACTCTCATTATTTATTTTTGATAATCATTATTTGTTTTGGATCCTCCTTTTATGGAACTTGTTTCAAATACTTGTTTGTTTTTCTAAAAAAGTTTAAATTAATTTTTTTCTCCTAGTTGTCATCAAACATAGTGGGACCCATCATTAACATCTTTTAATTTAGTTTTATGATTTTGTCATGTTGTTTGTGATTTTCGTTTCATTTTTCATTTTTTCTTAATTTGTGGCTTGGAGTTTGTTGTTTGATGTTGCCATCTCCAAAGCTTGGTCATCATTTCTAGAATTTCCCTCTCCACCTCCTTTAGATGTGTAATGGGGAAAGGAACTCATCATTATTTATTTTTTGCAATCACTATTTATTTTGGAAACTTTTTTTTCAATAGAACCTTGTCCTCTTTACAATTTGCACCCTCTCTTTATGAAACCATGTCCCAAATATTTTTCCCTTCCCTTAAATAGTCATCCCTTAAAGCACCCATGACATTGTGGGCCATTCTCCATTAAGGGTGCACCTATATGAAGGTGTATAGGGTAGTTAAATGTTTTAAGCTACAATAAGAAATAGGGAGAGATGGTTAGGGTTGAAGGTTTGAGGTTTGGGGTCATAATGGATTGGAACCTTCATTTTAAAGTAGGACATTTGGAATGAAAAACCAAACATTTGAAGTAACGCAAACCACTGACGTTTATTTTATCTTCTAAATTAAATAAAAGGAGGTCCACATAGATATTGCATGATTGTATCTGCAAATTAATAATGAGAACATAAATATTGCAATCTTTATAAAAAACACAATTCGTGGTAATGTATATAAAAACCAAGGACATTATGGCCTCTACATTCAAGGTATATATATTCATCATAAGCATTGCACAATATTTTATTATTTGAAAATTGGTGATTAAGGGTTTAAGTCCTACACATATTTGTACATATTATGGTTTTTTACAAGAAACGTTTGTTCAAAATGTGGCTTCTATTATTTTTTGTAGGAAATCATGCATGTGGTTTGGGCACATGGTGGATGTCATGTCCACTTGGATACCATGGGCAAGCATGGATGAATACATTGATAAAATCAAGAACAACAATGATGCACCTTGCCATTGGGTCATATGGTGATTTGATCCACCATAAAAGAAACAAAGGTCAAATATCCATAAGCATATGGGTCATACTTGGCAAGTATTGGCATATATTTTTCACATTGATTGATGATGCATTCAATTTATGAAATGAAGGTCTAAACTTTTTAGTGTGTTTGTCAATATTAATGTAACTTTGGTCCATAGGATTAATATCATGATGAATTACATCATAAATCAAAGAAATGTGGTTACATTGCAAAGTTTTTAGTGAAGAGGTTGTTGAAATATCTAGATGTTGCAGATATTACATGGTACAACATGGATTAGACATGTGAGGAAGACACATTAGCCCATGGACATTAGTAGAAAAAACTAAAATCCCTTTAGTAAAGTTAGACAAGTCGCATATGACAATTGACACAAGTGTCATGGATTGTGGATGTAAAAAAAAGTCAAGGAAATACAATTTCAATATTTGATAATTTTAGTTAATTAATTATTTTTTTATTGTTTAATTTAAGGTGAATAAGGGGTCCATTCACAATTGGGGTACCAAAAGTGAGTGTCTAATTGAAAAAGGATTGTAAAGGACAACTTTGGATTTTTGTTTATCTTACATTATTATAATTGTAGTGGATTGTTGTATGCCAATAGATAAAATGATGTCTTCTTAAATTAATAAAAATATTTAAAAGTAGTTTGGATACTATGTTAATGTCATTTTGAGTCTTGTAAACTAAAGGAATCAAGTGTTTAAAGTATTTTTTTAAAAAAGTAATCAAAAGGAAGGCATAAAATCATATAATTGATTTCAAATTTTTAATACAACAAAAACATGCCCCCTTCTAAGAAAACACATGTTCATTGGATGAACTTGATGAAAAACCAAATCACTCAAAAATTTCAAAGTTTTGAAATTTTGAAGAAAAAGGTTGCAAGGCAAAGGATTCATTTTTTAAACCACTTGATAAAAAAATTATCTTCAATGGGTTCAAAATGATTAACTTTAGATGTAGGTCACATGTGTAGTAAATAAACATGTCAAAAAACATGTTTGGTTGTCCATTGAAACTCACTTTGGGATTTTTTGTATTTTTGGCAATAAACTAAAATATTCATACACAATTATATATGATTGTGAAAAATCACCATTAACACACAAGGGTGAAAGCACGTTAGGGTGTCACAATTTCAACAGATTAAAGTCCCTTTTCAAAGTCCTTTTCTGTGTAGTTGAAAATTAACTTAAAATATGAATATTTAGATGATATTGAAAGTAACATTTTTTTCCATTTTCAATTTCAAATCATAATGGTATAAGACATAGAAAAAATATAACAAAATAATTTTTTTTAAAAGAATTTTTTAAAAATGTTTAAAAAGGTTTTAAAAATAATTACAATTTTTAAGATTTTAAAAAGTCCAAAAATAATAAATTAAAATCACATTCTATTCACTCAATAGATCTTTAGTTTTAAAAACATAATTCATTTAATATCCCAAAGTTTCAAACACATAAGATTAACACATTGTAAAATAAAAGTCCATATCCATGAATTTTGCAAGTGTGACAAAAAGTGTAGGGAAAATTCAAAAGTCCATTACTTATGAGCTATCCATGATTTTGATTTGATTTGTTCATTTTTGGAAGGCTGATTATGATAATTTAAAATTAGTGAACCCCTTTTTTTATTATTTCAATGAATTTTATTTTATTTATTTTCTTGTATCTAAAGAATACATGAAAAATTGTCATTGTGATGTCCATATACAGTCATTGTAATGTGCAAACACCCATGAATTATCTTTTATTGAATTATTCAATTTTTATCACTTAGGTTTGTTTCATGTAACTGTTATTTGTAAAAAATAGTTTTAAAATGTCCTTAAGATTTTTTTTTCCTTTCTTGGTACGCCAATCATGAATGGACCCCTAGGATGTTAACACATGGATAGGTAAGGAGGGTCTAAGGTTATAGAAGTAAGTAGGTAGGTTTAGGTTAATCAATAGGTTTCAAAAAATCCTATTTTATTTTGGGATTTAACTTTTAGGATTGAACTTTTTTTATTGGTTCATCTCTTGAATGACATTTTCACTTTCAAGACTTCTAGTGCACCTATTTATATACTACACATGAAAGGAATGGAAGGCAAAAAAATGGGACAAACATCGTAATTGCAAGTCTCACCAACTTAATCACAAATTATTTGCAACTACATCTTAGTACGCATACTATATTAACCTAATTTACCTACTAACTATATCAATTAATATAAGTAATAAAATTTAATATATAATAATATTTTATTATTATTATTACTAATATTCACTTATTATAACTATTATTAGTTATAATAATTCATGACTTAATATTAAAATTTAATAATCATAATAAGACTATATTAAATTATTATTGTAGCAAGTGGCTAACTTAGACTAGCAATTTTGTCATTATGATTTTTCTTACTATTTCGTTTGTTATAGCTACTAATATTATCAATTTTCATATTCAAATAAAAAATTCAAATTCAAATAATGTTTTTAAAAAATAATGAAATAAAAAATTTCAAATTAATATAATTTTTTAAATGATTGTAATAACAATTTTCAGAATTGAAATATAGATTTTCAGATCAAGTAAAGTTTTTGTATTTAAAAAAAAAATTCAAAATTGAAATAATAATTTTCAGATTCACATTTTTTTTTTTCAACTTCAAATAATTCAATTTTTTTTGAAAAAGCAAGTTTCATATTCAAATAAGAATTTTCAGAATTGAAATTTTGAAAATCAACTTCAAAGAATTATATTTAGAATTGAAATAACAATTTCTCATATTCAAATATAGTTTCTAGAATTGAAATAGAAAATTTCAGATTTAATATATGAACAATACACATACATATGCATAATTAATATATGCAGAAATATTTATTTATCATACATATAACTTCAATAGATACATAAAAATATACATCAAAGTCACCGTAGAATATTTTTTAGGTGTGATTAATTTGATTAGTATTGCGACTAATGGGACATATAAGCCTATTAATGGATGAAAATAAACTTGTAAACCATTCAATCATTGTGATGAAGTTTTCAATAGTTGTAACATAGTTGTAAAAATGACCAAAATAGTTGAAATTTGATCTTAAAGTTGCAAATACTCCCGAACTTAATCGTAAGCAACTACAGGTTGCATGTAATCACAAACAAGTGAGTACATTTTGGCTTACTTCTATTAGTGGGAGCATTTGATATGGATTCAATTTCACATAAGTCTTTCCAAGCTCCACACATTTCCAATCATCTTAAGGAATGGGTTGAGGAGGGATTGGATAGGGGTCTTACCATAAATTCTTTTAATGAAGAAAACCAAAACCTGTGGTTCTTGGAATTGAGGCTTAAAGAGATGAATATTTGAACATGAAATTCATTCAATACCATGAGAACAAAATGAGGAGGGGAACTTGCAAGCAACACAACAATGATATGACAAGTGTCCGTATGTGGGTTTTGGACAACCCACATATTGTTTTCTTTTGGCAAAAAGAAGATTGAAGGTTGAACATTGCTTTCACCATTGGCATTCAAACTCTAATGCAAGTGGTTTGGATGTTAAAGTTTAGACACAATAGAACACTTTCCATGGATGCTACCTTTGGCACCCATGTCCAAAGGTATCATTTGTTCACAATTATTGTGTTTGATCACAATTGGCAAGGTTTACTTGTGTCATGGGTTATCACAAACTAGCAAATTGAAGCCAATTTGATTCAATGGTTGTTACCATTGAAAAAATGGCTTTTAAATGAAAACCCCACTTAGAGGCCATCATGTTTCATTGTTGTTAAGGCCACTCAATGAATTCCCAAGTTTTTGGTACTTCAATGAAGTAGGAGTAGAAATTGAACATTTCAATTCTATAACATTGAGTGATAAATGGTCACAGAAGGTTAAAGAAAACCAATAGTGTAAATAACCTACAAGTTTCTATCGTGTAACACTTTAGACTTGCAAAAAACAACCACTTCAAATACAAAACACAATCATAAACATACAAGTGGAAAAGATGTTGTCAAGTGTAATGTAAAATGAAAATAGACTTTATTGAGGTACCAACATGTTATAGTTCAAAAAAAAAAAAAAAAACTAATTATTCTATTTTTTTTTTTCCTTTTAAATTTATTTTTTTAACTTCTAATTTTTGTTTTTTCTTTTTTTTTTTTTATTTTTTTTTCATTTTTTTTTTTTCTACTTTTTTTATTTTTTA
>Ga0116227_10005663_pt1 | contig 26127 bp, 23 predicted proteins | sample S1TSphgellanicum_FD_89693 | JGI IMG/M metagenome (GOLD analysis project Ga0116227, IMG submission 89693) | Host-associated microbial communities from peat moss isolated from Minnesota, USA - S1T2_Fb - Sphagnum magellanicum MG | ecosystem: Host-associated > Plants > Peat moss > Unclassified...
AAAAAAGAAAAAGAAAAAAAAGAAGAAAAGTTGTTGTACCAGATATAAAGCCTGTTTTGGAGCTAAAAATCGCTCATAGTTGCCACATGATGAGGAAAAAAAACAGAAACACCAAAAAAAAAATTTAACAAAAAATTAAAAAGAAAATCTTGTAGCCAATTTTTTTGTTTTTGGTGAATTTTCGCATCCTAGCAAAAAGACAGAAAAAAAGAAAAAGAAAAAAAAGAAGAAAAGTTGTTGTACCAGATATAAAGCCTGTTTTGGAGCTAAAAATCGCTCATAGTTGCCACATGATGAGGAAAAAAAAAGAAACACCAAAAAAATTTATAACAAAAAATTAAAAAGAAAATCTTGTAGCCAATTTTTTTGTTTTTGGTGAATTTTCGCATCCTAGCAACAACACAGAAAAAAGAAAAAGAAAAAAAGAAGAAAAGTTATTGTACCAGATATAAAGCCTGTTTTGGAGCTAAAAATCGCTCATAGTTGCCACATGATGAGGAAAAAAAAGATTTGAAGTCTTCATATTTAGACAAATAGGTTCTTAGCATATCGCCAAAATATAGCAAGATTCCAAAACTTTTTTGCTTTTCTGTCTCTTACTTGTAGCCAAATTTGGTAAGCCCTCTTGTTGATGATCGCCAACCCAACTACGTCAGAATTAAAATAAAATAAAAAGAACTTCGACTATAGCCTTGTCTTGAGAATCTATCTCTATTAGTGAATGTAGTTTGTTTGTTTTGTATGTGTGATTTGTCATGTTGTGAGATTTTCAAAATCACAAACGGTGGCCCTCAGCTCACTCTTTGATAATGTTTTAGACTTATGGTGCAAGAGTTACTAAAGATTGAACAAATTTGTAATTGAAAATTCAATCAAATCAAAACTAAAAAATTTAGGGATCGTGTTTACAAGTGAGATTTTTTGGAGGTTACGACAATACATAGGTAGCTTTGACATAAATTAAATTAATTTTTTATTTTTTCAAAATTTTGAAAAATTATCAACCCTTTCTGATAAAAAAAAATCTAGAAATATAATCAAAATAATACAAATGAGATTTGTAGGCCAAACTATTCAAACCCTATCCTAGTCTAGGCATGCATAGAAACTATGAACCCAATTGATCACAAGGACACCAAGAAACATTTGCTAATTCTTGTGTGTTTAATAAATATATTCCTTAATAAATGTCGAAATTTTTTTAATTGAAAAACTCCTATGTTGAAGTTCAAAATTTTTAATATGTTGATTATTTGGCACTTGTGCGGCAAAACCACCTTGGTATGGTGATATTTCCTAATGTTTCGGCTTAAGTTAAGTTGTGTGAGACATTGAATTTTGAATAATATTTGTATAGGGGGGAGGCAATGCTATTAATGCCTTTCACAAAATTGAAAAAATAAAGAATTAAATAAATAAATAAATTCCTGATTGAGGAGGTCCCCCCAAACACACTACAATTTTCAACCAAGGTTTTTACATTACTGGAAATTCAACTAAATAACCCAAAAAACAAAAAAAACTGGTTTTGGAAGGGGAATTTAGTTGGGTAACGGGTTCACACTTGGGCCAATGGCACCGGCCACACTACTAATAATATATTATTAAACATGGAACATCAGTGACAAGTAGTGTATAAATACACTGCATTGCTCTGAGAACGATCATTCCCAACACTTTCATGTTAGCTTCTGCAAAGGCTAATGTGGAGTTTGGTCAAGTTTATGACAGCAGCTGCATTGTTCCACTAGCAAAAGAGCTGCAGAAGATGAGAACATTGTTTTTGTTGTTGTTGTTGTTGATGACGATGACGAAGGAATTTGTGTCAGGATTCCATTAGATGAGAGCTCTAGACTGGAGCAGAACTTCGGCATAATTCTTTGTGACATCACTTACTTTTCAAGGAATCAGAATTGCTTTTCTTTTATTTTTCTTTGCTCTGACAGGCTGCTGCTGCTGCTGTGCGTGTGATTATAATGGCGGGAGAAGACGGATTTACTAACGGACGTGGCGGCGGAGCCCTGCAAGTGGAGATGGCTATGGAGGAGGGAAAGATGTTTTCGACCTCGAATCGTGGGGGGGAGAAGTCGTTTCCCTCTCCCGCTGAACAGCTGAAATTCCCGCCTACACAGCCTGAGAGCGATCGTCTTTACAATTTGGCTGTGAACAACCTGAGTTACAAGGTCAGCAATCAGCTGCTCCTCCCGATCGCTTCTGATCATCTCCATTCTTTCTCAATTTGTTTAAGCCTTACTTATTACTTCGTCAACCTCAGTGCTATCTTTCTCTGCTGCTTTGTGAGAGTACGGCTGAAGGTTAATTTGTGTGTTATTCGTCATACAGTATTTGAAATGACTTTGTTGTACTCCTTTTCTGCTTCATGCAAGATGGCATGGCAAAGGATCAGTGAATCCTTTTCTCGGGGGGTGAGATTTTCCCTTGAAACTGCAAATCGTTAGTCATATCTAGCTACATACATGTTACGAGGTTCTAAAGGGGCGTTGTCCCTTCCTTATGTAAGGCAACGGCGGAATAATGCAGGAACTGCAAGGAAGGTAAAACATGGACACTACTGGGCCAGGCACTGATACGATGCAACAGCGAATAATTCATGATGGAATAGGAAGTGCTTCTGTTTTTCGTTTCTTCTCAAGAAGCTTGCCTGACTGCTGCAGGTAAAGATAAAAGTCAATAAGGTGGCGCAAGACAAGATTCTGCTCAACAATGTCACAGCTCGAGCAAATCACAGCGAGATGTTGGCGGTTGTTGGACCTTCGGGTTCGTCGAAGACAACTTTTCTGGATGCAATGGCAGGTCGCATCGACCGGCGGAGTCTGTCGGGGCAAATCCTTGTCAATCAAAGCCCGATGGATGCGACATTCAAACGTGTGTCTGGTTATGTTATGCAGGTGCGCGCTTAGTAACGAACTCTTGTCTGAAATGTTGATATTGTTGAATTGTGAGTCTTGTTGGGCACTGCAAGATAGGACTAGTCATGTATCTTCCTGCAGTTATGAAGTTGGATGCTTGAATTTTTTTCTTGAATTTCCTTGTTGCAGTTACGAAGCTGGCTGCTGTTAATGTGAAGAGTTGTTTTGGTGGAATTGGTACAGGATGATGCCCTCTTCCCTCACCTGACCACACGGGAGACTCTCATGTTCAGTGCTCGGCTGAGATTACCTGGCAGCATGTCAAATCAAGAGAAAGCGCGTCGTGTTGATTCTCTCATACAGCAACTGGGCCTTGTAGAATGTGCCAATACTTATGTTGGTGATGAGAAGGTTTTGCCCGTTACCTCTCCGCCCTTTGTTCTCTTCTTCCTCTATTTGTCATAGTTCTTCAATGATCTGCTGGCAAACTTCATGCGCACCTATGACATCAGAGACTCTTCAGGAAAATCTTGAGGAAAGAGTCTCTAGATTGCAGACTTTCAAGTTTCCCTTCGCACTTTTTTTTGTGATTCAGGTGAGGGGAGTGTCAGGTGGAGAGAGACGCCGCGTTTCAATAGGCGTCGACTTGATCCATGACCCGTCCGTGTTGTTTCTCGATGAGCCGACTTCCGGCCTCGACAGCACTTCAGCACTGCATGTGATGCAAATACTCTCTCAGATGGCGGTCACGCACCACCGAACTGTTCTACTGACGATTCACCAGCCCAGTTTCCGGCTCCTCGAAACAATCAATCGGATCCTGGTGTTGGCAAGAGGCAATGTCATATACCACGGCCGAATCTCTGGCATGGTGGACCACTTCAGCGGTCTTGGACAGACTATGCCAACATATGTATGCGTGCTCGGAGCTCCTCTTCTCTTCTTGCTTGCTTGCGAACTGAATAACATTCTCCGATAGAAGTCGGTTTCATTGAAGACTTGCAAACAAACGCTCATTGATGCAGCCATCTGGTGTTGAAGCTGTTTGTAAATGAAGCATCTAAGTTGTAACGGCCGATTGTCAAATGCTTGATTGCATCTTTGCAGGTGAATGCAGTGGAGTACGCCCTGGATGTTATTGAGGATCACCAGAACCAACACGAAGGCCTACAACATCTTGTTGAGTATCAAGTAAGTTGGGGGTACTTATTTATTCATGCTTCTATGAATTAGAGAGCGGGGGCGCGCCCATATTTTTTTTTCAAAAATTTGTTTCAGAAGGAGCCATTTGATTGGCCCAGCATCAATATTTTTTGAACATGGGGTACTCCACCCATATAGAAGCCTAAATAAGCTTCCCTCCCCAAAATATAGAAGCATGCTTTGTCAGTCTTCCCTTTGGCCCCCCTACCCCCTTAACAATTTACATACATGGATGTTGAACCACTGCCAAACAATATTGGGACAGAAAATGAGGCGCTATTGGGAACATCTTAAGGAAAACTTTGGGAACCGCTTGGGAACACATTGTGAACATACAGAAAACAAAAATTCCCCAAAACCAAAAGAAAAAACAAAAGCCCCAATGAACCTTCTCATTGGCTCTGGAACAGTTTGTCTCCATTTTCAACCTGGACTAATACCCCCTCCCCCCATTATGAACTGGGAGTAATTATTGTAAGTGTTCCACCAACTTCATGTGTTTGCATATTTTACATGATTCCTTGAATAGGTAGAAGAAAGCAAAGCAGCAACGAACCGTGGGCAGTTCACAATTGAGTTTTTAACAAGACTATGGCAGTATATTGTATTGTGACTCAACTACCATTCATTTTTACTGAAATAGGAGCAAGGTGGGCTGCCTTCACATTAGTGAGGTGGTTGCTTATTTCACCCTTTCCCAAAGGAAGGAACCAAAAAAAACTCCTCACATTCTAAACTTCTCCCACTTTTTCTTTTTCTTTTTTAACCCAAAAAAAAAAAACATTAACGTTTCCATCTGTGTGTTCAAAAATCTTATTGACTCTTAAATTTTTTCTATTTTTCACACTATTTGTGACCATTTTTGACATGGGCTAATGGCAGGGGCATGGGTGTATATTGATAAGTTATAACTCTGAGAAATAGATGTGTAAGATTCTCCTTAGTTCTTGTTTGCTCATTCTTATGTATTTATTTGCAATTTTTTTTAAAGCGAACTATGTCATATGTGTACAGAAGAAATCGCAAGGGATCAAAGCCTTGGAAGTGAGGAAGAGCACGACGGATGAGCAGACAATAATAGTGTCTGCTGCAATTTACAAACCTGCTTTTGCAACTTCATTTCTCTCAGAGACTATAGTGCTTGGCGAACGCAATTTGATTAATGTCTTCCGCACAAAGGAGTTGTTCTTCATTCGTCTTTGTATTACGGTACATAACTCTTCACCATTTTTGATATGTGTGTGTGTGTGTGTGTGTGTGTCTCTCTCTCCCGCTCTACGGTCAACATAGAACACAGGTCAGGCCAAGTAGTGCTATGACAAATGTTTTCTTTATCTGTGGAATTTTGGCGTTGAAAGCACAGAGTTATGATATTCTGATCGACATGATTTGTGAAAGCATAGAGTTCTGATTGACATGATTTGTGAAAGCATGGAGTTATGATATTCTGATTGACATGATTTGTGAAAGCACGGAGTTATGATATTCTGATTGACATGATTTGTGAAAGCACAGAGTTATGATATCCTGATTGACATGATTTGTGAAAGCACAAAGTTATGATACTCTGATTGACATGATTTGTGAAAGCACAGAGTTATGATATTCTGATTGACATGATTTGTGAAAGCACAGAGTTATGATATCCCGATTGACATGATTTGTGAAAGCACAAAGTTATGATACTCTGATTGACATGATTTGTGAAAGCACAAAGTTATGATACTCTGATTGACATGATTTGTGAAAGTACAGAATTAGCTCTTACTGTAAGCTTGAGACTCTTTTTCTTAATTTCCTGATGCAGACACTCGTCGCCCTCACCATGGCCACACTGTTCCTGCATAGCAAAAAAAGTTCGGAGGAAGGGGTCCAACAACGGGAGGGTTATATTAGTTTCACTCTTGCTTTCTTGATCTTCACCTCCACTGAGGCGCTTCCTGTCTTTCTGAACGAGCGTCAGATTTTCATTCGCGAAACTTCCCGAGGTGCCTACAGAGCATCATCGTATGCTGTATCTCAATCAATTGTGATTCTGCCTTTCTTATTCGTCCTTGCAGCCCTGTACTCCCTCATCAGCTACTTTGCGATCGGCCTTGTGACAAATGTTGGCGCCTATTTCTTCTTCGTTCTCATCCTCTTTCTGACTCTCGCCGTCTCCAACGCTTTGGTGTCGTTTGTTGCTACCATCGTCCCGGACTTCAGTGCAGGTGCAACTTTGGCAACAGCAATCTGTGCCTACTTCTTCCTCTTCGCAGGTTTCTTCATCCTAAGGTACATATATCCCTACATATCTCTACACATGTTACTCAGGATCAGATTTCATCACCTCTTTCTTAATGTACTAACTTGAGCTATAACAGTCAGCATGGTGGTTTTTAATGCAATTTCTTCCTCTTCTCAGAAGTCATAATTGCTATATGTAGTTGGATTAGGATAGGTACCGTAGCTTGTGACAAATTTAGCTACGTTCTGCAACTCTGAAAAACAGCAACATGAGATTAAAATAGAGGATCGAGTTCAATAATTTTATCTACTGCAAAGAATCATACACAATTGTTGCTAGTTCTGTGTTCACAATTCTTTGAGAATGGTTCAAATTTGTATAGTTGCTGCAGAATCCATCAATTGTACACCGAAATTCGAGTAGCGGTTCAAGTTACTAATTATTAGCTAGAGTGTTCCTACAGTAGTAGTAGGAGTAGTAGTAGAGCTCGTGGAAACTGCTGTCGACAACATCAACTGTTCATATCGCTCATTTGCGGTGATGTTTGGTTAGAACTCCAACCTTCCCAGTGTAGACTCCTTACTAAACCTGTTTCTCAATGCTTTTGCAGAACGGGAATACCAAAGTACTGGTTATGGGTACACTATCTCTCAATTTTCAAGTACCCATATGAAGCTCTTCTTGCAAATGAGTATAACCATCTCCCAGGTGTGATCTGGTATGACAACATGGACTCCGACGCCATCTTGTCCAGTGTGGCTTTAGGAAAAGTTCATATCTGGAACAATGTGGTTATTCTCATTGTATTTACATTAGTGTATCGTTTACTCTTCTACACGTCCTTAAGATTTAACACTAGAAACCTCAGAAAGTAGGAGCTTTCTACTCTTCTACACGGCCTTAAGATTCAACACAACAAAATCTGAGAAAGGAGGAGCTTCTTTTTCATGTTTTGAGAGAAGTCACCTCATAACAGCAAAAACAAAGGCCTTAATGGTCAGAAATGTCAGATGAGGAAATTGATAAATCCTTAAGCTCCTAGACATGTATATCATTTATATGTGCACATTTGTAACCATATATATATGTTTAATCATGATAGATATATCCAAGTGCATTGCCCAGAATTATTGTGCAAAACTCAACCATGTCTCCTTGTGTCCATGTATCTTGCAATGGTGAGGTGCAAGGATCTTAAAAAAATATAGGCTCTTTTATAACACAAGTTTTGTTCAACATTTAAAAAACATCCTTCACTTCCCTCATACCTGAAGGATAGAACTCTAACAGCCTTATAGACTTGCAGATATTCACTGAGAAGGAAAGCACAAGCATCTAGGATTGCACCCACTTCAGAATTTTATTTATTCACTTGGAAATTGGAAGAAAGAAGATGCAGCTCTTACAGTAGCAGGAAAGTGTTTTCACTTTTTTTATATTGTGACCTTTTTCTTTTTGTAAAGCTATAATCATTTGGGAGAACAGCTTTACCATCTCTGATGTCTAAAGTCTAACATTTTGCAGCTGATATTGCACAGCACCAGATGGGGTAAATCCTGAAGCCATGGGCTTTACTGGAATAAGGACCCATATGAGGCAGAGCCAAGATTGGCCCCAATTCCAGTAAAGCCCACGACAGAGGGTTTTACTGAGCATGAAAACTTGGTTCAATTTTCTTTTCCTGTCATACCCAGCAGGTATCACGGGGAAGAAAGGGGAAAAGGAGGGTGTTTCAGAAAAACAAGCAGAATGCTTGCCAGAGCAGGTGCTTCATTTTTTGAAACGCCCTCCAAACAACAGAGGAGAAATTCATTGGGTAACATGCCCTCCACACACACTTCAAAAAAAGTCTACGGTTTTACAAATACAAAAAAAACTGTTCATAGGCTTACATTTCTCACTCACATCTCAAATACCATGTAATCAATCTATGTTGCACTGCTCAAAACATGTGCAACTGATGTATGAATTACCAGGCACAGAATAATTAGGTTAATTTTTGCAGCTTTGGTCATTTTTCACAAAGATCATAGCTTAGTGCAAAGGCCTAGAACTTTTCATTATTTCTTTGGAAGGGATATAAATACTTTTTAAACCAATTAACTAAAGAGTTAATTTGCCAGGTTACCAACCAGGAAGCAACTATATCAGATTAGGATTGGAGGATGTTTTGGAAATTCACTATCACAACTGCTCACTAGCATCTATCCCTCTCTTCCTGTTCTTGTATGTACAGTAAACCCATTTTAGTCACATTCTTGGTTGTGTCACATTTATTTATTTATTTATTTATTTTAGTCATCTGTTTTAATAAGAAACACCAATTTTTTAAGCCACTATCACATTTGTTAGTAGCACAAAAAATTTGCAAAGCTTTTTTTTTTTAAATGTGATTATAATAGGAGAAATCTAGAACAAATAGTAGGGTTTCATGTCAGTGTTGTTTTGTGTTCAAGTTGTGCAAACTAACAACAATAAATCTAGTTAAAGAGAAAAAAAGAAAAAAAAATTCTAGTGCAGATAAGGAAAAAAAAATGCAAACTTGTCAAAAAAAAAAAAAAATCTTAATTAACAAAATCTAATTAACAAAATACACAAGCTAATAGTTAAAGAGTTCAAACTCAATGTAAATTGTCACATTAAAATAGGCAAAAGTCCCAACCTTCTTCAAGTCTAATAATGAATAATAAAACTTAAAATAACCGATGTAAGAAATTTGAACAATTGACACCTTTTTATTTTAACATAAAAGAGCTGTTTTGTAAAGTTCTTTACCTATTGTCACAATCTCATAAGGGTTTATATGCAACATGATTAAACACGTTTAAATTACAATTCGATAATGTCACAATAAAACCATGGTCACCAAAGCTGTGATTATAAAGGGGATTTACTTTGGTACGAGTGCTCATCTTTTGAAATCGGTTCAAAGTGTACTGCATCAATCCAATTTGATCACAGGGAACTTAGTGGATTCGCAGAACGACATTGATTTATCACAACTGTTTCACTAGAAGTCATCCCATTTCTCTTCTCTTCTGTGATTAGGTACATGCCACATGCTGCTTTGTACAAATGCTTATTTTTCACAGCTGCAAAAAGTTTACTGCTTTGGTCAATGCAATTTGATTGAACGGCATTAGTGTTACAATTGTGTAATAAAAGTCTAAAGAAGCAGTGTAATAGCAAGTTCAAAATTTAAGTGTTGAAAAGTTCTTTTATTTACAATATTCCATGTCGAGATTATCATGGAATTATCCAACCAGTGTTGAGGAATTACATTATCATCACCAAATTATCCAACCATCACCAAATTATCCAACCAGTTCAAATTCTACCATCTTTGTGGGCAGTATCACCATCAATCCAGCCAACAGATCATGCCACAATCCATCAGTCGAACAACCTGCCCAAGACCATAGTAAACATTTTCTCTTTTCTTATTAATCACCTCAACATTTGCCACTGCAACTTGGATATGTAAGGGGGACTATTTCCCCTTTCAAATACATACCCAACATCACCCCTAATTAATCCATCTCCCTGTAAGAGAAAAGTGCGTCACTGGGGGATATGTGCTTCTTCTTACAATGATAATGCCTAAATGCAAAACTTCATTCCTCTTTAAGTTTGTTCACACTATGCATACAAAAAAACTATTGTTTCAAGTAACCTCCAGAATGAAGACTAGATACAAAGTGTGCTGCCCCCTTGACAGAACAACTTGCACTTTGCAATCTATCGACATACAACTCCCTGGGTCCTAAAACAAGTGACATGATTGAAATCTAATGTGCCTAGTCAGATTCCTGATCAGTAACCATATCCTGCACAGAACATGAAGAGCACAACAGTCAGTTTTTTGTAAAGGACTACGACATTCCCAGGCAAGACCCACCACTTGAACAGGATGTACTGAACATAACACACATTCTGTCTTGCTATTGATTTGACAGTGGTTTGCCAGTACAAACAAACAGGTCTACTATAAGGCCACCATCAAAAAAGTGAACACATGATGCAACAAAAACTGCAAAAGGTACCTGAGTTATCCATTGGGGACCCTGCAGGAGCAACCTCCTCCTCCTTAATATCCACTACCACGACATCAGATGTGAGGAAGGTCTTTGCCACTGAGCTAGCATGCTCCAAACAGCACCTCACCACCTACAGAGTCATGAAATGCAAGTTAAATGTTTCACTACCTCACAGTCAATGCCACCATAAAACATGAACAAAATCAACAAGGTGAAAGATCGCATTAACGTATTAATGGTTCTGGATGAAATTAGCGCAATCACGAATTGCAGATATAGAATACAAACCTTCGTTGGATCAATGATACCAGCAGCCACCAAATCCTCATATACTCCTGTGGCAGCATTGTAACCAAAGCTGGAATTGTCATTTGAAAGCACCTGGAATCCACCAGTAGAATTGTCACATTTCAGCAGTGTAAGCAACAGCAAGCATAACCTGTGAATGTCCAAACAAACCCAGCATTTGAAGGGCATTGCTAAAAACCCATAGCAGACGATTGTATCTGCAAGGTCATGAGTGAGATAAATGCTGGGCATTCGTGCTCGAAATTGAACCACATTACGAGTACTCTTATTAAGCTCCCATGACAAGAACCACCAAGATAATAATTGTCATGCACACTTTTCAATAGAGCTAGAAACAACATATCAAAAAAGACTATGAAAGCAAAAGTGCCCACCTTTTCAACAACCACACTCCCATTCACACCTGCATTCTTTGCTATCAACTTCAAGGGGTAGCTCAATGCACGTTTCACAATGTCTGCTCCAACCTGGCAGCCATTTAAAATAATTGAGTTGCAGATCAGTTGGAAATTCCCTCATGGTGGAGGGAAAGAGCTCAAAATAAAGGAGTGTGTCTGCTATCTTTGACCTCACCAGCAACAAAACAGAAAAATGTGTTCTCTATCTAATAGATGTAACAAACCTTCTGCTCATAATTCTCGAGTGTGTCCTTGATAGCATCGACCTTGCTGGAAAGTCTTAACAATGCACATCCTCCTCCCACAACAATCCCTTCCTCAACAGCAGCCTGCTCTCCATGACCAAAAATAGAAGCAGACATGAGAAAAATGTGCAGTGAGCATGGCAATATACACATAAGAGCAAAGGTGCAGCATGCAAACCTTTGTGGCATTGAGTGCATCTTCCACCCGCAGCTTCTTCTCCTTCAGCTCTGTTTCTGTTTGAGCTCCAATCTGTTCCAGAATAAATGCCAAATCTTGTGAGCATCACAAAGCATTGACCATTGGAATCAGAAGTATATCATACAAATCTACCAGGTTAGCAGTCTCCACCGGTCTGAATATAACAAACAGAAGAGTAGGGTGGATGACTGTAGGGCCCAACAATTAGTAGACACTTCCAGAAAACATTGACAAAGGGAGTTCTACAGAAGGAGACCTGGATGATGGCAACACCACCAGACAGTTTTGCAATTCTCTCGTTTAGCTTTTCTTTCTCATAATCTTGCTCTGCCACCTGCATGTACAATGGATCCACACTCATCATTTAACTTTTATATAACTGCAGATGGTTAAACATTGAGCAAATATGAGACATGGCTAAAGAAGGGACCAAGAGCATCTTAGTCCCACAACAAGATATTATCCAGTCACTTAGAACATAAGATGAAGCAAGAATGGTGAAAATGCCAATCTACAAAAGTAAAAATGGAGCATGCTACTACCAAGAATTGAAATCATCTGAATCATAAAATCAAGAGGAAATTTGCTTCTACCTCAATTAAATTCCGAATTTGAGACACGCGTTTGGCTACAGCATCCTGAGTAGATCCATCTCCCACAATTGTTGTGGAATCCTTGGTAAGTTCCACTTTGGCAGCAGTTCCAAGCACTTCTCGCCCAACCTTGTCCAATGATAACCCAATCTCATCTCTAATGACAGTGCCTGCAGGTTGCACACAACACTAAATTTAATCTCTAAGTCAAATAATTCACATTCTCTTTTCTTAGTTCTTGCAAAGGGATATCACTCAATGCCTCAAAAGTTCTCTGATGCAGAGTTCTTCAAAGAGATTAAATCTCAGCTTCAGGATGGGCAGCTATCTGACAGCAGCACAAACTCAACACGACACAGTCTGGTAAGGTGCTGACCTCCAGTTAAAATAGCAATATCATCCAAGTACTGGCTTTTCCGTTCTCCAAACCCTGGAGCTTTGATTGCTGCCACCTTCAAAGCACCACGTAATTTGTTGACAACCAAAGTAGCCAAGGCCTCTTGTTCAATGTCCTCAGCAACAATTAGAATTGGGTAACCACCTCGGATTGCATCCTCAAGAATTCCAATCATGTCACGAGCAGTCGAAATCTTCTTATCAACAAGCAGCAGCTGAAACATGCAAGAGTCCATCAGCCTAGGCACCATGGAGCCCTTCTCCATTCATTACATTGAGCTTGCCCACTGCTAGTGACTAAGCCATCCCTAACAGGAATCATTTGCATATGCTGACAATGCTTGGAGAAGTACACATCATACCCAGAAAAATATATCTGTCATAAGAATTGAGAAATCTCCATTCTCATGGTTAAGGAAAATCAAAGCAAGGTTAACACTTCTTCAACAAGCCACAGAGAATTCCAAAGAAGGAAAGACAAAACAGAGAACAAAGGACCAAGAAACAAAAAACAAAAAAGATCCAAAAATCAAATAAAACACTAAAGCCATATGAACAACAGTGCCAGTCTCACACCTTGTCAGGTACCATAGTAACAAAAACTATAAAAGCAATTGCTTAGTCCTTGTGTAGCATTAGACCAGAAAGTTCTCATGCCATCAATTTTCTAAAATAGACAGAATCTATTATACTTTGAACTGTAAGGCTGCAGTACTGATAGTATACCTTACAGTTATCATACTGGACTGACATCTTCTCCGGGTCAGTTACAAAGTATGGTGAGATGTAACCGCGATCAAACTGCATTCCTTCCACTACATACAAGCTATTCTCCGCACTCTTTCCTTCTTCCAATGTGACAACACCCTTGCGGCCCACTTTGCGCATGGCTTCAGCAATCATCTGCCCTACTTCCTCATTGTTGCCAGCACTTACAGCTGCAACATCCGACAATTCACTGTCCTCAACCTGATGCACCCACATTCCCCTGTAAGAATGCAACAACTTGCTCTCCTTTTTTGTGTCTTTAGAACTTGGAGGTCAAAGTAGCTTGTCATCATTGACAACACAAAAAGTATTGCAAATTTAACAAAGGGAAACACCACACACAAGAACCACCTGACCTCTTTTGACAGTAACTTCAATTCTTTGACAAGAGCTGCCACTGTTTTGTCAATGCCCCGTGTGATCTGAATGGGATTGGCACCTGCAGCTACCACCTGCATAGACAAATATTTGGATTTTGTTGCAGACGCTAGATAACAGTGTAAAAACCTTCTAAGCGAACTTCAACCTCAGATCAGGAAAGTATGCATCTTCTCCAAGAAATTCTGACCTGAACTGAAGAAAAGACTCATTAAAAGGCAGTGAGAAACAATGCACATACCTTCACACCCTCAGCAATCAGCCCTTGTGCTAGTACCACAGATGTTGTGGTGCCATCACCAGCCAGATCATTGGTCTTTGCTGCTGCCTGCCTCACAAGCTTGGCACCAATATTTTCCACTGGATCTTCCAACTCAACCTGCAAATATCAACATCTACATCAGCAGGCTGACAACAGGAATGGAGAGGCAGGAAAAGGGGAAAAAATCCCAGTCAGGCACAAGCTCCAAAGTGCAACAGAAGACATTCTTCAACACAGGTACATATGCAGAAGCTGTGGCCAGTAACTTACCTCCTTTGCAACTGTGACACCATCATTGACAATTTTTGGTGACCCATACTTGCTCTCCAGGACCACATTTCTTCCCTTGGGTCCAAGTGTTACACCAACAAGATCAGCCAACTTGTTGACACCAATCTGCAATGCAAAAAACACCAACACATTCACAATGTTCTATCTGTGGACAAACATGAACAGGAGCAAACCCTGCAAGTGAGTGTGACATGATGCAAACGCCATCTAATCACAGAAGAAACTGCAGAAATGCAAGGACCGCCATGCTAGAAAAATCAGTAACATGTGAAGGCAAAAATGTGTGAAAATGAGTGAGCAAAGATAGGCTCCCTTAAGAGCCAATCTAAAGCAGCTGCAAAACAGCAAGAAAATCGCTATCCAAATGCCTTGAAAAATAAACTGCCAAATTGGATCCATTCAACTATGTCCAAAAGTTTAGCTGACTAGAAAGAAAACGCAGTTCTCATCATGAGGTCAGCAAATTGATGCAATGCGAACTGCACAACAATAGTCTGCTTTTGGCTATGAAAGCAGACACAAGAAAAATTTCAAAAGCATTCATTCATGACCGACAAATACAAAGAGATCTTAATAACCTCATGAAAAGTTTTGCAGTCTTATTATTCTTCCGTGAAAAATCACTGCCACCTACCACCACAAGCAAACCCTCATACACGAGACCAAAAAAATTCCGGATAGGTAACCTACTTTATTTCAAAACGAAGAAGCAAAGAAGGCAGAGATAGAGAGAGGGAGACAGAGACAGAGACAGAGACAGACAGAGGGGGAGAGAAATTCAAAAACAAGACCTGCATCTTCTTGGTAGCAGAACCGTCCTTGTTGAAGTAAAGCTCTTTGGCCATTGCGCGAGTACGCACTATGGCACCTTGCCGTCTCCGACTGCTACTGCCAACTCTCACCGCATGCCGAGGAGCCGCGACCATCTCGGCCAACGGACGACCGAAAGCGAAGGAGGATGACAAGGAATGTACCACAACTTTCTTATTCACAATGCCACCATCAAGCTTCTTGGCGGCCCATGAAGCTGCCGCACATGTGGTTGCAGCAAGACTTGCGGCTGCCATTCCCCTCCTCCTTTCTCCCCACTACTTCGCAATTGCAGGTGCAACCGATTGCTGGTGCGACCGATTCTGGCGCTTGTTCGCTCGCTCTTCGCTGCTGCAGTTGCTGCGTGCCTACTGTGGAGTGCAAAACAGCGAGAGCTTGCTTCAGCCCTAAAACCCTGAACTCTATTGTATGGACCTGCGTAGCTCCCCTCCTACTCTCTACCAGATAACCCTACGCAGCCCTTACCTATCAACTAGGGTACCTAAGCCTACACCTTATAAGCGTGGAAGAACGGCGCAAGAGTCTGCAATTAGGTAGGTAGTGGTAATCCATAAGGCTACTTTTATGCAACCGACCCTTAGGTAAAATACTATTATTAGTGACAATCCGGATCGTCCATAACCAGTTTGAACTCAGGGCAGATACCCGTATTGGCAGTTAGACCCGTCGGTTCTGGTGCTGGCTTTGTGAGCCGGCAGAAGTCCTAATTTCAGTTTTCAGAACCGGAACCGGAGGTTCTAAATAGAAATGAAGAACCGCTCAAAACCGACCCTTAAGGCGGTCTATACAATTCATAGGGTACTTAACCAACGGACCTTAGGTTCCGCACCCGAAAGAAAGGAAAAGCAACTTCCGGTTCCTTCCAGAAGGTTCCATAAGCCTACCACCCAGTTACTAGGTAGGTAGGTAGGTAGGTACCTACCAACCTTTGGAAGCTCAGTAGCAGCATCAGGCTTTGGAAGGGTCCATTTGGGGAAAATTGTATAAAGGCAAAATTAGCCTACTACTAAGTTCTTAGCCCGACGCATGGCTAATACTTTTCGCCAGTGGCGATTGCTCTGATTGGTCCTCCACTTGGGAATGGAGTCTCCTGGAGCTTTCTAGATGTTGTTTCCAGGATTCTAGCCTACTACCTACTTACTACCAGGCTATATACTAGCCCTCTACCTATTGTACTATCTTACTACCTACCCAAATTTAAGGTACGCTACAAGCTACCTTCCCTAATCAATAGGTATGTAGTACACATGTGATGTAGTAGGTACCTACTAGTCCACCTAACTTAACCCCCGCCCCCCCAAACCGTAGCACCTAACCCTAACCACAATTGTTGGTAACTCACTCATTTTCCAACCTTTGGGGACCTTCATTCTGCAGGTCTCGCTGATTTTTCTTCGTTAGTGAATTTTCGTTATTGTATGGGAAAAAAAAATTGGAGAAAAACTTGAAAAAAATAGTGTTTTTCAGTGTAAAAAAACAGAAATTCAGCAAATATTGAAAATAAATTCATATTAAATATTTTTGTCACTTTAGGGGAAATTGACCAATTGAAAATAATACGCTAGCTAAGTCTTATATTTTGAGGTCATTTCTTTTTCTTTTATAATTTTAACCTGTTGTTGTTCTCCCAATGTCCAATATTATTCAAGAAGGAATTTATGGAGATGGAAAATCAAAAATCAAAACCCATTGTTACACAAAAATTATCAAAATTTTCAACTAGATTATTGTAAAAATAAAGAAATACCTCAATGAACCCTAAAGGATATAGATATCACACCCAACATTATCAAATTTCAAGTCACATTTTAAAAAGCCTCACAAAACTACACAAAACCTAAAGGCTATATATACAAAAACTATATTCATTTTCATTTCAAGAACTAAAACCCATTTGCTAAAGCAAACTTTAAAATCACATACACAAACTTGGAAAAAAAAGGAAAATATTGGTTCTTGTATTTTGGAATTTAATAACAAGCAAAATAGAACTCAATCCAAAGCCATGTCCTTGAAAGATATCTTGCAAAAGATGAAATAACTAGACCAACATTCACATTAAATTGAATTTTCAAAAATAAATAATTTCTTGAATTCTATATGTGCAATAAAATTACTTATCAAAATCACCTCATCAAGTTCTTTACAATTTTTCAAGACTAATAATTTCGAAGAATTAAAACTATGATTCATAGGTTTTGAAGTACATATGTAATTTGTTTAGTGTTATTAGTTAATTCAAAGGTCTCAAAATAATTCAAAATTCATATTAATCTTGTAAGCATCTAAGAAAATTCAAATTTGTTTAATCTTGCAAAATCAACAAAAGTACATAAGGTTGAAAGGTTCATTTGGCCCATGATTTTGAAAGGTATTTTTCTTCTCTCTCTCACATAATAAGGGAACTCCTTGTCATATTCAATTTGCACATTCATAGACCTTTACATTATTTGTTTATGCATTTTCAAAGTTGCAACATCTACAACAACAAGGATATGGTTTAAAAGCTAAGATCATTTTAATGTTGGTAATGACAATTCTTACAATTTCATTTAGATTGTCATGACATCAATTTTTTGTTGTTGAAAAAGAAAATTTCTCAACATTTGAAAATTGGTGTTGAAGTTGTTTTCTCAATATTTCATTTGTATTGAATATTATTAACATTTATTTTAGATATTACCTTTGAAACACATAAGTTAAATACACCTAATTATAAAAAGATAGGGATTAAGAATGTAAAAATTACAAGCACATTTAAATTTGATAAAATAGACAACCACACTAATTCATTTTATTAATTTGCATCATTAATTATTTCATGTATATATTTTATAATGAAAACATTTAGAGTTTATGTGGAATCTATATATGTGAATTTTTTTAGATATTTCCATTTATTTTTTACTTACTTCAACTTATGTTTAGCAATAATATTAATGTTATTATGACTCAAATAAGCCATTGGATAAAATGAAATCATTGTTCCTTGCAACCAAAAAATATGATAAGAATAAGAAAATGTGCAATTTTTATTTTAATGAAACATTTTTATGGACATTAAAGGTGCATTCACACTCTTAGCACCCAAGGGTGCCAGGATGATTTTTTTTTCCAAAAATGTCATATAACATTCATCTATTGGTCTATTACCTCAAATTTTGCATTTTTCACATAGGCATTTACAACTATGTGCTAGATTTCAATATTTTTTTAATACATTTTGATCATATATCATGTATATTATGTATTGATGCCTTTTACCACATTAGAATGTACAACCTTTGTTAAAAAACATATTTTCAAACTTTTTTAAAAACTAGAATTAACTCCATGTTTGTAAATTGTATTTTGTTTATGTGTTTCATACATGTTTTAAATGTATGACATCCATGTTTAAACAATATGAACTTATGGAAAGTAATTTTTGCACAATAAAAACTATCAAATTGTGACCCAAAATTTTTATGATGCATTCCATTAAAAATGAAAATTAACAAACATATTATAAATAATTTGGTAGGGAAAATGGTAAGTTTTTAAATGTGTTTGTAAATAGGTTTATAAATAAATATGAATTTCTCACCTAATCTAACAAATAGACAAATTTATTTTATTTTATTTTAGTTTATAGTTTTGGAATGATTACATTTTCAAAAATTATCAATATCATATTGATGAAAAAAACACAATTAGGTTTAAGTGCAATGATTCAAAATTAGGATGAAATTACATCAATGTATCTAATTAATATTTTTTTCCGTGGAAAAAGGAAAAGACAACACCAATACCTCCTATTTGGTCATAAAGGGATGAGATTTCTAAAAACAATGAAAAAAAAATACATAGATTAACACCAAATCTGACCAAATCTAAGTTTCATCCGTTGTGTGTACTCTAGTTCTAAATTTTTTTGAACCTCATGCATTTAATCTTGAATTTAAACATTTTTATCCATATTTAATAATTTTTCATTACTTTGCAAATAACAATGTTCAAAAGTTAAAAGAAAGGTTAGGGGATGAAAAAGGGGCCTAAAAGCAAGTGATTTTACAGATATTTTTAATGTTAAACCCAAATTTGTTATGAAATGGCATGATGATTAGACTTTGACATGTCCAATCAAAATGCCATTTTGAATCACCACCCCCATTTGAAGAATAAATGTTCATTATTTTGTTTGCAAAAAATGATTAACACATTAATAGGATTCAAATTGATATGACTTTCGGATCTATGGGTCAATTGCATAATCAAAACTAATGGTGAAAATATGATTCCATCATAGACACATATTTTTTATTTATGAAATATTGATCAGTTTGGACATTCAAAACAATTGTGAATTGTCAAAACAACTTATACATTTGCCAAACAAAATTATTTTCAATATTCATATTGTAACAAAGTAATAGGATTTTTCAAGATGTACATAAATGAAATTCAACACCTAATTCACAAAGAAGTGACAAAGGTGGTAGAAAGGACAGGGGACTAAGGAGCTATATTTTAGGTGAGATTTTTGTAAAATTACAAGAAAATAAAAAACATCCACCACCTTTTGGCACATTTTATATTTTTGGGATAGTTTTTCGTTAGTTTTTTTACAATTCAAATATAATTGCTAACACCTATTTATGATAAATCATTTTTGGGACCATTGTTGCATTAGGGAAAAAAATTGGGGGATGAAAGTGAAAGAAAAAATTGTTGTTGAATAAATGAAAACTAACAACATTAATGAAACAAAATTTGAGATAAATGTCAATAATGAACTAAATAATTAGTTGAAATTAAACACACACCCCAAGCCATGTTTTTTGTTCCATGTCACATGTTGCATTCCTTACTGAACAACAAACCTATAATAATTCAAGGAATACAAAGATTCAAGAAGACATGACGTCCAAAAAAAACTCATGAGTTTTAAAAGAAGAAAAAAAACAGATTCATTATAAATGTGCATTTTGCATTATGGATAATGCAAAATATCCCAACAAATAAGGAATTGGAAATTAAAACCTAAGTTCTACCACTTGTATAAGAACACATGTTTTCAAAAATCAACATAGTATCGAACTTTCATGCTTCCCCATAAGGTGATGGGGTGTAGTCATAATGACATGTACCATAGTAAGTGTAACACTTGCTTGGTAATTTAATTTGATGTTGAAATTGTAAGATTTGTTTATATAGTTTTATATTTAATATATCATGGGAACATGTGAATTACTTTGAAATTAATCCAATGAATAAAAAATAACAAAAACATTCATTAAACATTATAATATTTATTTTTAAGCAATAAAGGGACTTGTAAATGAATTTCAATTTTTTTGAAAATGGGGTGATGTAAGCTATAGTGGCTCATTTTTTATGTCCCATTGCAATTTTCTGCAAGGTGTAGTGAATTAACATGCCATAAAACCATTTATATGCACAATTGGGACTTGGTTTTAAATTCCCAACTTCAATAAGAAACTATTTATATAATTTGTGCACAATAAATGTGCACCCATTATGTTGTAATGGACTTTTGAAATGAAAACATATGGATTATCCCGACCATCTACACTTCCCATACACTTGAAGTTTTTTGTATCATTTTTTGAAAATATATCTTATAGGGATTTAATCTTTGATAGATGAAAGAAAAACAAATATAGATTTGAAAAATTCATTACAAAAGTTTTAACTAAAATACAGTTATGGACTTTTGAATGACCAAAATCTGGACATTATTTTAAAAAATCTTTACATGGGTCATTTTTTGTTAGATTGATGATTTTGTTCCTTGTAAAATGTATGTCAAAAAGATGTTTAAATGGGTATATTTTCATATGGATTTAATTAGCTCTTTAACCAACCCATAGTCCCCCCATTTATGTTAATTCAACACCAAAAAATGGACTTTTAAGGACTTTTTATCCATCGAAAATGAGTCATTTAACCCTGCATTTACCCAATGACATTTTTTATCAAATTTTTAACATGAACCTTAATAAAATAGTATGAATAATTTTTTTAATTTTTTAAAAAACATTTTGAATACTTTTTCAAAAATATTCCAAAAATATTTTAAGAATATTTTTCCCAAAAGTAATCACAAAAATAGTCAAAAAGCAAGTGGGTGCGGTTCATCTTATCTAGTTTGCACCTGATGGCCTATTCAAATGGGAAGTTCCCAAGTGTGTAAAACCTTTGTGCATAGAATCAAGTGCATAAATCCGAATGGCAAGTCAAACGGTTTCATAACTTGTTTTTTATGAATGCCATTTGCTAAAAAACAACATTCACTTTCCACAAACCCCAAGACTTAAACACAAGCTATTTCAACTAGTTTAATAAATTTTGATAACTTTAATTTGAGGATGGTAAAAGAACTAATATTAACCCACAATCAAGTCATAGGCTTGACATTAAAAACCTTTTTCAAGACCAATTCACTATTTGTAGCCATTGTCAACTTAAACAAAGAACATTGTGAATCCAAAAATTGACCATCAAGGAGAGCTTTCACCCACACCCCATCTTTTCCAACCTTGTAAGGGCTATAACAGGCAACTTTGATAACAATCAAGCATCGGTGAAAATCATCACTAACATTATTAAGGTTTGGAGCCCAAAAGTTTGGGTAAATCACACCCAATGCTGAGATCAACTCATGGTTTAAGGATCTACCCTGTAGTTCATCCACTAAAACCTAAACAAAATTTCACAACTTGATTTCACATGAGCCATCACCAAAGGGAAATATGGCCTTAACACAAGTTTCAAAAAACCTGTTGTAAGACAACGTTGGTTAACAACACATTTAAAACCAACAAACTCAATAACAAGACAATTAGGTTCCTCACCATTTAGAATTGTGCACCAACTCATTAGCATATTTTTGTTGTTAAATGACTCAAGAGCATAAAAAACTAGGTCATTAAACTTATTGTATGGATCAAAATAGAGTTGATAAAACACAAGCTAACACACCTTCGCCAAATCAATGAAGTCACACATGAAAACATGATGAGACTTGACCAATTTGATTAAGGCATGCATATAATATAAGAATGGGTGAATGGCATGTAACCCCAAAATTAATTCCAGGTCATAAAAAAGGCTAAAGTTTTTTGTGGCAATGCTATTTTTCATAGCAGTAATATACATATTTGTAATCAAGGGTCGATATTGTTCCATAAGTCATTGCACAAGAGATAACATACTAATCCATCTAGTTTTCACATTTTGAAACAACTTGTTTCTTTTTTTCCATGAGCACTTCACATAGTTTTTGAAACTCAAGGTACTTCTTAAATGAGTGTAAGAAAAATGCATACATAGCCTAAAACAAATCCTCCAATTGAACCACCAAATTGAGTTTTGAAAACACAAACACAACCAAGTTTGTTTGATGAGCAAAACAATGCACTCCCATAAAAAATGGAGCCATTGTTTCTTTCATTTGAATAGTCACACCAGTTCTTGAACCCTGGAAAACACTATTGCCATCTACTCCAATGGAAATGAATTTGGCTCGCAATACTTCAACACTCACACTAGTAAGAGTTTCCAAAGCTTTAAGCATGAGTTGAAGCACATTATTAGTTGTCCCCTACATTTCAAGCTTTTCCACACAAACCAAAAGAAGGATCCTTTTCTAAGATTGAACAACATAAATGTGAAAAGAGATCCAAGTTGCATTATCTATGGTTGTCACTTCATCTGCACTCACAAGTAAGAAATTAACAACATTGACAACATTGTGAATGGATTATAGCAACAAATCATTCATTGATTTAGTAATAACTTGACTTGAATAATCAATCTAATGTTTTTTAGGTGTGTGTTTGATCTTAAGCACATTGAATAGATCCCTCAATTCCTCAAAGTCTATCATAGCCTGACCTTTAAACAACAAATGAAACATTGCAACAAATTGCACAATTTATTTATTTTTTGTCATGGGGAACTTCTACAATAACAACATCTAGAATTGTACAATCTATAGTAGTGTAATTTTTTTTCATTTTGAACATGTTGTCTTTTAGGATCAAAATAAAAAGAACCAACCTTCACATTGCGACTAAGAACTTTGGCTTTGCACATATTAGCATGCTTGAGCAAAATGTCAAGTTTAGGAACTAATAATTTTTCCTTCACTTCTACTTTCAAGCAGATTGCACATGAACCTAATGCACACTACCTACACCACCTACTATGGACTTTGCCTAAGGAAGATATGCTACCCATCTATTTTGGAATTGTTTTATACCTTCATAATCTCATTTTTTTCCTTTGTTGTTAATGTATGACAAACTTGACTTACAAGTTTTGAAACATGTTCTGAAGCAAACGTTCCAATGAGAGGATTTGAAACAAATGTTGTAACAAAAGGTTATGAAGTAGATGTTGCAGTAAAAGGTTTTTAAATAAATGCTACAACAAGAGGTTCTAAAGCAAATGTTATAATGAGAGGTGACAAATTAGACATTTTTACATCAACAACTTCAACATTTGTTGTAAGAGGGAAAATGGGTTTGAACTTAAAGTTCTTTGGAATCACAAAAGGAGGCATGGTGGAATTTAGAAACATGAAATGCAAAAAAGATGAATGAGTAAGCATTCAAGAAAAAGAAAAGGAAAGCACCTTGAAGTTTAGACTCTAGAGTTCTAAATTTTCCCAACTTTAATTTGATTATAATAATGTTGAGTGAATATTGAGCGATCCACATCCATTGAGCAACCTACTATAGCCCATCTCCTTTTTCCCACAATTTTCAAAGTTCAAACATAATTCATCACAACTTCTAAACATGTGTAAGTTTTGGATTTCAAAGTATGCCTAAAAAAAATCTAAGATCTTTGATGTACAATAGTAAAAACTAGTTGTAACAAGCTTGAAGCAAATTGTTAACTTGCTACCTTAAAAGAACTTAGAAGAATTATAATGGCGACTTCAGTTGCAATAGCAATATATTGATGGCGATATGCCTCAATGGAGGTGCAGTAATGGCAAAGGGTACTTCAAAGGGGAGCTAGGTGGCAAAAAGACCGAGATTGTAGGTAGATGGAATGGCAATGGAAGTTGATAAAAATGACACACTGTAACAACATCATAATAAAAAACCTTAGCTTTTAATGACTTTTCTATTTTTATTTGTTTCAACTTACAAATCGCAGCCCCATTATTTGATTTGCCATTTGGCAATTTTTCGCCACAAAAAAAAATGTTAATGAGTTTCATGAATTGTCCATGAATGGAATCTTAGTGCATTAAAAAATATAATATTTGCACATATATCTAAATTTCATAATTGTCCATGAATGGGATGGAATTTAAATGCATTAATGGATATAATATTTGCAAATATATATGAATTTCATGAATTGTCCATGAATGGATGGAATCTGAATGCATTAACGGATAGAATATTTTCACTAAATTTTATAATACAAATTACTAGGGATATCCATGATTTTTAGCGGGTGGGATGGTGAAAAAATAATTCAAAACCATGTGACATGTGATAATTATAACTCAATGTGAACACTCCTTGAAATAAGGTTTAGGACCATTTATATGTATTGGTGACGTACCAATGGATTATGTAAATATAATCTATGAAGTTAATCACTACAAAAGTCTCTTTGCAATTCGTAATAATTGGTGACATTTATATTCGATTTTTTTTAATAGACTCTTGATTTGAAGCATCAAGGAAATAAGCATTTTTTTAGGCTATTTGAAATTGGTTTGACATATTTGTTTCAACATGTTGTTTTTGATAGTGAGTTTTTTTGGGTGAAATTTTACATCCTAGCAACAAAAGTAAAGGGTTGCAAATGGTATTAAGAGGTTTTTAATTGGACAACATGCCCATGTTGTCACAATATGAGGAGGAAAAATGGGCCCTATTGTTAGATTTAAACAATAGTTTCTAGCATTTGCCAAAATGTAACAAGATTCTTAAACTTTTCTATTTACCTTTTTAGTGTGTAGCCAAATTTGGCTTTGCTTACCCTAATTTGGATCATTGCCAATCCACCTACCTCACAATTTAAAAAAATAAAATAAAATTAGTCTTTGGTATTGTAATTTACCATTTAAAAAACTTTTGCTTATCAAAGATAAAAAAAAAGAACAACTTATATTATAAGTGCCATTAACCCTTGTGGCTCCTATTTGGAAACTTTCATATTTTGTAAGGAGTTTCCTTGCACAAAATCAAGCTTTCTAATTGGCAATTGTTGACATTGTAATTTTTTTCCTATTTCAAGATATAATTAAAAAAAACTTCACAAAGTAACCATAATGACTTAAACAACCATGCTTTGGTTTAAAATTGTACATTACAATTTTTGAGCAGAACTAGGGCTGATGTTCAACCCAAATCAAGCATTCCTATTGGTGCAAAAGTTGAAATCAGCCCCAAGGGCTTTACATTAGGAATCAAGTCTGAACTAGAAAAATCTTTTCAATCTGCCCAAAGTTACTAACTAATAAATGCTGAACTTTATGGCCTTGTATTGGCCCCAAGACTGCAAAAAAGGATACCATCGAATTTGGGAGGCCAATTTGTAACCCTTGGGGCCAAATAACAAGCCAAAAATGCTCAAAGTTGGCCCCAAGCTTTTTTGGCCTTGACTCCTAGTGTAAAACGGGCCTTCAATCACATTGGATCAAATAAGAAATAGGAAAAAATGAGCAAATTATGACCATGAATTGCACACAACTAGTAACAAATGGATGTTTTCCTTTCAAAATGCCAACCTTTCAAAGAATTTCAAAACATTTCAAACAATTTATTAGGATGGTTTGCTTAAAAAAAAAACCATACTAAACCATAGTTTGAATTTGTTAATATGTTGTAATACCTTCACCATATGGCATTGTTGTGATAACTTTTGTTTTGTTTTTTTTTTTTTTTTTTTTTTTTTCTTTTCTTAATGTTTGTAAAAAAAATTTTTTTTTTCTTTATTTGAAATGGGAAAGGAAGATGCTGAGTAATTAAGCAAGCCCCACCACCCAGCTTTAGGGCCAACAATCAATAATAGTAATGTTTCTCTAATTTTTTTAGAGCTTTCCACATTGCCAATAGCTATTTTTGAAAAATTTTAAAAAGAAC
>Ga0116227_10005664_pt1 | contig 26122 bp, 26 predicted proteins | sample S1TSphgellanicum_FD_89693 | JGI IMG/M metagenome (GOLD analysis project Ga0116227, IMG submission 89693) | Host-associated microbial communities from peat moss isolated from Minnesota, USA - S1T2_Fb - Sphagnum magellanicum MG | ecosystem: Host-associated > Plants > Peat moss > Unclassified...
AATCAAATCCACCTATGTCTTTGATTACTTGCAACACTAATCTATCACATAGTTTCTACCAGATTGTTTCTAATATCTCTAACACTATTAACTATGTCTCATCTACATCATAATCTTCAACATATTCAACCCTTCTCCTAATAGTATCGAAATTAAGAGAATCAATTTTAGGATTATTGAATATATTTCAATTCTATCGAAACTTGTTTTTACCAAAAACTCCAATTAATGTCTTACTAAAAATTGGTTAGTAGTTGTTGGATAGTAAACACACCCTAACTATGGGGCAACTTTTTCACTTGGCTTCTGACTTGAAATAATACATCCTAAAGCAAGTCATCTTCTAGAACTAAAAACTATTGTAGCTTTGGTAGCTATGGACCCTCACATGGATGTTATTCTGGTTCATGTAGGGAAATGTTTGGTAGAAGACGTGTTGCTTGATGGGGGATCCAAAGTCAATATCATTACTGAAAATCTTTGCAAGAAACTAGGTTTGCCCACACCTAGACTTGCTCCTTACATTCTTAGAATGACAGATCATACTCTTACCTATAGGGTTAATCCAAGATCTAAAAATTCACATACATGGCGTACTTTAAGTAGTTATTTTTACAATCATGCGCAATAATGTTTTGGACTTTTGTTATTCCATGTTACTCGGACACCCTTGGTTGCATAATGCCAAGGCTACCCATGACTGGGCTAACAACCTAATCACCATTAAAGGAAATGGCACGATTCGAACTATTATAGTCATAAAACACTTGGATGGAAACATTAACTAGCCTAAGGTATGTGACGCACTCCCAACCTCTTCAAAAGACTCAAATGTGAGTCTAAGATGAAAACAACGCAATTCCAGGATGGGACTAGGAAGATTGACAACCATTTCAATAACTCACATGGACTTGCATAAACCAAACAACAAGTTGGTTAGTGCATAGCTGGAATACTTTTGGTGTTAGGACGAGCCACGAGCAAACTCGAACTCACAAGACTCACCACGACTCGGACTTGGGGGAAGCCACCACCTTCCCCCTTACTCTGTGCCTCTCCACGAAGCCCACATCCAAATGACATTTTGTCTCGAAACTCCCAAATGGGAGTCCCAAAATTCCCAAAGTTTAGACTTTCGTGAATTTGGGGCCCCATAACTTTATTGGAAACAACTTGAAAACAAGCAAGAAATGAAACATTCAAGGTTCATGAAATGGAACAACCATATTAACTAACAAGAAATCACAAAGGTTGTATGCTTTAATTGCTATAATCACAAAACTATGGCTTGCAACAATTAACAAGGCTTGAAGGTTCTACATGCACTCAAAACCATGAAAGGAAAGAATGAAAGACCACTCAAAACCACTTCAATATATACTACCTCCTAACCCTAAAGTAACCACCACTTAACCCTAACCTAGCTGCCGCCTAACCCTAGCTACCACCTAACCCTAGCTACCACCAAACCCTAACCCTAGCTGCCGCTAAGCCCTAACCCTAACCGCAACCAAACCCTAAGTAGCCTCCACTTCCAAACCCTAATCACCACTATTCAACTTAACCTAACTACTATAAGGATGTGAATACAATTCATCCTTTTGATGAATGTTTAACACATTCATCAACATTGGGAATTAGAAACGAATAATATTTCTAACAATTGAACTAATTCATGACTCTTTTGAATCATCTTTGAGGGATGAACAACGATTGTGCAATTGTTTCGAGGTCTATCAACGTGCGTTCTCACATTTTGTACCTCCCTTTTTCAATATAGAGATGGTGGTAAACATGATAATATTTGGATTTATGAATGAGAGCCAAAAGAATGATTAGGACATCGAAACTCAAATGGAGGTCAATTTGAGAGAATAGTTTATAATAAGGGAGATCCGCCCTAGAAACAATCTTATGACCAAAACCGAAAGTGGAACCAACCCAATCATCGAAATTGAAATGAACATTTCTTCGACATCGAAATTGAAATCGATATGACTAAAGTTGAAAAAGTTGTTTCCCTTGTCGACTCAACACCTAGACATGACTCTATGGCACAGGATTTCACCCCCCCAACTTTTCAACAAACATTGAATGACCAAGGAATGATGGATATGGTAAAATATTGTTAATTTTGTGATGCCCAATTTTCATTTAAGACCTGTTGATAGGTTTAAAAAGTGATCATGATGATGTAATCACAAATAAAGAGGAGGATGATGTTAACAACCAAAAAACCCATCTTGTAAAAACTTAGGTTTTTTTACTACCAATTCCCATTATCGATTTTTGATTACCGATTTTTGACTACCAATTTCCCACTATCAATTCTTAGTATTGATTTATCAGGAATTGAAAAGGAGTACCAAAATAGTTTAGATGTTTATATTCAGAACTAAAATTTTAGAGGATTAGTTTGACACTAGTTAGATTTATTTTGATTGATTTGGAGAGATTTTTGGGATTTTCTTCAAATTCCATCATTATCTGGAAAGGATTTCTAGGAAGGATCCGATGTTTGTAACAAGGATTTTTTTGGTGAATGGATTGAGATTTTGTCTATGAATCAAGTTTTTTTGTGAAACACTACCTTTTTAGGGTTTTTTTTGGACTAGAATTGTTGTTTTTCTTCAGATGTTGAAGTGTTTGTTTGAAATTCTAGTATTTTGAGATGATCAAAAACTAGTATTCAAGTTGTAATAGTAGGTGTTACTAGCTACCCAAAACTCTTTCTTGAACTTAAGCCCTTAAGTTATTTACTTGGGGACTTTAACAACCTTGCATTCAAGCTACAAGTTATGTTTTATTCCTGGATAGGGGAAAGGTAAACAAAATTGGTAGTTTTTTGGGCAATGTGGATTTCATGCCCTCCTCCCTTAATGATCCATGCAAATGGGGTAGTGTAGCCCATCTAGAGATCCACCACCATTGAAGGAGGTTAAGTGCTTGTGATTATGTCCATCCTTTTTGTTTTGCTCTTCCTCTTGGACCCTTCTTTTCATTCCCAAGTTTAGGTAGTTGGGGTTGGTTTGCACACCTTATGTGCAAAGAAAGGTCAATAACCCTAATTGCCTCTCAAAGGTAGCGGATTTAGTTCCTGATGTTAATTTATTTTTTCTGGTTTTTTCCCCCTTTTGAGTTCTGGCTTCATTTGTAATTTTCTTCCTACGATTTAGTGTATGTACTTCTTGCTTTTTTTTTGCACATATATTTTCAGAAGAAAATGAGATTTAAGAAGCCAATCAAAATTTGTGCTACTTATGAATGTTTAATCTTGGTCTCCTGATTAGAAGCAACCAGAGTATTAACAGCCAGAATTATGGAGTTAGAGAAATTATAAAAGTATAGATTGGAAGCTCAAAATAATGTGGGAACAAACTAGTGGAATAGATTTTTGTGGAATCAATAGAAAAACATAAAGAAGAAGTTTCAATTTAGAAATTATGTTTTCTAATTTCCTAAGGGAGAAAAGACACACTTGGGCAAATTCAAAAGAAGATGATTTGGTCCACTCATGGTACAATATTACTTACCCAATAATATTGTTTTTCTTATTTCTGTTAACAATTTTGAACCAAATTTAGTATTGGTCAATGTTAACAACTTGAAACCATATAAATATATGGATTAGACTTCAAAGGGGATTTAGAATTTGGAGAATCAGAAAACTTTAGAGTCTAGATTTTGACCACATGGAAGAAAAATCTGATGAGGATTCAAAAGATCAAAGAAAAATAAAAATCATTGGGACTAATTAAATAGTAGTATTAAAAAAAGCCTTAGAAAATTTGATGAATAAGTAGGTTATGAAAATATTCACAAATCATGATTACATAATTTCACACTCACTAGATTATGGGTCAAATATGTCTATCACATCATAACAAAACTATGTTGATCTGATTACTCATCATAAAATAGGAAAACTTTGTAGTGCAGACAACAACAGGTCATCAAATTTAGAATTGTCATTAAAAAAACCCATTGCTACGTTTACAAAGTTTTTAGGTTAGAAAACATTTATTGTAGTCCATGTTGTTGTCAATATGAACTTTCACATGAGACGATAGGTGTCAAAAGATTAGGAAAAAGGACAAATCATTAAAACATTAACCTAAAAGCGAAAAGTGAAACATCATTTTATGAAATGGGATGATTACATTTCAAAAGGTGACAAGGAACAAAACACCTCTTCATTTTTGTTTTCTACAAGCAAATCATTATCATTTTTTGTTTCCAAAATGAGTGCAAAAGAAAGTTTTGTGGAAAATTTACAAAGACAATCTAGAGAGAAAGTGCAAAAGTTGAAAAAAGAACAAGAAAGACAAAGAAAACAATAGAGATTTGCAAATATTGTGCCTATGCAGTTTAGGTTTCCAAAAAGAGGTTCGCCATTTCCCTTTGGTTTATTCTTTTTCTTCCTCTTAAAGATCTCTCATTTCCAAGTTTGAGAAAGCTTTTGAAGAAATTAGAAAAATATATATGTAGGGAAATTTTGAGGAGTATAGTTTTAGGAAGCCCAAAAGAAAGGCAGGTCCTAATGAACAAGTTGATCCCATTTCCATTTCTGATTTTGAAGAAGAAAAGCAAGACAATTTGCAACAGGAACAAGAAGCAGCATTACATCAACAAGAGCCTACCCAGGATCAAATCCTAGAGAAAGTCCACATTCATAACAAGAAGCACACAAAGAGAATAATTTGCCAAACAATGGTTGCATATCTACATGGGAAGAAGGTGCAAACTCACTAGGATGATGAGGTTGGGTATGTGTTTACTCCTATAGAGCAAAGTTATAATAGCAATATGAAGAATATTTTATTTTGGACAAGTTCTAGAAAGGTAAAGAAAGCTTGGGCAAACATAGTTGGATTGGTAGGTTTGTTTGAGGCTGAGTGGAAGACACATTGCCACAACATTTTGGTTGAATTTCTGAACAACTAAAAGTTGGATTTTGAACATAACAAAATCAAGGTTATGTTGGGGGAAGAGCAGAAAATAATAGACAAACATTTGTTGGCAAATGTTTTTTAAGTATGCCATATAAAAGAGACCAAAGTAGACCAAGCAAAAATGTTTGATGTTAAAGTAACATCAACCAATATAGTTGATAAAGTCTTAGATACTTGCAACCTTAATGAAGGGTGGGTTGTAAAGAAGATGAAATTAAAGTATGCTTATAAAATTGTTACTATTTTGCCCATTATCTACTAGAAAGATAAGGTGTAATATTTTAACAATAAGTCTACCATGATGATCTCCAAAGCAGTTGACTTTAGAAATGTTACATCTATTATCACATAAGGCAAAATAGTCTAATTATTTCAAGTTGGAAGGCTAGTTTGAATATATGGTATGATGATCCTACATTAATATTGTAATTGTTGAACCACCTTAAGCATGTTTACATCTAGCTCATGTGGCTTTCACCAGAAGTCTAGGAGATTGAAAATCTAATAAGACTATTATTATTGTTCTTATCATCTTGATGAAAATCCATTATGACTATTGTTATTGTTCATATGCATAAGGTATTTCAACCAATTGATGGTGGATTGTGTGAGAGAAAGTTTTGTCAATCTTTTAAGGAGTTGTGAATTTATCAATTATTTTCATGTGGTTGTTTAAATCTTGTTCCTTTCAATGTTGGGTTTAATGTACAATAAGTAGTTATAGTGAAATGGAATCCATTGTTCATCACATTAAAGATGAGCTAAGTTTACAAGACTAATTTTTTCTTGCATTAGACATTTTAAAATTACATTGCCACAATTAATTTAAAACAATTTTTCCAGACCATTTTTTCTCAACATTTGGTTTTGTAAGTACAAAGTGAATTACTAGATGGTGTAAGTAAACTTTTAAAGATTTTCAAATGCATAGCCACAAAAGTAGATATGTCATGTACAAGTATAATTAGAAAACCTAGGGACTTAACTAGTATAGGCAATAATTAGCCATTTTGATTAAGCTAATGGCCATTTTGATTAAGCTAATGGTCATTTTGACCAAGGATACATACTAATATAAATAATGGATATCCCTTTTGATTAAACCATTGTCCACATTGACTAAAGTGGTCTCTTGTTTGTCCAATTCTACTAGTTGTTTCATTTGATAGTTAATCAAATAGGTCATTGTAGTCAAATTAACAAGTCAAAATATACACATGTCATTTAAGCCCATGGCTTCTAATCAAAATGGACGTGCCTATTAGTCAAGAAAAACCGTCTAGTCAAATTGGTCCATTTGAAATGCTAAATTTTTTAATAGTGACAAAAGAATGCAAATTGAATTTAAAAAAAAACAAAAATAATAGAAAGGAAAAGTTGTATTTTATCTTGTTTTAACTAGTGTATTCAATATTCTAGGTTTAGGCCTACACTAATGAAAGCTTTCATCCATTCTTGCCTTCCTTTTTTTGATGTTTTTGGCCATGTAATACATTTTTGCAAATCTATTTGAACAAATTTTATGGAAACATATTTCAGACCTTTATAAACTCTTTCATTAGCAATTGCATATTGATAGGCATTAAAGAAGGCATGTCTAAACATGTGCCTTAAAAACTTTTAATTTCATCTAGTGTTTCACAATTAACAACTATTTTCATGGCATTCATATTAACCGCTTCATCTTTTACATAGGTAATTGTTTTGGTCAATCCATATTGCTCTAAAAGATTTTTGAGATTGTTTGCCAATGCTTGTCCTAAAGTTTTAGAAGCATCAAATAGTCAGTTATATGTTTTGGCACCTAATCATGTTTTTAAATTAATTACTAATGTAAAAATGTCATGTGCCCCTCTGGACATCCATAAGTTGAAACGTGTTATGGCATACACACACTTTGCCAAAACTCTAGTAAAACATATGTTTGTTTGGTTTCCTCTACTAGGTCATGTAACACCTTTTGATTGAACATTTTTTTGGAAGGGAAAATTACATGAGGACACAATTGCAATATTATACACTTTAGCCACATGCTTTCAACAAACTGAATGGGTAAATGACTCTTCATAACAAGAAGACTTAAATTTTCCAAAAATTCTTTTTGGTGCACATTATCCTTTTTGTAAGGATCTATGGCCCCAAAAAACTTAGAGATTTCATGGCCAATTATTGTGGCTCTCTTCTTTGCAAGTTGCCTTTCCAAAGGATTTTTTATGTTATTGTTCACTTCCTTTTCAAATTTCCTTGCAATTAAATCAGGATCACAATCAACAACATTTGGCTCCATTTTCTTAAGGTGGTTATAAGATCTAGAAAAAGGAAACTAAACAAATATATGGTGCAATTTCAACAGGTTTCAATTTTTGCTAACTTGTGTAATCAAAAATATTTATAAACATTTACAAAAATGATACCTTACTTTTCATAATGTAAATTATTACAAGTGTGATTACAAAAATAAAAACATTATTTTTTAAGGGTTCCATAGTGAAAAATCATGCCGCATTGAAAAAATCGATAGTTAAAAAATCTTGCAAAAACAAAAACATGAAGGAAAATTTTTAAATTAAAGGTTAAAAACCAATAATTGAAAGAAGGAGCAAAAAAAGGGGAGTTCAAAAAAAAAACCTTATGAGGTGAAGATTTCAAAATGTGTTTGATGCATCAACTCCAAACATATGAAAACAATAATAACCACATACACAAACATTGATCAAATTTGAAGAAAAAACAAAAAATTTTAAAAAAAATTGAAATGAAAAAGGTTGACAAAATACCTTGGATTTTAATGTAAGAACTCCACTAATAACAATTTGACCAACGACATCAACAACTCCCACCAGCAACTTTAAGAACAACGAAAAACACACAAAACAAAGAATGCCCAAAACAAGAACATAAAAACCGAAAAACGTCCAAAGCAAGAGCACACAAAATGAGGAACACCTAAAACAAGAGCACACAACAAGGAATGCCTAGAGCAAGGAGCACCCAAAGCAAGAGCACACAGAGCAAGGAATGTCCAAAGCAAGAACACTAAAAATAAAAACATAAATTGAAAAGCACCTTTTGCAAGAGCTCACAAAATAGAAACACAAAGTGAAAAATGCTTAGAACAAGAACACAAAGCAAGGAGTCCCTAGAACAAAATATCGAATAAAATGCTTTGAGCAAGAACATAGAATGAAGAGCATTTAAAGCAAAAGCTTGTAGAATGAGTAATGCCCATAACAAAGAGCACATAGAACAAGAACACCTAGAGCATAGCACACAGAACAAGGAGCGCCCAAAACAAAAGCACACAAAGTGAAATACACCTAGAAACTTCAATTGAAGCTTTCCTCCTTGCAACTACAACAACAAGCATTGAGACAAAAACACAATCAAAAGGAAACACATGCAAAAGCAAGAAGCACAAAGCAAAAAAGAAAACTTACCTTGAATAAGTGAGTTCATGTTCCCCTTGATTATAAACTAAAATGTTAAACCTACACACTTATTCTAAACCCTAATTTGCCACAAAAACCTCAACTGGTGCCCTAATCTATACTCAATACCATAAGCCCTAACCCTTAATCTAAACAGCGATCCTAATCCCTATTATGAACTAAGAGTCATACCCAGGGTGATCAATATAATCTTCTGGGTATATAATTATAAAAGTACAAAGAACTGGTTCCCACCTGAATATTATCATGACAGGTGGGTATCAGCTTGGGTATACCCCTAATGGTACCTGGCCGGTTCTCTGAGAGAGAGAGAGAGAGCCGGCTCACACCTGACCCAGGTTCTGGATGAAAACTCCACACCCACCCAACACTGGTTCGGAAGTGTAAATATCCACAAAATACAATAATCCTGGAAAGGGCCAATAAAAAAGAAACTAATTGCTTTTTAGGCATTTAAACAGTCTCTCACTTTAGGCTGTCCAATTTTTCATTCTTATGGGTGGGTACATTGTTTTTGTTTTCAACGTTCTGATGTTGCACCATTGGCTATCATCCCAAGAGGGATTTAGCATTAAATGGCAACAGGTTTTAAGACTTGTCTATTGTAGTTTTTTTTAAAGATAGTTTTTAAACCGCTATCAAACTAAAATCAGAGTCGAAATGTGGTGAATCTCTTTTCAAAAAAATTTCAGAAAAATACTAATATTGTGACACCATATTCCCTTCTTACTTTTATTTCTTGCATTTTGGGGGAATTTTGCAGCCAAAAAAGCGCTTTGTGGGTATCGGGAAATAATTAGCACTTTACGTTGGATGTCACATAAACACTTATAGAGGCCCAATTAGAGGCTGTGGGTGGAGATGCTCTACAGAATGCCCAGTGGCAACCCTCTACACAGATTACTACATTTGGTGTGCACTATGGGTTTCTCCCTGCATGAACCTGAAAAGATCAACTGTGCAAAGTGAGAGACTATTTAACTCTCACCACCTGAACCAATCACTGTAGTTGGCCAATAAAAAACAGTCATTTATTTCTGAGAAACAGTGCTTTCATGATACACGTGCTCGTGCATGGCATTGCCAACATGGATGTTTTTATCAACCCAAAGATTCCTAGTGTTTTTCTGCAAATCTTCATCCAATTTACTCTGCCCTCGGGCATGCTCTTAGTACTTATTGATACTACTGTTTGCTTCTGAGAGATTGAAGACAAAGGACTTTGGAAGGCAATATACCTTTCAGTGCACGTTTCAAGTGGTAGAAGGTCAATTCACAGAGAGATTTTATTCAAAAGCTTTCCCTTGCAGAGTAAGCCCCTCTTTATTGCCTGGAAGGACAATTTCAATCCCCCACACAAATAACCAAGGGTAGGTGTGCGACTGTTTCTCATTCGGGAAGTAAGAAATAACCAAGGGTACCAACCGAGACTCTTTCTCATTTGGGAATTCTCTAGTGATGACAGCCTCCCCACTGTCAGGAAACAGCTAGTGTTTTTATCTGAAAGTTGAGAGATTCACTCATCCCTTCATGCAGGAAGCAATGGGGATATAGTGGCGTGGGTTTGTATGTCATGCTCCAGGAATGGATTTGTCTTTGGGACATGTTCATATCTATGACTCGGTTCCAGCACCATTTTTGTTTGAATGAAGAAAACCACCATTAAAAAAAGTGTAACAAGTAACAACTCTGCAATCAGAAGACAAATGCAGCTTTTGCTGCCTGTATACAGTGCAGAGGTAGCTTGGGGTCTTTTGCTTATTTCCAGAGATAAACTGTATATTGTATGATTGATCCCATTGAATGTTCCAATGACAAAGTTTCCCAAAGTGGAGTGTGAAATGAAAGTATAGCTTGACTTTATGTTGAGCGTTTTTTGAGGTCATAGCTAGATGGTTTATTTTTCTTGGGGGTGAACTTTTGCATCATGGCATGTTCTTTTTGGGAAATTTTCTGGTTTTTGGGAAAGTTTTGCAAAATTTTCAACCTCACAAAATTCAGAAAATAATTCCCTGTTCATAGCATATTGAGTAATGTAGTCTATCATGCAAACTGTTGTTTATCCTTTCTTGATAGTGGACTGGTTGTGATTGCACAGACGTTAATGGAGGTGCAGGTTTAAGCCTTGTGAACACTTTTTTCACAACTTTTTTTGCCTGGTGTTGGGATCAACAAAACACCCAGGGCCTGGACAGTTCAAAGTGAAATGTGAAGTGTGCATTTCTGAGTGAACGTAGAAGACGAAAGAAAAGGGTGATGAGGCCTTGAGGTCCCCACAATAATTATGCTGCACCAGGTAGTACAGATCTGTGAATCAATGAAGATTTGCTTTGAAAACATAATTAGGAAGATTTGTTAGCAGACAAGAAAGCATGTATCAGATAGCTTCTTTTGAACCATTTCTTCACTAAAGTGAACTACGACGTAAACTCTCAGAATTGACAGAGAAAGCTGTGAGTCAAATGATGGAGATTGTTTACAACATAAGAATTGATCCCTGTAATTGTCCTGTTGGACCGACATTCTTGAATTATGGCTTGCAATATGTGGGATCTGGAAATTGTTGCCTAGTCAATTGCTGGGTCAATACGTCAATACCCATATCTTAGGTAAGTAAGATGGGTCAAATTGGCTAAATCAACGTGGACTTTCATTTCCAACTGGGCAAGTGGAAAGTGGAAGCACGGTTGACACTACCTATGGAAAAAAAAAGCTAGACATATTCCTTGTTCCCTTGAAAAAAAAAAGCATGGACAACTACTAAATTATCAATGAAGCAGGACTGATTGGATTGGCTCTACACCCTATAGTGCTAGGTACATGATGGATGCATCATTTATGACCAAGTGACTCTTCACCATATAAAGAAAGGGTAGGGAATCCTTCCAGATTTATGGTGCAGGAAATCTCCCAGCCCTAACGTGGTTCAGGGTCAGGGCAGGTATCATCCTAGCTGATTCTCGAAGTGTGGGTTTTGTCATGTTAAAGAACCTACAATTCTCTCAACCTGATGGTTCTCACAAGAAGTGATAACCTATTGTTTCTATTGTGAGGACCTGACTGAAACCCTAATCAGGTATCATGAGGGTTTTGAAACCCATCCAACATTGATGATCACCTTTGCATTCCACAATAATTGGAAACCTTGGTGTACACAACTACATTAATTATCAATCCTTAGTCATCAAATGAAGAAAACAAAGTGAAATAGGACTCTATTTTTTCTTTCACTTTGAATAGAGGAATGAAGCATTCTATTTTCTCAATTATGTTCTTTTGAAGTTTTCATGCATTTTGTGTACATGTTTGATTTGGAATTGTACAAAGGATTTTTAGTTTTTCATTTTGTATGTACTCGTTGTTATTTTCAAAACCCATTACTGAGTAAATAAGAGGTAATAACTTTGATGGGAATAAAGAAAAACCGATTAACATTTGGTGACCACACTATGAATCAAAAATTCAGAAGCATTCATGTTCAGAATTTTTGGCTATATTCATTATTTAGATTAGATTTCAAAAGCATTGTCATTTAGAAATTTTGGTTTGTCTCACTATTTTTTTATTGTTTAGTGTAATTTTTATGATAAAGGTTTATGTTTCTTGATTTATTTTGAGAGCATTAGGTAATAGGTTGAAGTTAGTGTAAATTTTTTGAAGAAAATCAAATGTCCAATCTACAAAAAAAAATAAAATTGCAAGTTTTTGACTACTAGGAGTCAATTTGATTTTAGGTTAAAAAATAATGCAAGGGCTTTTCTAAATCCTATTGATTTCAAGAATTGTCAATAATAGTCACTAAAAGTTTTTAAAAATAGTTGGATTAAGTTACACATAAACCTGTGTTAAAACTTACACAAATACAAGATGAACATCAAGTGCAACCTATGGGGGATGAACCAGTGAATGCACCAAACATGGATTCAACACAAAGGGTAGAAGCCAACAAACAACATCAAAATGTAGCTGAACCGGTTATGTAGAAAGACCTAGCCATGCTCTCAACCACTCACATTATTGCAAAAATAGGTTATTTTAGGCCTCATTTGGACAAGTGTCAAAAAGACCATCTTGTCAATTTGGACAAGTCAATTTGGACATCTCTTACTAACTAGGGTGGTTTTATTTACTAATAGATTATTGGACTATTTGAGTGGTCAGTTTGATTTAGAAAGTGGATCATTTGATTAATCAAATTTCTACCCAATTATTATCATGATTATTATCACACAAAACAAAATTGTAGGCAGGTTTTATATAGGTTTAAATAAGTCGTAAAAAGGCAAATAGGTAGATGGTAGCTTAACCTAACCTATCTAACTTAGCTTAGTCTATTTAACCTTCCTAACTTAACTTAACCCAACCTAACTTGTTTACTTTAACCCTTTAAGCATGTATATAGGTTACAAGTATTAGGAATTGAACCCCTTATAACCTCCCCAATGATAAACTAAGCCTTTACCAATGGATTACACCTTCCAAAGTTCACAAAACTTTTCAAGTTTTTTACTTCAGTTGTTATATTTCACATCATTAGTTATGTAAATAAGTAAAAAAGTTAGGTAATTAGTAAGTAGGTTGCATGATGTTTGGTAGGTAGAGGGATAGGTAAGTAGGTCCTAGATAGGTTAGTGGGTAGGTAAGTAATGATTTCGGATGGTAGGTGGGTATGTAAGGATGTAGGATGGTAAGTGGGAGGTAGGTAGGTCTATATGATGTAGGATGGTAAAGAAGAATTAGAAGGTACGTATAGGTAGGTAAATAAGGAGGTAATTGTAAGTTAATATGTAAGTAAAGGTGTGAGATGGTAGGTGGGAAGTAAAAGGTAGGTAGGTAGGGTTGTATAATGGTAGGTGGGAAGTAGGAGGTAAGTAAATAAGGTTTTATGATGGTAGGTGGGAAGTAATAGGTAAGTAAGGTGGGGTTTTATGATGGTAGGTGGAAAGTAGGAAGTAGTAGGTAGGTAGGTACTTATAAATAGGTAGGTAGGGTTGTACAATGGTAGATGGGAAGTAAGAGGTAGGTAGATAGGGTTTTATCATGGTAGGTGGGAAGTAAGAACTACGTAGGTAAGGTTGTATAATGGTAGGTGGGATATATGACGTCAACAAATTTTTCCTTGGGTGGTACCACTAGGAACCACCTTACTAAAATCACAGGAAAGTTGGACCCAATTTAAGAAATAAAATTCCATCTACTTATACATTGGTTTATTTGATTGGACTAAGTGGGCTATGTGTTTCCCACCTATGCGCACATTCATGAAAAATAATGAACACCCAAAAACATATAATATGCATTAACATTTTGATTCCTAACCCATTCTTGACCCAATTATTGATTTTTTTATTTTAAATGTCCTTACACTTACACATTAGATTTATTTATTTATTTATTTAGTACATGCACAAGGAAATGATCCAAACTAGTCATTAAAACAACAAATGGTGAAAATAGTTATCATTTGTGTTTTTGACATCAATGGCCCTTTGGGGCTTCATGATGTTGATTTCAAGAATTCATAACTAAATCAAAATTGATTCAATCAATTGTCTATAAAAGACATCAAGTAGGTTGGCATTTGAAATATTTTCAAAAATTAACATCCAATATAAATTTCCAAAAAATAGATTTTTTTTGTGTTTACTGATTAAAAAAATCCTTCATGTGACATTCTTGAATTTTTTTCCTTGTGCATTTGTTTTTCACATCAAAACACATTTTTTTGTAAATTTAATTAAAGTTTTGATTTCATTACTACAAAAGTGGGGTGTAGTTCACTAGCCTAAATCATTATGGGACCTTAAAACTGAAATAAGTTCATTGCATTTTAATGATTTCACCCTAATTAAAATTATTGTGATAAATAGGTTTATTTTTATGTTGTCGTTTTAAATATCCTATGTTATTTTAGGCTACCTTATTTATTTTAACTTATACCCTAAGTTATTATAAATTATTATACTTTAAACTATTATACATTATTCTACTTTAAAGTATCATAATTAACCTATTATAAGTTTTTTTACTTTAAGATATTTTAAATTAAATTATTCAACTAACCTTAGGTTTTTTAATTTTAAGTTAATATATGTTATTTCAAATTATACTTTAGGCCATTCAAAATCATTCTATTTCATGTTATTATAAATTATGTTATCATAAGTATAATTTTTTAAATAATATAATATATAATATAATGACCTAAAGGTAAAATAACCTAGAATATCCAACAATTGTCACCAAACCAATAGCCACAAATATAATAACCAACAATAACCACCAATAAAATAGTCATAAATAGCCTATGGTAGTATAACATAAAATAGCCAATAATAACATAAGGTGAAATAATTTTCACTAGCCAAAAGTAATTAACAATAACTTCACATAACCTAAAGAACTTAAGATGAAATAGTTTAGAATTTAAAAAAATTATAATGATTGCAAATAACCTAAAATGAAATAACATACAATATCCAAAAAAACATAAAATAACAAAAAATAATTTACAATAATTGAACAAATAGCTTAAGGTGAAATAATTTAAAATAACAAAAAACAATTTAGAATAATCAAAAATAACCTAAGTTGAAATAACCATAAATAGCTATAAATAATGTAGGATGAAATTTAAAACAATGAAAATTAGCCCTCATATAGCTGAAAATATCTTAACATAGGTAATATTATTATATTAACAAAATAATTCATTTATTCAAAATAATTCAAAATAATGGTCATTAAAATATTATTGAATAATGACATTCAATAAAAAAAATTGTTCAAATGATTTTACATTTTCAACAATAAATAAATGTAATTATGCACATTATTAAAAAAGCTTTTAAATTACACTTTAATCATTTTATTTGGATAAAATCTCAATAAGATATGAATTTTTTAAAATTTATATTTTTGTAATGTTTAAATGAAGTATTTGATAAATAGAATGCAATGTCACACAATATTACAACAAATGTGGCGGCTTGATGGTAAAGGTGTTTACCTCCATCCTAAAAGTCAAAGATCAAACCTCACAAATGGTGTGTTTGTGGTCAACAGTGATAAGTTGATCGAATATTTTCCTATGTAGTTTTTTAGAATAGGTGCCTGTTTACACTAATTACATGGCCTATGTACCTAGGCTAAGTTTTTAACTTAACATAGGTAGTGACACGTGTCAATAATTCATAGGTTGAAAATCATGAAATTATCAATAATATTAAATAATTTAATTAATTTCCATGCTACCTAATTAATTAATTAACAAGTGATTGGTAAATTTGTATTTCACTTGAAAGTAACCTTGTTTCATTAGGTACTAATGGACCAATTCATTATTTGTATCAACTAGTCTCTGTTCATTAGGGGGTTGACAAATTTCATCATGGTAAAAATGTCTAAATTCACTCAAAATTTAATGAAACCCAGAATGAACTAGGATGCATTTTGGTGTAATGATTCTACAGGACTTGAGTAATTTTTTGATAAATAATTTAAAATGAAAAACATTTTTTATGTGAGTCCTATGTTGTCATAAAGTTGGATGGGTCACATAAATTTGGGGTGTGACATTCCTAGTGGTACCACCCAAGGATAAATTTGTCGAGGTAGGTAAGTAGATAATGATGTAGGATGGTAGGTGGGAACTATGAAATAAGTAGGTAAGGTTGTACGATGGTAGGTGGAAAGTAAGAAATAAGTAGGTAGGTAGGTAGGTAGGTAGGTAAGGATGTAGGATGGTAGGTGGGGAATAGGAAGTAAGTAGGTTGGTGGGTAATTAAGATGTAAAATGGTAGCTGCAAAATATGAAATAGGTGGGTGAAAATCCTTTAAGGTGTATCACACAGGACGAAAAGGGCTTAGTCCTTATTACAATCCTTTTTTACCTTGTATTTTGATCCCCATAGAAGTTGTCAAAAAAATTAGAAGGACCATTTTAAACAATTATAATTTTAAATTCCATCATAATCATCCATAAATGTGTTTTTACATGGTAAAAAAAAACTAGGTAAAAAAAAACAAAAGGATGATGTTATGACAAGATTTTGGTACACTTTTAAAAAATTGCATCTAGGTAGGTAAATATGTAAAATTTAGTAAGTGGGAAGTACACAATAGGTAGGTAGGTATGTAAAATCTAGTGGGTGGGAAATACAAGGTAGGTAGGTTTGTAAGATGGTAGGTGGATAGGTATGTAGGTAGGCTTAAGCTATTGCCTAGCCTAGTTAGTAGTTATTTTGACCATTTAGATAACATAGGATGTCTCATTTTATTAAAATACCATTGTCCATCTTCATGAAGGATGTCATTTTGCTTTGTCCAACTTGATTAAATGTCCTAGTGCAAAGGCCACTTGGTGAACTATTGGGTTTTGGAAATAATAAAATGGAGATTAGAAGAAATAATCTTCTTTTTCTCCATAGATAAGTAAAAAGTTGAAACACAAATGGCTGTCAAAACTAATAGGACATATTCATAAACTTTCTACAAAAACAATATGAAATAAATACAAGTGAAATTAACCTTGCACATCAATAAAATACTTGTAACATACGAAAAAAAAAACAACTAGTAAAAATTCTACGTACAAAAGTATGTCAAAAAATTATTTAACTCAAAATAAACTCAATATAGTCTTCAAAGGCACAAAGCTTTAAATACCTTAAGAAAATTACTCGAACATGGTGGAACAATCAATTAACCTTATCCCAAAATGATTGGTCCTAAAAATAATCATTTGAATTTAGTAAGTAAATATAGTTGATGATGAAATTCGATAAAATTTGACCTTTAACATTTTTGGTAATGAAAATTGGTAACATGTTTTTGGTAAGGAAAATTTGTAAATATTTTTGGTAAGTTTTTACCATCAACATGATCCCCCTTTCTAATTGGGATTACATCCTCATAATTATAGTTTCATTATAATTATTCTAAACCTATGTTATTTTTCCATCATAGATGCCTCCACCACTTATACCACAACATTTAGTCCTACTATTTTTGGTTCTATTGCAGTACCCAATGAAGTTTCGGTAAGGGTTGTGGCTATTTTTGGTCTTACCAAAATCTAACCCAAAATTTCTTCAGCTTCAAACCACAAGGACTTCATTGCCCATTTGATTATTGCACCAAAAATCATCATGGCATTTAAATTAATAGGAGGTATAAGGGTCTCTGCAGAAACAAGAAGATTGATGAGCCCAAATCTAGTTACAGTAGCATGTGAAGTCCCCTCCATATCAATACCTTGCGAAATTGATGCAGTACCATAATCTACCTCCATTTGAGCTCCTTCATTCTACTTTTCACTTTGATGGTGTTGGATGTGGTGGTCAAACCAAAAGGTGTTGGTGCCATACTAAAGTTAAATGGAAGCATCGTCAAGTGAAGCATAACCTTTTGGTAAGCTTCCAACCGTGGTTAGTAAAGCTTTTCATCCTTTTAGTAGCTCTTAAAAGATTTGCGAATGATTGACTAAACTATTCCTTGTGCAAAGCCCACTGTTCAGCTTAGCTCCTCTTGCTCCTCTATTGATAAATTAAAAGTTCCACTTTCATAAAGTCATACTCCATTTTCATGTTGACAAATTCTTCCAATTAGTGGTGGGTGTTATGCCCACCCAGTGAATTCCTGAGTGTTTTTGGGTACTTCATTGAAAATCAATACAAACTTGAACACCTCAAATCTACTAGTGTTTAATGACAAATAGTCACTTTAAAGCATGAGGAAAATAGTTAAGCAAATAGCCTACCACTTTCTCTTAAGAATAAGTAAATAACAATAAACAACTCCAAACCTAACAATCAAAATAGCAAATAAGAAGTACAACTTCAACACACTTTGCAAACAAAAACTTGAATAAAAACGAAACTCACTTCACTAGAAGAGCTTCAAAGTGCCAAAACAATTACATTATAGTTGCATCAAAACAAAGATTAGGAAAAAGACCCTTCGAGCCTCCCTAAAAGAAGACTTGAAGCTCATAAGAAAACAACGGAGGTTTTAAAAAATGAAAATCCCTAGAAATCCTTTTAAACTCCAAGTTATCCAACCATATCTTACATCTAGAGTCTAGAATTGAAATTAGAGGCGACAACTAATTTTTTGATTATATTAATAAATAACTTCTAATAATTGGTTATGTATAAATTTTGATTTGTCATAAAATTGATTTTAATGTAAAATTAATAGTAACGTAGAATCAATAAAGTTTGATTTCCGGTTCCAAAACTGGCCTAGAAAACTTTCTAACCTTAACATTATCCTCCCTTCTATTTTGGATCATGTCCTTAGGATCAAATAGTACTATCCTACACTCCTACTAAAAAACTATCTACTTTACCATAGGAATAATTCCAGTTTCATCCCCCTATTGAAGGTTTCTAGTAACCTCTTCTATTTATACAATGGTAGACAACATTGAAGATGCACAATTTCTTTGGTAGCCCTGGTAGTGTTAGGTGCAACTTGAGTACTTTTGGTTGCCACTTTTGTAATAATGGAATCCACTTCCATCATGGTTCCAATTCCTTCATATACTCCTCCCATATTGATTGTCCTAAATTTAGTTCTTAACATTGTCCTAACTCAAGAAGTGACAACAAATGAAGGTAGGACAAAATCCGGGAAAACGTGTGCTAGAAGTGAAATTTAATCCTTGCACATTCATTTCCCAACTACTATAACAATAGATTTACACTATAATATGCACACATTCACAATTTTTGCCCTGATTCTAAACACAGCTGACTTTGTAGTTCATTAAAACACTAGATTCATGGTTATTTCATATAACTAAAATTTGTATTTCATAATACAATGTCGAAAAATCCAGAGACAAAGTTATAATTCATTTCATCATATTATGATATTACATCAAATTCACATAACAAGCTGAACATAAAAATCACTATAGAAGTATGTACTTCTCTATATTATTGAAAATTGCATCAAAATTACAATAGAATTTCGTGTTTTGTTGAAAAAAAATCAAAGCAACAAATAAAATTTGTGGTATATCCAAAACATAATTTGTGGTTTTCCACTACAAAATATATACAACTTTATTTACTCTTCCCAAAACTCCCCTTTTTGGGTAGTCCCAAGTCACATCATCATGGTTCTAGAAACAACAAGAATTCAAAATTCAAACTAACAATGTTCCATGATCAGTCCTTATCCAAATGCTTTGTTCATTCAAACCATGTACTCATCCTACCCCCTTAACAATGTGGGCATAAGCAACTAACTGAAGTTTAGACAAGTCTTTGTTTTTTTAGTAATTGGCCATTTTATGTCAGCTAGCTTATAACAATTTTAGAATTTCGATCATTTGTGCCTTATAAAATTCCCATAGTTCAACCCAATTCTTCTTGATTTTATGCTAATAGATGAGGACCTATGCCTTCATGAATGTTTTTTCGATTCTAATCCCTTCTAATTTGGCCATTCGGTGGAAGGTGTAATTTGCTTCTTTGACCTTTTGGGTGAGCAATCGAATTTGTTGTTGCAAGTTTTCAAGTTGTTCTTGAGTGATGGGAGCATGGCATGATAACTCCTGGATATTTAATTGTAAATGCTCAATGCTTTTGGTAGACTCCTTCAAATTGTTTGCTTGGGAATGCAATTTCATGTCTAAGTTTGCATTCTCCTTTTCAAGATGCTTGGCTTATTCTGTTGCAATTATGAACTCACACACATCCATGGCAACAGCTAGTTCTAATGATTTTTAATTCGTCTCCATTTTTCGATACTCAACCTCCAATTGCTGCCTTTCAACCTACAAATGGTGTAGATAACCTAAATAGTGGACAACCTATCCTAAAGGGTAGGGAGTTGAGCTTGATACTCCTTGTTAAAACTCTTGTCCAACTGAGTTTGCATACTCGCAAAGTTAAACTTAACATACTCTAATGCTTGAATTGTCGAAGCATCCTACTGAGCTTGAGCTTGTGCTTGGTGTAATTTGGTTTATGAGTATTAAAATTTGGTATTGACCTTTTGGGTGTCTTCTAGATTAGCATTCCTTTCAATATAAGTCATTGCATAAAGATAGGTTTGTGTCATCTTTGGGATTTCAATACTTTCCATCGACTTTGGAATTTTGGTTCTTTCAATTGACTCAAGAATCTCAATAATTTTAGTTGATTTAGGAATATCAGTGACTTTAGCTAATTCACAAAATTTTGTAATTTCAACCAACTTAGGAATTTCAATATTTTGCTTCAAGTCTTTGATTTTGGTACTTGCCCTTGATGTGCAAATTTTGGTTCGCACAAAGGAGTCTTTGATTTTAGTTACAACCTCTACCCCTTGGATTTTGGTTGCATCTAGTGTTTCTTGGATTTCGGTTTTAGCCATCAACTCTTGGATTTCAACTCCAACTCATGGCTCTTGGATTTTGGTTTTAGCTACTGATTCTTTGACTTTGGCTCCAACTTGTGACTTTTGGATTTCGATTGCATCCATCAAAAACGAAAAATGTTTTGTACTTAAATCTTGTCCATTTTCTAAGTTTACAATGTGGAACCTTTTTTCGGTGTTGGCTATCGAAAGTTTTCCTGATGTGTGAGGGAAATGAAAAATTGGTTCTTCAATATCAATTTTTGTATCAACCACCACAGTTGTTAGGATTTTTGGTTTTGGTAAAATCATTGTGTGGATTATGAACAAATCCAATTTGGTCATTAATGGCCCATCTTCCTCTTTGTCTGTGACTCCATTAATAAAATTGGAGTAGAACAAGGTACTTCTAGATGTTTGGTGTTGCTATCCAAATGCTTTGTTACAACTATACTGCGCATAATGCGATTACCCTCAATGTTGATAGGTTATTCCCCCAATCATGCATAACCTTGGCATTTTGTAACCACGGATGACCCAACAACATGGAGTAACTAGCATCCAATATGTCATTTTTCATCATTGTGAAGGTGACAACTTATGGAATACCACGGATATGAATTTTCAAATCTCGAATTAACCCTATTGGTTTGGTTAAAGTTTGTTCTACCATCCTAAAGGTGTAGGGTGCAAGTTTCAGGATAGGTAATCCTAATTTTTTCCTCAAATCCTTAGTGATAATGTTGACACCCAACCCCCCATCCAACAAGACATCGTCCACTATGTTTTCCCTATGTGCACCTGGATTACAGCCATGTGAAGATCTATGGCAATTGAACCTACATTAGAAGGGGGACCTTGAAGATGGGTTAATTGGCTATTGAGAGATACTCTAGAAACCATTAACTATATTAAATTAGGGGCCAAATGTATGAGTAGACCAAGAATAAAAATATGTTGACTACTCAGTAATTGTGGATCAATTTCTTCAAGCATGTCTTGTTTTTTGGTAATTGCTTCATTGTTAGCAAAATTGGTTCCAATTTTTTATGCTCTAGATGATTTTTGCATTGGTGGCATTGGTCCCCATAAATCAACGACATAGGAAATGTTTTGAACAACACCAATGGGGGGTTGGGTGGTGTTCCCTAGTGTTGTTTCCAATGTGGCTTCCAATGCTTGCATTTATTAGATGATTGATTCGAAGGTCTTTTGCAACTATTCTTCCTTTTCCCAAATTTTTTCAATATTGGTGTCTCGGGGCTCCTTTTCCCATGGTAGCACCAATCCTAGGTTTTGGCTTTTGGTTATGACAACTAAGACCATGTTGATAATGGACTCATCCTTTTGCGGCTTTACATGGGAGACTTTGTTTTAAAACATTTCCTTCGCCGTTGATTTATGGGGATAGTCATAAATCTTATGTTATAGTAAATTACAAATGAAACAACGATAAATCGGGGAACTTCCTTGATTTTGATTCCCCTATTTTTCATGGTTTCCACTCATTCTTCTCACTATTTAAGGAAAAACTTCATTCACCAAAACTTCTTTTGTGTCCTTTAATTTGTGGTTTGGATTTTCTGGGTTCCAATGATTGCTCCTTTAAATACCATGGTTTATAACAAAAATCGCACATCCTTTCAATCCAAAGTGTTTTTAGTGTTGTCTTTTGTTTTTTCAATGGTTCTAACAATTTTTGGTACTCCTGTGCATCCACCATAGTCTCTTCACAAGCGATTATAGATTCCTTGTGCTTGAATAAGGTATCTTGCTTCATTCCCATAGTTCTGATTTGCAAGTAGGGGACCAATTTAGTTTGAAAAAAGGTTGTCAATAAGCTGTTATCCACCTTATGTTAAAGGCAATTAGCAAGTTTGAAACTTTTTTCATAATAAACCTCAAATTTTCTTTCGTTGCCCTACTCAATGACTTAAGAGCCATGTAAACATGTTCATCATTTTGAATGGTGTAATATCGCTTACAAAATGCAAAATCCAATTCAAAAAAAATGCAACTTGGGTGAAACTACATAAAGTTTTCACCCCACTCCAAAATTACATCCCTTAAGGTGAAACTAAATAGGTTCACTATATTAATGTCCTGCTTCTCACTATTAGCATGGCTTTTTGAAACACTCGAACATGATAATTTAAATTTGTCCCAATAAAGTAAATTGGGTACAACAATGATTTCCTTGATGAAGGAGCCATATGGGTAGTGGGTGTTAGTGGTAGATACCATAGTGGGTACCATGGGTTCCAAGAGCAACCTGGTTGGGGGGCATCAAAAGGCACACGTATGCTTCCAACCGGAAATTTGCCTCCACCTCCTCCGAGGGGTCCATCTTTGCATGGAGGTCCAACACCTCCTCCCAAACGTCTGCTTCCCCTTTTTAGTGGTCCTCCATTCCCATGAGGAGGACTACCGCCGCCTCATGTAGGTATCCCACCCCTAGAATTATTGAATCCAAATGGTGGGTTCCGTGTGGGTAGTTCGAAATAGGGCACCGAATTTTCAATAGAAAACCCACCAATGGGAGTTGTCACTTAGGGAGCCTTCATAAACACTTGGATACCTTGACTTCCTTTAGTTGCAACAATTCTAGTAGATACCAGATTCGAGAAATAGTATAACATAGGTCCATGTGTGTTAAGGAAAGTAAGTGGAGGGTTTCCTAGGATTAGGAATCAATGTCTAGGGGTTGGGAATATTGCTAGTGCTTACATAGGACAGTCCATAGTTCCCAAAGTATGTTGGTAAAATATCATTTTCAGTAGGATTCATTGATGGATACTAGTCATTCAACACTTGAATAATGAGGTAACTAGGGGCAACTGTGAAAGAAGGGGTACACTCAGGTATTGCAAGAACATTAATCATTGGATTATGGGAGCTAATTGAAATGGTAGGTTAGGTGGTACCAAAAATCGATACTTGGCTGGATTTGTAAAGGCAATTTCCAACTATGTGTCCAAGACTTTTACAAAAAATGCAAATTTGGCAATGGGTGTGGAATCAATAATAATAGGCACTATCAAAATTGTCTGACATGAATCATGCTCCTTACAAAGATTCATCATCAAAGAATGGTCACTACCATTAGTTTCAGAAGTAGCCTTTTCCAGAAACTCCGCCAAATCCTTGATTGTCTTCTAAAGTTGAAAAATTTCAATCTCAAAGGTTTGAATATTGGGTGTAACATTCTCCTAGTATTGAAAAACATCTTTTCAGTAGGGGTCCAAACATGGCCCCACGAAGGTTGTAGGTTTAATAAGTCCAATAAAATCCAATCCCCATTTTTGAAATGGTTCTTCAAGTAATGTGGTAACCAATTTTGGCCAAATAGGTTACTTGTTCTTTGACATTGGTCACAAGTTCGACAATATTCATGAACATCTCGATTCATCGTCGGCCACCAATAACCAACATCCATGATCTTTTGCATAATGATATTAGAAGAGAAATGCCCTCATTGAATGCCTCCATGTAATTTTTGCAAAATTGTGGACACTTGTTCTAGTTACAAAATTTGACAAAACTTGTTATCTTGTCCAAAATTGTATAGTATTTCCTTTTGAAGCATAAATGGTTTAGTTCTTTGGGCTAAATATTATCTTTGGGATGTTGTGAATCTTTCTAGCATCACTCCCTCTAATAAGTACTCATACACACTCTATAACCACTCAGGTTGTAGGGTAAACAAATGAACATCACAAGTTTGATCAAATATTCCAACAAGTTTAGTTTTATTAGGTAATCTACTCAATGCATTAGATGGGATCTACATGTTTATAAACAATTTTGAAGTCATACTCCCAAAAACCATTTAATTAACCTACCATAAACATGTGGCTTGTTGACCAAATACACTAAAGCCATATATGGTCCACATAGAAAGTAAACTTACTGTTTAACAAGTAATGCCTAAATTTGTGTAAGGCATAAAGCATAACTAAAACCACTTTTTATATTATAATAATATAGTTTCTTTTAGTAGAATTAAATAATCTTGATGAGTACATAATAGGTTGATCTATTTTACATGTTGGGTTTGGGGCCAATATTTGCCCCTACTACTAACCAAGATGCATCAGTGTGCACATGAAATTCCAATACCCAATTAGGACTAGTAAGTATAGAGGCTTGAATGTACTGGTTCTTGATATCCTCCCAAGTGATTTGACATTCAGTAGTCCACTAAATAACGTAGTGATTGGTACCATAATAGAAGTAATTTTTTTTATGAAACGTCTATAAAAAATGGGCCATTCCATTGAATACTTGAATCTTCTAGGGTGTTTTAAGCATTAGCATTTTGACTAATGCCTCTATTTTCTTAGGATTAGATGTCTTCCCCTCTTTGGAAACTATGAATTTAAAAATAGTTTTAAAACGTACCATAAATGCACATTTCTCTGGATTCAAACTAATGCCATACTCTATGCATTTTAAAAAATAGTTTTTGATTGTTTTTAAATGAGTGGACATGTCACTAAAAATAGTAAAATCATCTAAAAATATTTTCATGAACACATCAATGTATTCACAAAAAGTTTTGGTGACTGTTTTTTGATAAGTAGGTGGTCCATTTTTGATTCCAAAAGGCATTACAACCCATATAAAACCCCCTAATTAGTAACAAAGGCGATTTTGTACTAGTCTTCCAGTGCTATGGAAATCTAATAGTATCCAAAAAAACCATCTGAAAATGTATAAACTTCATGTCCAACCATAATGTTAATAACTTCATTAATAGAACAGGTATGGGTCGTTCTTAGTAACTACATTAAACTTTCTAAAGTTCACACAAATTTTTAGTTTCCCATTTATCTTAGGCACTACAACTATAGGTGATAGCCAAGTAGCCTCTTCAACAAGTTTAATAAAACATGCAACAAGTAATTTGTCAATATTTTGTTTAACAATGGCTACATAGTTAGGATTTAACCTAGTACCTTGCTTGATGAACAAGTGGTATTGATGTGTCCAATTCAATCCAATGTTGAGCAACGTTAGGGTATCCCCTTCAAATCTTTGTGAATCCATGCAAAGATGTCTTTGAATTCCTTTAACAATTTAATCAATTAATAACTAACAACATGTTTCATATCCACACTGATTTTAACCTATTACAGGTTTTCTTTAGAGCCCAAATTGATCTTGGTCAAATTTTCTTTTTCAGTGATAATCCATCCCGCAATGCAAAGGTTTTGAACTTTGATTCTAGTAGGCGTTTCATTAATTTCCATTTTGTTGAAGATTATGATGTAGATGAGACATAGTTAATAGTGTTAGAGATATTAGAAACAATCTGGTAGAAACTATGTGATAGATTAGTGTTGCAAGTAATCAAAGACATAGGTGGAT
>Ga0116227_10005667_pt1 | contig 26114 bp, 9 predicted proteins | sample S1TSphgellanicum_FD_89693 | JGI IMG/M metagenome (GOLD analysis project Ga0116227, IMG submission 89693) | Host-associated microbial communities from peat moss isolated from Minnesota, USA - S1T2_Fb - Sphagnum magellanicum MG | ecosystem: Host-associated > Plants > Peat moss > Unclassified...
ATAGTTTTGGATGCATTCGCAAATGTGTGTGAATATTGAGGACTATTAAATTGCATAAGATTCCACTAGGGCTCCACATCTTTCCACACAACCCATTTGTGCACAATTTATTGAACTTTGGTAATACTTCAAGTTTGGTTTTCATTGAATGTTTTGCGGTGTCAAAACCCTTTGGTTTAAGCTTCAGTGTTTCTGAGAAAAACCACCCTTTTAAACAAACCTTAAAGCAAAGTTTCTAAACATTACCCTTGTTTTATTCATTATGATTTCGGTGGATGAGTATAGTGTATTTTCAAGACATCTTACAAGGTGCAATTCTTTAGCCATCTTCGAGCAAAGAGATTTTTCCATCAAAAACCAAGAATTTTTTTTGTAAGCTAATTGGGGATGTTGGTATTATTGTGTAAGGAAAGTTTGTGTAAGTGCATTTGGGCCCTTGACCATTATGCAAAGGGAAGGCACTCGTAACAATGCCTTTCCCTATCCATAATGCAAGTGTATAACTAGAAACTAAGTGAAATTGAGTACTCTTTCATGGCACTGAGTATCATCAATTCACCATATTTGTAACAATTTTGGGTATTTTTTTTTCATTCTTCCTTCTCATTCCATCTACATTTAGTTTTGGCATATGAGGAAATATCAAGTGGATAGCCAATTCTCCCTTTGAGTTCAAATCTAACCATTCCCTTGGTATGGACCAATGTTGTGTCCAATTTTCCCCTTTTTTAAAGAACCTTAAGTCTCAACTTTTGACACTTGGAAAAAAAATTTATTGATTTATTTGGGTTCAGGTTTACGCCCGATTCTTTCATTTTTCAATTCCTGCACTACTTTTGATATTTTGACACTACTTTTTTCAAATTCAACAATCTTTGGGCCCAGTTTGAAAATAGGGTCCAATTCAATGTACACATTACATCACACTTTCCAAGGCTAGAAACTGTATAGGTATTGAATTTTATAACAAATTAAATTAAATTATTTACTTACAAAATTTGGCTTACTTGTTAACTTTTTACAATAGAATTGACTTTCTTATTTCAAAAAATCTACGCTTTTTTGAAAATAAAATAAAATTATTCACAAGTCTAGGTTCAATTCTAGGTATTGCAAAAGGCTAGTTCCATACTCCGGTCCTACTCTTAGTTCCATCTAGAAAGGAGTCAGTTCAGGTCTAGGTCACAAAAACCTAAATGTCCAATTTTAATGTTTAAAACCATAAAACTTACCAACACTTCATACAAACTTTCATTATTCCTTAGTGCTAAAGGGCCTCCGGAAATCGTGACAACTATTATTTTGAAACCTTGAGGCAAGTCACAAAAAAAACATTCGTCCTTAGGCCACCACATGACCTTTCACACTTTGCAACAATTTACATGGAAAGTATTGTCGTGAGCTACTCATGTCAACGTTTACAATTATCATTGTCGTCACACATACAACACATAATAACTCAAATTTTAAATGATACATTATACCCAAAGATTTTTTTGCATTGCAGATTTTTAGATTTTTGTGTTTATGCAACAAAAAAAAATTTGCAAGTTTTGTTTTGTTGTTTTCTTGCTATGCTTTGGGCTTGGATTTTTGCGTTTTGAATCATCTTTCATTTTGAATCTTTGGATCACCAAAGAGAGATTTGAGATCACAAAACTTCGAGTTTTATATTTGCTTGTGCCTTACCCAACTTACCAAGCAAGAGCTTGACCATTCTATGGTAGCATATAACTCCTAGAAAACATTATGGTGAACCAATTTGGTCTGCTTTTCAATGTATTTTTGGGTCATTTGTCCCTTGTTTTAGGGGGTTAAGAGTGGGAGGGATCTTCCCTCAAGAACTTGGTGTAAGACTCACCCACTCTTAATGGCGGCAAACCATTTTGGAAACAAAAGTTCCATGCAACCAATGAAAGGCTCAGGATGGATTCATGAGGGGTCCAGCTTTTCCTTTTTGAGAAGGAGGGGGGGTGGGGAGGAATTTTTGGCATTTCTTTCCTAGTTCCCATCATGTTCCCTATGTGTTCCCATGAGATTCTCAAGTTCTCCCAAAACCGTTCCCAATAGCACCTCTCTATTATCCCATATGGTTTGCCCAAAGTTCAACTCTCATGTATATAAACTGAAAAGGTGGGCCTTAGGGAGCACATTTTATTTTATTTTTGCAAATGGCGGTCCAAATAGGTGCTTCTATTGGGGAGTGCCCAAATTTTCCAAAAACTTTGTTGATGGGCCAATCGATATGGCTCCTTCCAAAGAAAACAAAGAAAAAAAAAGTGCAAGCACACCCAAGAACTAAGCAATATGAATCACAATAGGTAAGAAGAGAGCTCTTAAAGAGTAGGGTTGTTATGCATGCTCAATAAGAATGGGCGGGATCTTATGCTAAGAAGTTGGTGTAAGACCTCTCTAAGATTCTTCCCACTCTTAAAACTTCTCAACCACACCACTTTGAAGGAGTAGATGCAAATATTGCCTTGTGATCTAAATATGTTTAGGTTCGTGATAACTTTCCTCTTGTGCTTTAAAATTGGTAAAGTCCACAAGTTGGGGACATTCTCAAAATTGGGGATACACTTGGCTAACACCTTGTCCCAATCCCTTATCTTTTGAAATGTCTTGCCTTGGGGCTTTCTCTCAAGCTTGCTTTAGACTAAGAGTCGAGCCCAAAAATTCTTGGGGCCAATAATGAGAAATTTGAGCATTTCTTCGCTTGTTGTTTGGCCTCAAGTTATTAATAAAATATTATTTGTTTGAGGGCAATGAAGACAAGGCTTTAACTTCTCATATGCTTTCATTTTTTTCTTTTTTGGTATCATTTTATTTTTCATCTTTGCATCCTTTCTCAAGTTAAACCATAAGAATCATACCATGATGGATGAGGATAGACACAAGGTAAAATATCCAAACCAAATGTTGAAGAAGAAAGACCACTCGGATAAGAACCTACATTTGACACACGCCTTTCATGCAAAACTCCAACATCTTCCATATTTCAAGTGATTTTTTAAAAAACTCCTTTCATCATTTAGAAACAAGCACAAAAGCTCAACAAAAAGAGAGAAAAATGACGAGAGATGAATATGAAGAGAAGAAACGATGAAGGAGAATGTATAAGGTTTGCTTTGATCCTATGATGTGAATTTCATCAAAACAATAATATTTTATTGCCATAACAAATTGACCTCTCAAGTTGATAGGTATTTTTTGTGAACTTGAGGTCAAGTCAAGGCCATAAAGTGGTATTAACAAAATTGTTTTCTTTTTTTCAGCCTTGACTCCTAGTGTAAAGCCCTAATATAAAGTCCTTTTTCGGTGATTGCACCAATAGGATTGCTCAATTTGAGTTCAACCTTGGCCCTTGACTCGTAGTCTAAAGTGGGCCTCAAACTTAGCATGCTGGAAGGGGTAATAAACCGGGGTTAAATACTTGCTAGCTGGTTATGGGGAGCCACCATTCTCTTAGGTGATATGGGGTTCTTCTAATCCAAAGGAAAAATGGGTTTTTCCACTATGGATGTGATCTTCATCAGACTTGTTGTTCTCCAATGGCCATTCACACAAAAACTAAGCACAAAAAGCAAAAGAAACAAGTGATTACTTGTTCCACCTAGGAAAAAGGTTGAAAAAGTGCCTAAATAGAACACACACACAAACCGATTACATCGTAAGTAGCTTAAACAACCATGACACCCTCAATGGAATTCCGTACTCTTCCTCAAACCCTCTTCAAACTAGTTGAGGACCATCAAGATTCAACCGTCACTTAGGTTGTAGAACTATCTTGTACAATGTTGTAGTACCTGGACTAGTTCCGTAGCAAGTCCCTTAATAAAAAAAATTTGTCTTTTAGGGTTATTTACTTTTGGTATTGAAAATAATAATAATTTACAATTAGAAACTATCCTAAATAATGAAGCTCGTGTGTGCTTGAGGGTTTCTTTCAGATTTTTCTTACAATTTGACAATTCCAAAAATAATTAATTAGTGCCCAACCAATCTAGGTACTAGGGTATCAACAATATTCAAGAACGTCATCTTGCATGTCTTAGAACGTCATCTTAATTGTCTTGTATGATACAGACAAAATGTGTAATTCTTGCACCTGAAAGAAAAGTTTGTGTTGAAAGGTGACTCTTGGAAGAACACGTTGTCTTTGGGCCTGCTTTCACCGCTATCACCTCTTGAGTGGTATCCACAAAGTAAGGAAATTTTATTAGATCTCAGTATGAAATGCTGAAACTCAGCATTTTAGTGCACAAGGTTCGAGAATAATTATAGTATAGTACGGGTAGGAGCAGTGAAAATATCTGTAACAACAGTGGAGGCGGTCACGAAAAAGGGAAAGACAAGATGAAACTCAGTTTACCACCAAAATTGGTATTTTGGTGGAAAAACTAGTTTAGGTCGCAGTTATGTCGCTTTGGAAATTTTTCATTCCCAGTTATGCATTTGATGCCCTATTATGTCAAAACTGGCCGTTCTCGCCCCCTAATCGCGAGTCCTTAGCGGATAACTCTATTATTCCTGAAATTTAAGGCCTGAAATCTTTTTCCCAGAACAAATTTACCATGAGCACTTTAAGTTATTTACTAGCATAGGAGCAAAGGCAAGGCTACTACCGCCTTCACTCAAGAACAACATAACCCCTAACATGACCTGCCCTTTTCTAACAACATTTTGTTTTTGTTTTTGTGTTTGGACCAAAAAAATATTCTGTGAAAACTATGTAAAGGGAGATTTGAATTATTTATTTGTGGGTGCAAAAGTTGCCACGTTTTGAGAAAAACCAATCAGAAATAGCCACATTAAGAGGCCGAGTTCATGGAGGTTGCCACAACACAGCAGGATTTTGAGGTTTGAATATATATTTATTTATTTATTATTTATTATTATTTTAATTATTATTTTGAGCCTGAACTCTAGCCAGAATTGGCTCATTTCTCTTGTCGATGATTTGCCGGTCAACCTACTTGACAAAATTGAGAAGAGAAACCTCGTCCCCAACATGAAGCACGTGGAGAAGAAATTTCCTACTAGAGAGCAAGCGACCTTGCGTGGATTCGGTGAGGTAAGAAGAATTGTGCAGATTCTATGTTGCGCTCCTCCTCCTCCTCCTCCTCCCCCTATGTTTCAAAACTTGTCAATGGCATATACGTTAAAAGTGAATGACTTGAAATTGTAGGCACACAAGGGGAGCGGAGCATAGCATAGCATAGAATCAGCCGCCTGCAAAATTCAGATCTTCACGAAACCTTACTTCAACTAGATACATTCCCCCCTCAAGAAATCCACCACATGTTCAATTCATGTTCATTTGCACTTTTTTCGAACTTTCGATTTGTGACATTGGCAACGACGTTGCCCACCACCCTTGGTTGTTTCAACTCATCATGTTTCATTTGTGTTTGTCGAACTCTTGAATTGACGTTGGCAATGACGTTGGTGGCATATGCTTTGCTTTGCTTTCTTCATGTTCAACTCATGTTCATTTTGCTCCTTCTATTCGAATTGATGTTGCACACTCGCCAAGCATGGTATCACTTGGGCAAATCAAAGGCAAATTCTCATGTGAGACGGCGGGGGGGAAGGGGGGGAGGTTTTGTCCAACATAGATCACTTGAGTTCATTAGGAGTGTTGGTCACATGGGTACTAACTAGGCCTTCCTTACACCTTCATCCTCACCTTGCACATAAGGTTTTCCCCCCATGAAATCTAGGGATACCTAGCATCACATACTCCGCCTACTTCAACTAGGATTTTTTTAAACTTATTTTTGTAATTTTTTCAAAGAGGATGGATGGGGTGACAATTCACGTGAGATCTAATGGAAATCTAACACTCCATTCATTCGAGTGAGATCTATTTTAATCCAACACTCCATTCACTTGTGGGAATTGGGGGTGGGAATTGGGGGGTCCAATTATAGCCAAAAATGGTGATGAACAGTTTTGGAACATAGAAATTTCATGCAGCCAATGGGAAGGCTCAGCATGTATTCAAAGTGCCTTGATTTTATTTTTTTCTTTTAAGTTTTGGGTGGCGGTGTGGAAGGGTTTTTTTTCATTGTGGGGGTGCAACTCAGGCCCAACAGGGCATGACTTTATACTAATAACTCTACTATCCTTAAAGTAAACTTGTCTGGGGGGCCTAGTTTTGACCCTGCAACCCCTGTTTCATCCCCAATTTGAGTGCAGCAGTAAAGAGAGTGAAACCAGGTATTGTGTAATCAAACTGGGCATGAGTTCACAAGATTTGCAGGCCTTATTTGAGTGATCTGTAAAGTCATGCCCACTTCAGTCCCCTAAAATCGGTCACCCATAAAGTCCCCAGAATTGGGGATGGAATTCAAAAAGTGGGGATGTCAGCCCAAAGATAGAGGAGGGGATTAGTTTGACCTTTTTTTCTAAAAACAATTAAGGCTCGGGCAGATTTGGGGTTAGGGTGGGCAGTTTTTCCCCACTTTAAAAAAAAGTTTCGGGCAGATTTCCAGTAGTTTTTAGGAAAATATTTTCACTTTTTTTCATTTAGGGCAGCTGTTTGTGGGAATTTCTTTCACACTTTTGTTTTGTTTCAGGCAGACTTGGGGGAGGTTTTTCACCTTTTACACTCTTTCTTTTTTTCTTTTCTTTTTTGGGTGTTTCAAGCAAACTTAGAGGCTTCTTTGAAAGCATGATTCTCTCTTTTTTTTCGGTTTAGGCATGGTAATTTGGGAGGGCATCTTTGAAGGCCTTCCTTGAAAGATTTTAGGGGCACATATGAGGGATCCCTATGGATGTTTTTCATTTGTCAAGGTTTTTAAGCTTTATCGTTTCTAGTCTTAACAAAGACTTTCCAAATTAAACAAATCTAAGGCTTGTGTTATGGACTACCTAGGGTGGGTGGCTTTTAGAGTTTAAGGAGACATATAGTAACCTTTTTCAATTTTCATTTCTTTCTCTCTTTCATTTTTTTCATTTGTGGGAGCTCCATTTTGCCTTTCATTTTTGTTAGCTTGGGCTTAGTCATATGTTGCTTATTCACCTATGGTTTTTTATATTTTCTTGTTATTTTTAGGGTTCCATTTAGTGTTTACATGGTTAATTTATTTTGAAGGTTAGCTTGATTTAGTGCCACTTTTAAAGTTTGAGATTTTTTGGGGCTGTTTTTAAAGTTTGGGGGTTTAGAGTTATTTCTAGGGTTTGGGATTATCTTTGGCTCTGTTTAGGGTTGGGGTTTTCTTGGGCTGATTTTAGGGTTTGGGGATTTTAAAGCTATTTTTAAGGTTTGGGGTTTAAGTGGGTTGTTTTTAAGGTTTGGTAAATTTAGTGTTATTTTTAGGGTTAGGGGACTTTAGGGGTATTTTCAAGGTTTGGGGTTCTCTTGGGCTATTTTTAGGGTTTGGTAAAGTTAGGGCTTTTTTAGGGTTAGGATTTTTTTGGGCTGATTTTAAGGTTTGGGGATTTTAGGTTATTTTTGGGGTTTGGGGTGTAGTTGGGTTTTATTTAGGGTTTAAAGTTTTCTTCAACTGTTTTTTGGGTTGAAGGAATTTAGGGTTAATTTGGGTTTGGGATTTTCTTGGACTATTTTTCAGGTTTGGAAAGTTGGGGTTGATTTAGCTCCATGACATATTTTAATAGTGATGTTTTAATGGACACAATTGATTATGATAATCCATCATCCAATAGTAATGAAGAATTATTTTGAAGGACACAAAAGGTCCATCAAATGGTGTTTGCAGTTGTAATTGCCAACACTAACACATTGGACTTGTTCAACTCCAAGGAACTATATCTAAGTGTGGGCCAATTAGTTGATCACAAAGTAGGTGTTTAGGATATGCTCAGCATAATGCGAATCACTCCAAGTTTGTTCAAGACTTTAACAAATTTCAATTTGTTAGAGCTTGAAGACTTGTTTGTTTTGGTGGTACCCACCATCCAAGCCCATGCAAAAACCACTAATGAAGTTCGCATTGTGCTTAAGTGATCAACTAAGTTCACCCTAGACCAATGTTTGCTCAAATTCATCCTATATATGAAACATGACAATCTAATCATGTATGATGCCTTCATGTGGAACTAGAACAAATGTATTATATGTAATGATGCAATTTTTATCAATTCCTACATTAATGAGGCGATTGGTAACAAGGTTCGATGGCCGAGTCTAAAGGAACATGCAACTTTTGCCCAACATATGCCCATGTTCCAAGGTTGTATTAGGCTTGTCAATGAGACTTTTGTCAAGATTCATAAACCCTATAACAATCCTATTCGTTGATCTTGGTTTGATAGACATAAAAAGATGTACTACATGAACAACACGGTGGTCATCGACCATCATGGACTATTCATCTACTTGGATCCAGATATCCAATATCATTCCACAATGTCAACATCATGTGTGAATTTAAGTTATATGAAAACTAATGCTAGTTTTATACACAAATGAGTACTTTGAATATTTGTTGGGTGACCCAAGTTATTTCGGGGGGAAAATGTTTATTATGCATCAGTTTGAGAAACACAAGCTTGCTCTTGGGCATGATGTGGATGAAGTTAGTGTTTTCAACAAAATGCATGTGAATTTCAAAATGAGGGTGGAGTGGGGGATTGGGGGGTTGGAGTGTGCAAGTGGGGGCGATTAATGAAGAGTTTTGAGTCCACAAAAGGTAAATACACTTGTTTTCGTTCTAAAACAATTGTCTTGGTTAACTCTCTACATAAACACCACATGGATTTCACATATGAAATCATTGGCAACCAAATTTAAGACCTAGCTAACTGGGTACTTATAGCTACAAGTATAACAACTCTCTGACCTTGGCCTTAAACTCTACATCTATCAAAATTCCCATATCTCTAATTGCCTTGAAATCGACAAATCTAACCTTTTTTTCTTTTTTATGTTAACCTCCATCTTTACATCGATCAAACCTTTCTGGTCATTGTTGTCACTTACATCTCCTATGCCATGGTGGTAAAATCATTGCATTGTACCTTCATCATTTCATTTTTTGTCTTTAGGGTGCCACTTGATGTGTTGATGGATGTGGACTAAGAGGTAGATGATGGAGTAAAGGGTCCAAATGACAAAATTTAAAGCTCCTCATGCATAGAGTCAATAATTGGTCTAGGAATTGTTGACCTTAGTACTTGAAATGGGCTAGATGATGTAACATCAATGACATTTTGTTGCCTCTTGAAAATGTTTCAATGGCATGATGTCCATTTGTGGCCTTCAATTGTTTCAAACTTCATCACTTTGGAAAACCACCCTTTCATTCGTTTCCTCATGTCCCTTAATGCATCTCAAAGATCCTCATGATGTGCCCATCTTCAAGTCCTTTAATGCATTTAAAAAATAGTCCTTCAATGTGTCCATTCGGAACATTGAATCAAGGTAAGTTTATATGTATTCACTATATATTGCCTTCTACATTAGGCTAGGAATCAATTGGGTCACATGTTTTTTGTCCTTACAATACAATGCAAAATGTTGATGATAGTTAACATCCATGGTGTTCAAGTGGAGGGATTCCATAATTTGATGTGGTCATTTATCCTTTTTAGCCACCTTGGCCTTTGGTTAGCTAAACAAGGCATTGCCTTCATTTAAATTATGGAGCGATGGTTGGTTCGATTCCTCATGGTCTTTTGCCATCCTTAATCAGTAAAACCTTAATCAAACCATAAAAAGACCTTAGACGAAAGCTTAAACAAAGTATAGATAGAGAGCAAATAAGCCATAAATAATCAAGCTAAGGGCTTAATTAAACCATATATCTAAACATACCATAAATAGGGTTTAACAACCTAGGTAGTCACCAATCAAGACATAAAAAGGCAATTAAAATTTAATGAGGGCTTTAGCAACCTAAATAATCACTAATCAGGTCCTCATGATTTTAAATAATCACTAATTAGGACCTACATGAACAGGTTAATCAAACCTTAACTAAAGCTTAAGCAAATTAATTAGACTTTAATCAAAATAAAAAATGTTAAACATTCATTAATGAAGCATGGAAAAATTAATTATTATACCTTAATCAAAGCCTAAATAGACTATTCAAACATTAATTAAACCATATATAGGTTAATTTGTCCTTAACAGTAAGCATAAAGAGGTTCATTTGACCATAAGGAAGTTAATTCATCTTTAATGAAACATAAGGAGGTTAATGAAACCTTGATCAGACCATAAACATTGATGGTTTGATTAATTTTTTATTAGCTTGTTTAGGGTTTGATTAATAACTAATTCACCTACTATTGGCTTCATGATTGACCTCAATCAAGGCTTAAATATAGCATAATCAAAGCTTAGACAAACTAATTGCAGTTTAATTAGACCACACAAGTAGGCTAATAAAAGCCTAATCAAAATATAAGCAAGATAATAAGAATTTAATCAATAAAAGGTTAATCATACCAAAAACAAGTTTAACAAAGTCAATCAAGATTAATAAAAAACTAATAAGACCATAAGTAGGCTTATAAGAAGTTATTCATGTACCATAAGTAGGTGAAACGGTCATTAATCAAACCCTAAATAGCTTATAGGTTAATAAAAAATTAGTCGCACCATAAGTATATTAATAAGAAGTTAATTAGACTATAAACAAATTTAATAAAATCAATCAAAGCTAATAAGAAGTCAAACCAGAAGTAGGTTAATAAGAAGCTACTTATACCATATGCAAACAAATCAATATTTTAATCAAAACATAAGCAAGTTAGTAAGAGCCTAATCAAACCATAAATAAGTTTATCAAAGCCAATCAAGGCCTCATGATTAGCTTCAATTAAGATTTATTAAACCATAATCAAGGTTTTTTTTTAAAATCAAAGATTAATTAGACCATAAGTAAGTTTAAAAAATCATAATGAAATTATAAATAAGTTAATAAAAACTTAGTCAATAAGAGGTTAATCAAACTAAAAGCAAATTTAACAAAGCCAATAAAGGCTAATAAAATGTTAATTAGACCATAAGTAGGCTAATAAAAGGCTACTCAAACCATAAGTTGTGATCTAATCATTAGTTAGACCCTAAGCAAACTAATAAAGGCTAATCAAACCATAAGCATACATAAGAGGCTAATCCATAAAAGGTCAATCAAACCAAAAGCAAGTTTATTAAACTAATCAAGGCCTCATGATTGGCCTCAATCAACGTTTACAAAGATTAATCAAGGCTTAATCAAACCATAAGTAGGTTAATAAAAGTCTAATTATACTATAAGCAAGCTAATAAAAACATAATCAATAACATGTTAATTAGACCAAAAACAAGTTTAACAAAACCAATTAAGGTTAATTAGACCACAAGCAAGCTAATAAGAGGATGTTCAAACCATAAGCAGGTGAATTAATCATTAATCAAACCTTAAGAATGTTAATAAAAGGCAAACCTTACCAAAGGTCATTAAGAAGTAATAAGAGGGCAATCAAATAGAGTAATGAAAGATGAAAGAGCAATAATAAGAAGGCAATCAAGAAAACAACCATAAACATAATAAAAAAAAGGTGCACCGGACCCTTGAGTGGAAAGTTCCATTTTCATTGCAAGAAGAGAAAAAAATTGTACATTTGGAGCTTGATGTTTAAAACCTAGAATAAAATTGGATACATTTGCAATCTACATAGGTGTACGTAACCCTAAATTTGGGTCATCACATGAATTCATATTTGAATCAAAATCGATAAATAATTCCTCCTTGCCCAAACATTTATTCAAGCAATGGAGTTTAAAATCAAACTAAGCTTCAAAAGATAACATCTCAAAGCCATCTTTTTAATGACATTGAAGTAGCATTTATGATCACTTATAACAATTTCCAAGGCATTCCATGCTATAATCTTACCAACAACCCTAAACATACCCTCGTTCACTCGACAAAAACACCATAACATTGATAGTGTCATTGGAAGAGATGCAAAGATACAGTTTAAGACCGATGCATATTAGAGAAGGGACAACAAGGAACCTTGGAATTGGATTGGTAATTCAAGGTTGTGATTAATGGGAAGTTGGGTAGGTTGGGCACCAATTTTAGTAGGAGGGATTAGGCAAGATGTTTAAGGGAATGGGCAAGCCATGTGGTGGCTAGGTTTTGGACAAATTGGCCAACCTTCACAGAAAATGTGACAACTAACCACACTAACAACACATTATGAAAAATCGTGCCCATCAAAAGGGTGAAAGCACATTATAGTGACCCCCTTTAGGGGTGTCACATTGTACTACTTTCCAAGGATGTGCATGTTTGAATGTATCCCACCTCAAACTTTCAAAAGATTTTCACAATATTTTTTGCATATTATAATAAAATATAACCTGAACAAGATATTAGAAAAGAAACTATTTCATTTCATTTTATAAAATGAAAAATTGGAGTATATTTGTGGAAACGAATGTAATGTACCTATGTACTTATCAAAACCACAAATATATTCCAAAAAAAATTTAAACAATTTAGTCTTTATGAAAGTTGAAGGTATATTGAACCATGTCATTTCACATAATTTGAACCATGGTTGGATACCATGTGATTAATTTGAAATTTTTCATTTCAAAAAATGAATTTTTTTAGCAAAGATGCAATAAATGTGTGGTAAATTAAAATTTTAACAAGAAATCACATCCACATAAAAGATGATAAGCATAGTTAGATGGGGCATTTTTTTAATTTCATTAAAATTTATTATTTTAATGACTAATGAAGCCCTAAAATGATAGTGTGGTCAAAATGATATTATGGCCCTATTATACCAACATATATTATAAATATATTCATGGATCCTTCAATATAGATAATGAAATTTACTATTTAAAAAAATACTATTACATAACATTATTTTTGTAAAAATAATTGTTAGAAGGCCTAAAAACCAAAATTGATACCCAAAATTAAATGTACCATGCTTTTAGAACAATTGTATTATATGTATTATAATACTAGACCCACAAGTGCCCCAAAGAGAATCATTGTAGTGTGCTTTCACCCAAAACCAGATGACCTTACAATTAAAATTCAAAAAACAATTCATATACAACTATTGTGCAACTATCCCTCTAAAAATACGATGTGTTAATAAATAAATTGCCACATTAGAAAATCAATTAGTTGTATTATAGTTGCAAGTGAATTGGAAATGGGTCTTCTATATGGTAATCTATACACATCATACACAAATATGTAGTCAACCATGTTTGATGTTTTTAGGAGTTGCATTGCAATTGCATTGTAGTTACATGTGGCAACTATTTTAAAATTACGGTAAATGTGCCATGTGTACAATGTACATACATGCAATCATGCCATGTGTCACATTTCCACCACCCATTATGGGATACATTTGTAACTAATTTTTGACTATGATTCCCATTGATACAATTAGTTTGGCCACTAGTGCACCATTATTAAAATATAATTGTTCAACTATGTTATGACTATAATACAACTACTTCTAATTTAATAATGATACATATTCATCATTTATTTATATATTCATCATATGTGTTTCATTTTGAATGATTTACATTGTTATGGGAGTGTTACTTCAAGCTCTAAAAATCATCTTTGAAGTGCAAAGGAAAAGGAGTAATGAAAAAATAACAAGAAGAAAATTAAGTTTCCAACTTATAAAACGTTTTTTTTTTTGTTTTTTTTTCCCACTTTGGACCCCCCCTTACTTTCAAACCTCATAACTTTTTTATTTCTTGTTCATTTTAAATGATTTAAAGTGTTATAGGAATGTCATCTAAAGTTCTACAAATCATCTTAAAACTCTGATAGCAACATCTAAGCAACATATGAGGAATTTTTTGGGTGTTTGGTAATTGGTCTTTATAACATTTGGTGGTTTTTTTTTTGAGTTTTTAACCCCCTCTATTTTGGGGGGCCGTAACTTTCTCAATTTTATTATGTTTTTGATGATTTTTAATGCCTTAGATGTGTCAATAGGAGGAGTTCAAGATTTGTTTGGACAACAAAAACAATGGAACTCTACCCTTTGATTTGGTCTACCATGAATGTTCAAGTGTTCTATCATTAATCTATTTACCTTAAGGTTTCAACTCCATTACAATTAAGGAACAACTAAAAGATTTAACCCATATGTTTTGTTTTCAAATCCCATGCTACAAACTTTATAAAAAAAGGTTTTTTTTCTTATGTTTTCACATTAAAATAAATGTGCCATTTTGGGATGAGTTCAAAAAAGCTTAACCAATTTCGGCAAAATATAAAATATAATTTCATAATTATTTTTTAGTTAACTTAGTCTTGTGCTTTCCTACCTACTGACATACTTAAGTAAATAAGTAGGTCCTACTTTTTTACCTACTTATGTAGGTAGGTAAGTAGGTCTTAAGACCTACCTACCTACCTATGGTTATGTACAACCTACCTAGACATATATATATATATATATATATTACAAAATAAAATAAATATGCCATGTGGTAATTTTTTATTATGCCATGTGTCACAATCTTAAACCATCGTTGACAATCATAATGGACGATGCATATCAATATTTTGAAAAATAAATTATATCCAAAAAATTTCATAGTGCCACATAATAAATTTTAATAGATGGATGACAATTAATGATGTCAACATGACATCATGGTGCAATTATAATGAAATTGCATAAAAGTTGAAAATGAGTTGATTTGATAAAGCTGCAATGAATTACATTATATATACGGTGAATTGCAACTCTGTAATTTATGTAACTTGTTCACTAGCACTAACAACGTATAAATATAATGAGTTTCAAATGTTTGATGCAACTCAAAAATTGAGTTGCAAGGCTAGTTGCAAAACGCCTTTTTTTTTCATAGTGACAAGAAGCTTTGCCACAAATCCATGTTCTCACCCTTATAGTAAAAGAAATGTTATCATCTTTAGGCAAATACCCTAACACCATTTCCCACACATAAATGAGAGGGAAGAACTATAAACTTAAACCCTAATCTTTAGATAGAATCCACTTGAACCTCACAAATGCCGACCTCTTTCAACCAAAACAAAATGGACCTATTATTGCATTCCACCACCAACACCCCTTTACATAGTCGCGTTCTTGGGTTGTTCCACCACTATTGCACTTGGGTCACACTCCGCCACCATTGTGACTCTCCTTGTGCCAATAGGACTTATAAAAATATAAATGCATAAGCAATAGAAAGAGCTTTTGAAAAAGAAAAAACGTTTATAAAAGAGAAAAAAAAACTTTTTAAAGAGGGGGGAAATTTATGTGTGTGAAAGCAACCTTCTTTAAGAAAAAGAAAAGCTTTTCAAAGAAAGAAAAGCTCTTCTAAGAAAAAGAAAGTGCTTTTGTGAGAGAAAGACAATGCTTTTGAAAAATAGAACTTTTAAATGAATGAATATCACATTTGTGAAAAAAATAGAATGTTTTTGAAAGAGAGCTTATGGGTGAGCAAAATTGAGAGGTAGGTTGGGCAAGAAAGCAATTGGAATTGGAGCTCCAACAAGATTAGGTTTGGGTGTAGACATGAAAAAAAAGCTAAGGAATGAAATTCATTTTTACATTAATTTTAGTGCAAAAATCAATTACATCCCCTATTACACATTCCATCCCCTAAAGTGACAAAACTAGGTATTTTCATCCCTTAATTGCAATATTTTACAAATAACTTTGACATTATTTTGTTTAATGAAAAATATAAACAAAAGTGACAATATAGGTAAGGCAAATCCAAAACTTGGATAATTGTGAGGACCAATTAGGTGAAAAAACCAGTTGGGTCCCTTTTTTTTTTACCTTATGTACAACTTTAATCTTGACTTTTGATTTTTTCCCAAGAAATGATGGCAAAACTAAAACCCAATACCCCCCAATTCAAGGTACTTTACAAATAACTTTATTTGTACTGGCATTTAGCAATGACCTCATTTTTTCACCCCTTTGGATGACCATTACAAACCTAAACACTTTCAACCATTCAACCTATTGAACATTTATTTTTTCAAAAGAACTTGTGTGACCAAATCTAATAATGTCCATAATAACTTGATTGTGAAATAGTTTGTGAACAAGGTCATGCATGACTCATAACTTAATGTTATTAAAATGTACCCCTTTCCCCCTTTTATTTTGTTAAAAGAAATATTGAGAAGAATCAAAATAATTCACCTAAATTTTGCTCTAGGATTTTATGGAATCCCCAAAAAACTATTGTCCTATTAAAAAATAAAATTGTCCCTTGATGTTTTGCCAATTATTTCTTGTATTGCTTTTATATTATGGGTGGCTAAGATACTTTATTAGGAATTACATTAACAATTTTTTAATATTTTGACACATGTCACCATTTATTTTTAACTGAAAAAAGGAGGGGTTGCCATTTAAAGCAATTATATCTTGAAGGTGTCCCTCATATAACGAATAACAAGCAAATCAATGCCATTTCACTCACCTTTCACTAGCTTTTTAACCCCCCCTAACAAGTATGTCAAACCCCATGGTACATCAACACTAGATGCATTAATGTGCACTTTGAACAATGACTTGAAATAACATAGAAATTTTTATTGCATCCAAAGTGGTGATCATCCATAGGAAGATGTTAAAAAAATTGACAATCATCCCTAGGAAGATAAGAAGATATATTCAGCCAAACTTGGCTATAAACTAGATATGAAACATATATATTTAATCATAATTTTATATAATTATTTACTTACTAAAATAATAAAAAAATATGGTGATTTTTCTTAAAACCCCCACATCTAGCAATTTTAAGCCTCAAATGACACTTCGTTATTGATTTATTAATTTTTTTGTTTGGCAAATTTTTGCCAATAAACAAAGTTGTAAAATAGGCATGACAACGTGCATTGGACCTTAAATACTTACAACAATTAAGCCCATCATCACTCTTATTTTGCAATAGCCCCCTCTTGCTACTCACATGTTTCAAAATTTAATGGCATAAATCTAAGGACTTAATTTGAACTTAAGGGATCCATGTGGATCACACCATGACAAATAGTTGGATAATCAATCAAATGTTATTCACATCTTACCTCAACATAATTCCTACATAAAGATGTGATTTTTTGATGTTGTATTGTTCATCATAATTAGTTTGGATTCAAATTTTGATGATGCATCCTTTGTAGATACTCCAACTATAATGTAATTAGTACTCCATTAACATAATGTTGGTTAAGCCTTTTTTACCATTCAATTGCCTACTCCATAGTTTGAAACATGTTGAGGAATCAAAAAATGATATTTTTTTGCTCAAATTTTCCATTTTTTTATGCACATTTCACATTGGAAAGAATTTTATCAATAAATAATCACTATGTTAAGCCCATGCCAAAAAAGATAACAATGTTATTTAAAGTGGGTGGAAGTCGGGTTCTAATGGATTTCGAAGATTATTTGTTAAGAATTCCCATTTTGATTATTGTGAAAAGGTTACCAAATTAAATGCATGCATATTGAAAATCATATAAAATCATATTTATACAATGTGACAGTATCTCACTAGTCATGAACAAAGAAAAATCTTGTATATATATGTTCACAAGTTTGCAAATGCCCAAATTTCATACATTGTATAGAACTTTAGTTGGCACTAATTGGACTTAACTTGGACTAGAAAGCCAAGTGTTAGTGGCTCATATGTGTGAACTATGCATGAAAATATCTTTAATATGGGCATTTAAATGGTCATCAGCCAAGATTATCTCTTCTATGATATGTGGAATACATTATTGCCATGAGTAACTACTTTTGTGGGATTAATTTGTTTCATAGTATGTTTTCAAATGTGCCATGTAGTTCAATTAATACAATAAAGCCAAGTTGGTATTTAGATTCATCATTATTCAATTACCCAAAAAGGGGACAACTCAATGAGATCTCAAGTCATGATACAAAATAGTGACAACGTATGATGTGTAGTGCTTTCATGGCATTCCAAGGTGTTTTAATTTTATATAATTTGGCCAATCCAATGTCTTCATGACTTAACTTGACATTTGTTTAAAACTACAAAATAACTAATTATTTATAGTCGGACATGGATTGAAAACAATTAGAAAGATGTATGCTATTGGTGTTCAAGATCACCTACACTAAATATAAAAATGTAAATCAAATTCTCAAAAATCATGGCACAATTTTTTTTTAAAATTTGACACCACCATGGTCAATTCTTTCATTTTCAAGGTATATGTTGAGATGTATGGATTTAAGCCAATAAACCAATGCAAGTTCAATCATGGAATAATGCAAAGCTTTGTTGAGAGGGTGGCAATGAGATCTAATTGTTTAGATGGAGGTAAGTGAACATGTTTATGAAAATCAATATTCTAGGAAGAAATGCAATTGTTGCACTGTATTTTGTGATTAGATGTTGTGAGTCGTGTGGGGACCAATCCATGTGCTTAGAACATTATTTTGTAATTTTTTTCAAGAATAGATAAAAACCTTAAAGTGGGTCTTTGAAGAAGTGGAAGGTTGGTTGTTAAATAACATTAGGATCAATAATTGCATTTGTGGGTTGTGACAATGTTTCAATTTAGGTTTATGAGAATGATCAAAGCATGTCATTGCCTTTGTTAATGGAATATTGTGGTTTTAGAATGCTATGGATGGATGAAAAGAGTCACGACCAACCTTTTGGTGATGCACAAAATCTTTCTTTGTTTTAAACTAGAAATTATTAATGTTAATATATTGAACCACATCATGTCTAGAAAGCTATTTGGATCTTGTTATAATTTCCATGTTGACTTTACAAAATTGTATGCGTGTTTTGTTATGGTGGCAAAACAATGAAAAAAAATCATAATCATTCTTATATTAGTATACCAAGTTGTCAAATTGGAAGATTAAAAATTGTCCCTTGCAAGTGTGTTCATTTTTCTTCACAATTGCTAACTCCAAAGAAATTATTTGGACATACAAAATATGCTGGCAACAAATTGAACATATAACCTTTTGTATTTGAATGTTCAAGGTTAATTGATTTTCCAGATATGTTATGTGAAGTTATAATGATAGAGATTGAGGAATTTCATATAATATTCTAAAATAAAATTGAATATGAAGAACATCTAGATATTCTCAAGAACATCCTATGATACAAGTTAATTTGAAATAATTATTTGCAACCCTTTTGATCTTAATACATGTTTGATTTCTTCAAGGATATGCAATTCAATGTAATGTAATGTGCAATGGACATTAAAGTGGTAAGAATATTCATTATTTAAATTTACTACAATTGTGTCATATGCATGGAATGTGGTGTGTTGAGTTTGTTTTTTAATATTGTTCTTTGGAACAATGACTTCAAAAGATAAATGTGGTTATGTATTGGTTTTTTAGAAGTTTAAAAATATCTCTAGGTTGTCATTTGGTTCCCAATCATGAATTATAATGCTCCAAACACAACATATGTTTGTTGTATAATACATCTTGTGAGTTTGTAATTTGAGAATACAACTTGGGGTTGTAAATTAAACATTTGACATAGGGGCATAACTATAAACAAGGGATAGTTTGGATATGTAAAAGTAAGTTAGAGATGATACATGTGATATTTGGAGCAATTTTAAATTGGTCCTTAGTAGTTAGGTGGTGATTCAAAAAATTAGGTAACTCATTGTGAATGAACTGTAGTTTTAGAAGTTAGTCAGTATTGGTTTAAATGATGATTCATTATAGTAAGGCAAGTCATCATAGATAGAATCATAGGATGATCATTAATGACAATTTATGAAAGAATGGCTCACATTTTATGAGTGACATGATGAGTCATTGAGTAGGGTAACTAGATAAAACTTTAAGAAGTTGCATCAAAAACTTTTTATGTTCGAGTATAAAGATAGAGAATGGAAGATTAACATGCCAAAAACATGAACATTAAAGTCCATATATTTGACTCTAAGAATGTCCTTCATAATTCAAATGCCATCATTGAACTTGAATGGCTACTTGAAAATGTTTTCATTTTGTTGGCTTCAAGAAAACCAATAACAATCCATCCCTTTTGTGTACAAAATACATTGGGTTGTACACTTGGCATTGCCTCCAAGGAAAAGACTTTTGTCCTTTTAATTTGCATGGGTTCAATGTTTTTATTAAAGGATCAATGAAATTTCTTTCCAATGAAATCCATGACATTGTCCCAAAAATCTCAATTGTGTTTAATGAACTACCATACATTATGGGTGTTTTTAAGCAACACAATTTTTTTTATAGATGGTTAATTAATGCTCATGATTCTATCTTCTCTATTATTGCTTAATTCATTTGTGCGGCTTCTATGGCCTTGAGTTTAGTCATGAAGGAACGGTGAAGTCACATTTAAGCTTTCATAAGACTTTTATGAAGGTTGATTCTTCGATGATTTGACTTGTTGATTTTATGCTTGATTTTTCCATTAAAACATGCCTAAACACATTCATGATATTTTTATGGTAGACATTGCCTATTGCTATGAGGCAATCCTCTTGATTTGAAAGGAAAAACTATTTGATGTTATTTCATGGGTGATTAATACCACCTTCAATCACCAATGCCTTTTTAGGACAATCCTAAACTAATTTTATGGCTCCTATTTATCCATGGAAACAAAAGTGTTACATAGTTTATGGTTTAGTTTAAACCAAAACATGGTTATTAGATTAGGTTTAACAACATAAGATTAAGTACAATCAACATCTAATTGATAAACCACTAATGTTTTATCTCTTTAGGAGGCAAAGTATAAAGACAAGTAATTGGAACCCCAATGGGATTTTCTTGCTCACCAATTTGGTTTTTTTTATTTTTTTTTTTTTTATGAATGCATATTCATCTAAAGGTTGACCAAATTGGGGAGAGTCTTTGATATGGAAAAATTCAAATATGTTTTCAAGTATATTGATGGCATTTGTTGGATCAACATAGACGATGCTCACCAATTTTTGAACCATGTTGCTTTTAGAGATGAAGACAATCCATTTTTTGATTTATCTTCTTTAGGTTGTGGAAATCAAATCAAAGATTGATGTTTTTTTAAAGGATCATATGTTGGGCATTAAGGCCCATTTTATGAAATTTGATATCAAAATAGAAGACAAGCTTGAAGATTTCATCTTAAGAAATACAATAAGAGGATATTTCTTCCATTTTCTTTTACACAATTTATCAAATTCCATTCTAACATGGATCTAGTTTTTCATTCCTATAATGTCATCAATTCTTAGCCATTTATGATTATATAACTCTTTAACAATGCCTTGGACGCATTTCATGATATTAATCTATTGGTCAAAACCATGACCAACAATGGTTTCTTCGAAAGAAGACTTTGGAAAACAATGCATAGCTTCTGAAATTTTCCCATAACTCTTATTTAGCAAACAAAATCTTAAAGATCTATTGGTAGACATGAAGTTTTAAGTAATGCAAATTTGAGTCCAAGGTTTTTGTGAATGATCTTCATAATGATGTAATGTTGGTTTTAATTTATTTTTCAATATTTATACAATTTTCTAGTATATATATGTACTATGTTAGTTATTTATTTATTTATGTTTTTTTGTTCATATGAGGAGAAATGAGTAAAGTTCAAGGGAAGGTGCCATTATTGACATAGTGCAATTTAGAGAGATCATTTTTAATCAAAATTTGGTATGCATCTTAGGTATGGGAGTCCATGCTAGTACTCATATCAACATCATAAAACTTGAAGATGTGCAAAGCCTAGGGGTTGGATGGAGGGTTTTTTTTCACTTTTGTAAAATGTTTTGATTTTTCACAATTTATCAACTTGGATGAGCCTGTGGATAAATGTTTGGATGATTGATTACCTAGCTGCTTTTTATTAACATCCATATTTTGCAAGTTTAGTATAGTTTTTTGAGTTTTGTAATTTTTTCAATGTAATCAACTTTTCAATTCAAACAAATTTTCAATGTGTGTGTAGTTGTAACTATTTGTGCGTGCTTGTTTGTGCAACCATATGTGTGCATATTTATGTGTGTGTGTGTGTGTGTGTGTGTGTGTGTGTGTGATGTTGTGTCAATGTGTATGTGTTTGTGAGAATGAAAGTGAAATTGATCGTGTATGTGTGGGTGCAAAAGAGCATAAATTGAAATGACTATGTGACACATTAACTTTGTGTTTGTATATAAGTGAAAATGATTCTATGTGTTTTATGTGACTGTGGATATGCAAGTTTGTACAAGTATCTTGTTTGTCACTTGTGCTTATCTACGAGAAAGAGAATATGGTCATTTTTTGTAAAATTTAAGTCATAATAATGGAAACATTACTATTTTTTTTGGTTTTTACAATTTGGAATATATATAAAGTAATAATTGGTTTTTCCTCAATCAAAAAGGTATTACAAGTGGTCATTCAATTTATTTTCCTTTTTCTTTTTTTCTATGTTCAAACAACCCAACATTTTGTCCACCCACCTAGGGAAAAACAAGTATTAGGTGACTACTTGATATTATTTTTTCATTCTTTCTATTTGTTTGGTCCAACCAATACTTTCAAGTCTACCCACCAAAGAAAACAAAGTCATGGGTGCCCACTCAATATTATTTTTTGAACTTATTGCTACGGAAAAAAATAAAATCAAGTAGTTCTTTAATACTATTTTTCCATTTTTGTTTTGTTTTGTGTTTTTGTCCTTTGGATTACCTTTTTTCTTTGTCCACAAATATAGGGAAACAAAATATTGGTTGTCCAATTTCAAAATTTCATTATTTTCATTCCATTTGGACTAAAAACTATCAAATGGCATATATATTATCATTTAATATATTTTCTTGTCCACCCACCTAGGAAAACAAACTATTGTGTCACCACCCAACACTAATTTTTCACTTTATGTTTGTTTCATTGAGAAAGTAAAGTGTTGGAGGGCTACCATATGTTTTTTCCACATTTTTTTCTTCCTTGTTTCAAAGAGGGCACCCACTTGATGATTCTATGTTATATCTCTTCATTGTTACATCTTCTACATTTTGTAGAAAAAATTGTCTTAATTTTTTTTTTAAATTTCAAAAACAAAAAAAAGAATGTTTTGCAATGTGGTTGGTAATTTTCAAAATTTCAAATATTTTCGAGCAAAATATTAGGGGAAAATGTGCATTAAAGGCATGAAAGGGTTGTATAACAATGTGAAATCATAAAATAAATTGCTTAAAAAAGGCTAGCATAACCCAAGGACCTCCATAATTGACTCACATAATGAAAATGTAATAAAGGGATTGGAAAAAAATGAATATCTTTCACCTCCCCCCAAATTAGTTAGTACATTCAATACCATTATTTCTTTTCTACAACAAACATGAATAAAAATTAGAAATTTCAAAAGAAAGTCTTACACATTTGAGAAATGCAAACTAGGAAAAAAATTGTTTATCCATGTTGGCTGATAATATTGCTTGATTTGACAACTTTACAAAAAAGATGCAACATCCTCTTAAGGTGATAAATTCAACAAGATAGACATTTTTTATGGACAATCCTAGGTACACACACACACACAATCTTTCTCTCCTATGTTCACTTTCCAATATTTTTTTTAAAACTCAAGATGTGAAGCAAGTAGGGATGTAGAACAAAACATAAAAGTTGAGCAAGAAGATTATTTTGTTTGTTTGTTGTTATCATCCATTAGGAGCATTTGATAGCTACCTTTTGATTTTGCTCATATAGTGAACTAACCCTTTAAAGAACATTGCACATGGTCATGGGATTTATTTACACAATAAAATTTATTCATAGGTTTACATTCGTCTATGGGTTTGTAGGAAAGGGGTGAGCCAAGGGCCTTTAAATAATGTTTAAATTTGTAATATGCATGATGATTTATACAAAGGGCCATTCAAAATCATTTGCTAATAAAAATGATAGAAAATGATTTTGAGTGCCATTAAAAACCTTCTTTTCATCAGCCTTTTTTGGGTGCAAAGTTTTGCACTACCTATTGCAAGAATTTAATTTTTTGGTTGCAAATTCAATAATGTTTTGGAATTTTTTTGGCTAAAATTCAAAATTTTCGAAAATTCTAAAAATTGCCATCTTTCCACACATGGTTCAAGTAGGTGTAAAGTAGCCAAGAATATATGAAAATTCTTTTAAAAAATCTTTCATATGTTGTTAATACTACAATTTGGTTAAATCAGCTTATGGATGATCACCACTTCAACTACATCACAAATTTGAAAAATAAACCTTGCTTTTTGTAAAGCCAACTGACGTTTAACCAATTTAACTTGAGTCCATAGAATGAAACAATTATATTGCACATTTTAGTAGGATGTTGAAAATGTAAATCATTGTTTTAAAATAAAACCTTTCATAGCAAGGCTTCTTGTTTGAAGAAAGCGAAAGCTATTAAAACCAATACATGTTTTTGAATGCATGTGGAAGTGAAATGGAATGTTAACATGGGTTGTAAAACAAAAAACAAAACACCTATCCTATAAAATATAGGTCCTTATGTAGGTAGGATGGATGGATACATAGGTGATCAATAAGTAAGTAGATGATTAGTACATAGGTAAAGGGTATTGAGTTGTTAAGAGGCAATAGAAAATTGGATGCCTAGTATATTGTAAAATATGGGTCTTTAATTAGGTAAATAAAATATAAAATAGGTGGTTATTAAGATCATTTATTTAATTTAAATGATCCTTTTGGATATTATAAATTTCAAAAGAAACTTTGATTTGGTGGTCACCATATGATGCAACAATAGATGTTGATACTATTTTGTTTCATTAAATGATCCAACAAATAGGTGTTTCCAAATTTTTGCCTCAAATTTAATAGAAAATTTGATCTTAACCATCAAATTAAAAAAGTTCATAATTAACAATTTAGTTTATAATTAATTAAATACATGTTTTGGTAAATAAATGCATCAAGATGATTTGTATATGGTTAAGGGCTATTGGATTCTTAGTAGGTAGGCTATAAAAATAAAAAATTGAACACTTATCTTGTATAAGTATAACACAAGTCCTATGGATCAAGGTAGTTAGTTGGTAGGAGTGAAGTGGAACATTGTGGCTTTTGGTAAGGGCCATTGGCTAACAAATTAATACTATATGGTTGTTATAACATCAATATCCTATCAATATTAATATCAATGTGACATCAATATCACATCATTACAACATTGATGCCAATATCGACATTGAATATAACATTCGTGATGTACAACATTAATGTTAATATATCAAATCAATGTTATACTAACTATCTACATACCTATTTATTTACCAAGCTAGTAGGTAGTAGTTAGGTAAATAGGTAGTTCATGTTAGGTACATAATAGGTATGTAATAATGGACATAATAGGTAGGTGAATAGTAGGCGGTGGTGGTTAAATATAGGTACATAATACTTACCACCTTACTATTTATGATTTACTTAAGTAATACATATTTATTATAAGTAAGTTCGTAAGTAAGTCCTACTTATTTATTTATTCCTATTTATTATGGATGTATATATACACCTATTTATGACTAACCTATTTAATTACATCCTTATTTATGACTTGCCTATGTACCTATCCATTACCAACCTACCTACCTACCTGAGAATTCCATTCATTACTTAATTAATTTTTTAACCCTAGTGTATTGCAATAATTTGATATTCATTAAAATATTCAGACATAATTTTTTGAATTTCAATTTGGGTTATAAATCAGAAATAAAATTTAAATTGCATATTTTTAATCACAAAATACAACACTTAATAATTTATTAATTGATCATTTGATGAATTAATACTTGAATTTGATAATGAAAAAAAAATTGTAATCAATTTCCCATTTGGTTTAATAATGAATTTATTTCAATTTTAAGGGCATAATGAAATTATTTTCATGCCACGTGTGAGGATTTCTTGCACACTTCCACCACTAAGATATGCACTCACGGAAAACCCGGTTACAAGTGGAACTACTATGTAGTTGAAGTCTAACAAGTTAGGTGGTTCGAGGTAAGTAATGAACTTTACTAAAAATCTAATGCGTTGTGTCCAAATCTCATGATTTTATTTTATTTTTTATTTTATTTTATTTATGTCTTTGACCAAAAGTTAAGCCC
>Ga0116227_10005668_pt1 | contig 26113 bp, 26 predicted proteins | sample S1TSphgellanicum_FD_89693 | JGI IMG/M metagenome (GOLD analysis project Ga0116227, IMG submission 89693) | Host-associated microbial communities from peat moss isolated from Minnesota, USA - S1T2_Fb - Sphagnum magellanicum MG | ecosystem: Host-associated > Plants > Peat moss > Unclassified...
AAAAAAAAAAAAAAAAACAAAAATTAAAAAAAAAAAAAAAAAAAAAAAAAAAAAAAAAAAAAAAAAAAAAAAACAAAAAAAAAGTTTTAAAAAAAAAAAAAAAAAAAACACCCACATTAACAAAAAAATAAAGAAAAACATTCTTTCTAACTAAGTGTTCAATGTCTTTGAAGTCTTTGGAATTGTCTTGGAAGTTCTTTGGACTTTGCAAGCAATAGTATATGGATTTTCTTTAGTTGTTATAAAAAAAAAAAAAATTTAAATGATAAAAATACCCTTTGTGACATTCCATGTTTTAGTTGTGAAGCTTTATTTTCCTAACATGACATGGCTCATTGTCAGAAACACTATTAGGCTTTTCAAGTTTTTCTTCCATATGGTTCTCCAAGTTGTTTTATCTCCATTTTGGTTTCCTCTCCCCCCATTGACCTAGGCTTAGATTTTGGCATTGCATCCTTTGAGTACTTTCCATTTGGGTCTTCCTTAGTTGCATTTGTACACACGCATCCCATTTGTTCTTCGACGAAAGGTGCAATTTGTTTGATTTCTCTTGACCACTTAACACATGATTTACTTAATGTTATAGCTTCACTCTTTATGAAAACAAACAATAGTTTTATTCTCAATTATGGGCATGTCGACAACTTTATTCGATTTTAATTGTACCCCTATGGTACCACCTCTGCATTAGCTGAGACGAAATTCAGCCCTATAGTGCATTAGGGAATTTATGAATGTTATGAATGTTTTTGTTCCTCTTGCCCTAACTTTGTCATCTTCAAAGATTGTTAACACATTGTTAATTTTGCACCCACCAAACATAAACTCCCCTTATTTGGATTCCTTGTTGAACTTTTAGCCAAATTTAGACTTTAAATTTTTTGTGAACTCTTTTAAATTGACATTTTTACACATGTTTCATTTATTGGCAAGTGGTCCATTTGGCATGGTTTTGAAACATCTTCGAAATTATTTTGACCCCAAGGATTCAATTAATGGCTTCATTCAATTTCATTAATTATGTTTCCATGCGGCTACAAGTTGCATCTTTGGGTCCATGGTTTGGACTATTTGTGTTAGTCGATTTTTGCTTTAGCCAAGCCCTCTAATGGCATCCATTTAATTGTCATGGGAGAGACATTCTATCATTTGGTGAACAACCCTTATGCTTGTAATTTTGTGATGCATTTGTTTTTCATTTATCACCATATTAGTTTAGGGTGGTGGTTAAAAGAGGTTGTAAGGTCATGGTCCATGGCATTCAAGCCATTTTGGAAACCCATCTTTATTAAAGAGTGTTTCAAGTAGATGTTGCAAATACTTTCAACACCATCTCGTGTAAGGCCATTTTTCAAGAACTTTGGGCGACGGGAAGCTAATTGTCCCAATTTTTTCCTTTTGTTCATTTTTTTTATGGCTTTCGAGTTCCTTTGTTCTTCAATCATCAAACTTCCCCATGATTTTTTTCTACCATTATTCCTTTTGTGGGCACTTGCCAAACCAACCCACCTTCACGAACTTTTTTAATGGTTATTCATTTTTCCATTTTGCATTATTCTTTGAAGGTTTTCCCTTCATGCTTTTTCATTTCCTTGGCTAAGAACATCTATATCCGTTATCTTACCCATGTATCTTTTGCATTTGACCATTTTGTTTTCTAATTAACTTTTATGGGGTTATTTGTTCAACCGTGCAAATGTTTGATATGGGTTCCTTTTGGCTTACCTTTTAGGTTTGTCCCCCCAACAAAATTTCGTTGCCCCCCATGGCATCAGGATCCTTTGGCTCTACTTCCTTCGCCTTTTTTTCTTTTAAGAAATTCTAAGCGAGGATGTTCAACATGCAAACATGTTCTTGAAATTAAGAGATGGTTATGTGGCTTTTGGTATCATCTTTCGATATTTCACCCGAAGACGTTCATTTTTGCTTCATTATTCCCCACCCCTTTTTGCATTTTTCAAAATCAATTCAATGTTCTTCACTTAACCATGATGGGAATTTTTAACATACTTTTGGGTCTAGGCTCATTAGAATGCCTTATGTGCCTTTTAATTTATTGGCACATGGTTCTCCCCATTTTTAATGGGGCATACGGTTGATTTCCTCAAAGGTCATTATTCTAATTGCCTATTTAAAAGTTGGGTCTTGTTGCCCTTGTCATAACTTTCAAGTTTTTGTTGGATTTTTGTTTGTTCTTGTTGGAGGTGATAATGGCAAGCAATTTGAAGCCACACCTTTTCCATGCACATTTGAAATCAACACAAGAATTTCACTAATCCTTTTAAATCTAACCTAATTCACATTATATATTATCAACAATGTATTTTGTAATAATTAATATCTAACTACTTAATTACACATTCATTATAGTATTTTAGGTAAATAATTAGTTAACCAACTAATAATTTATCATAAGTATCATAAGCCTACTTTAGCTTAAATAACTAGGTTACATATAGGCTAAAATATAAGTATATAGGTGGAATATAAATAGGGTATGTATAAATAAATACACCTACATATAAGTTACTTGTATTAGGTTATTTAGCCACATACTTACATTACATAAATTAAATATGTGCTTAATTTAACTTAGAAAAATCAATTATGAAAAAATTAATGATTGGTAAAAAATGATGGCTAAACCAATCAAAAAATAGAAATAATTATGGAAAAATAACCATGGCTAAAATAATTATGGTTCATAAATAAATAATGGTTAAATATATAATGACTCAACTAATATTGGGTAAAATAATTATGGAAAAACCAGCCATGGCTAAATTTTAAATGGTTCAATTAACCATGAATAAAATAAATATGGTCAAGATAATTAATGAATAAATATTTTATGGTTAAACCAACCATGGCCAAACCAAAAAAAATTTAAATTAATCATGAGTGAAATAAATATGGTTAAACTAACCATGAGTAAAATAAATATGGCAAAATTAACCAATGAATAAATATTTTATGGCTAAACCAACAATGGTTAATTTAGAAACATCTAAATTAACTAATGGATCAATATTTTATGACTAAACTAAAAATGGTTGAACTAACCATGAATAAAAGAAATATGGCCAAACTAACTAATGAATTAATATTTTATGGTTAAAACAATTATGGCTAAACTGGAAATGAGTAAACTAATCATGAGTAAATTTGGCTAAACTAACCATTAATAAAGTTAATATGGCTAAATTAACTAATGAATAAATATTTTATAACAAAACCAATTATGCAAAAACTAATTATGGCAAATTAACCATGGTTAAACTATAAATGGTTAAACTAACCACGAGGAAATAAAATTGGCTAAATTAACCACTAATAAAGTTAATATGGTTAAATTAATTAATGAATAAATATTTTATGGTTAAACCAACCATGGTTAAACTACTAACCATGAATCAAATGAATTTGGTTAAAATAAACATGAATGAAATAATTATGGCAAAACTAACCATGTTAAATTAACAATAGTTTTAAATTAATTATAATTTTATTAATTATGGTTAAATTTATTAGAGTAAAATATTTAATATGTTAAAAATAAATATAGTTAATTTAATTATGCTTATTATAACCATGGTTAAATTCATTATGGCAAAACCAACAATGGCCCAACTAGTAATGGTTAAATTAATTATGCTAAAGTAATTATCATGGCTAAATTTATTAGGGTTAAACTAACTATTATTAAATTATTTATAATTTTTAAATTACTTATGGTTGAGTTAGCCATAATTAAATTAAATATGGTCAAAAAAATTTATGAAATAATTAATTATGGATAAATGAATCATAGTTAAACTAAATATGGTTAAATTAACCATAATTATTGAACATGATTAAATTGACCATGGTTAGGTTAGTTATGGTTAATTTTAACTTTAATTAATTTTTTCATAAGTAATTAATTTCAATATAATCAATTTAACCATGGTTAGATAAACCATATATATAATTAATTTAACCATAATTAATTTGGTCGTGATTCATTTAGTTATGATTAATTAACTTTTACATTTTCCATTTTTTTTTCAATTGGTCAAACATAATCAAAATGTTACATGTAATCCCAAGATACCCAATTAATATTGGAATTTGTAATTGGCCTTTTTGACTAGGATATTGGCCATTTTGACCAAGCTTATTTAATTAACCCTATTGATTGAATATAATATGTGCCCTTATTGACTAGGGCACTTGCCAATTTAATTAAATTGAATGGTCTCTTATTAACCATGCCACTAACTAATTTGATGAAATGTCCAATTTGACTAATTATCAAATCGGTCACTTTAGTCAAATTGATTAATCAAAAGATATTCATTATCATTCAATCCTTTGGCTCTAATAAAACATATGTCCTTTAATAAATAAAAACCCATCTAGTCAATTTGGTTAATTTGAAAAAAAAGGAATTATAGTAGTTTATTCTCTTGTGGCTATAGCATGTGTGTCCCCTTTTGAACAATTGGTTGAGAAAGGTGTAGGTCACCTTCAAGAAAATATTTCATGGAGATTACACAACCATTCCTTTATTAGCATCATTTTTTATTTACATTTTTATTCACATCGAGCACACTTGAAATCATGTGTGGGGTCAGTGTGGACGCTTAGTTGTTAACCTGCCTAATCATCCCTTTTTTTGCTTGGTTTAAGATTTTTTTCCATCATGTTGCACATTAGGTCATTTCCATTCTTTAATCCTTAAGATGTCACATTACATTTATGACCATCTTTTAAACTTTATGGGGATCCACCTTTTTCATTGTGCTCATGGTGGGGAAAAGACGACCTCATATAACATTGTGCGAGATGTTTTCATGGCCATTACAAGAAATGTGGGGTTTCACGTCTTGTAAAAACATACCCTTGTGACAATCCTTTGAATGCAGGTTGTAAAATTTATCAAAAATCTTTTGCTAAGATTTTGAAGATTGGTAGACAATAGACCTAATGTTGACATCACTAGCAACCAAAACTAGGGTGAGGAACATGGAATAGTTGAAACATCCTTCCAATCTTAAACAAAGTTGATAATATCTCCAAATTTTCCAATAGGTGCACGTTTTTGTTATGTCAACATCTTTGTTTTACTTCTTATGGTCATGGATGTCAGCAACTATCCTTCTAAAAGCACAAAAGTCAAGCAAGAAAATAGATAGCAAAACCTAGTGATATGATCTATCATATTTACACAAGTGATTGAAAAAACAAATATTGAATTCTGATGCATTTTTGCATTCTTGTTCAAGTTGGGTCCCAAAAGGCACATTGACCTTCTTTCTAACCTGAATTATGCGAGACAAAGTGCAAATCCAATCTTTGCAAAGTTGTGTCACATTTAGTGAATCATCTTCTTATCTACATGTCAATATGTCCATGGTATCATAGTAGGGGAAAAACGTAAACAACCCATAAAGACTCTTCTAGTATGTTGCAACATTTAACAAGATGTTCATATCATATTATTTAATCTCTCTAACAATTTGGTTAGAAACGTCATGTACATTTACAACCTGCAATCAAAGGATTGCCACCTATTAGGTTTGTTACTTGTCAAACCCAGACATTTTTGTTCTTCTAATGGCAACATGGGCCATATTTTAAAAACTAGATGTAGAAGATTCCCATAGCCACACTTGAAGTCCACATGGACCATATCACTATTCAAATATGATGGAAAACACAAACAACATACATTTAATTATGATTTACTTTCAAATGAAAGCGGATTTAGCATGTATATGATATGTCTTAGGTTAACACATCTAGGTAGTCCTTACAAGAAGTGCCCAACCCAAACACAAAAGAATTGATTATGCTTACCATGGTGCGGAAAACATTCTTCTTGCATGCTTGTTTCTTTGACCTCGAAAACCACATGGACAATTGATAGCCTATCCAAATTTTCTTGTAATAGGTAAAGTTCACTAGCCATAATGAACCAACACCCACAAGTGCACTAGTTCTAGATGAAGTTGTTTGGGGCATTTTGGGATGAACCCAAACCATTTAACCTATACCAAACCAAACATTGAGGTGGGCTTTATTTTCTTTTCTTTTCACTTGCCCACCTTTCCCTTAGACCTCAAAAAAAATTCCCCCTTTTTTCCCTCCTCTTTCTTCTTCTCTTTTGTTTTTTGTTTTCCTTCTCTTCCACTACCATCTTCTTTTCTTCCATTGTCCTCTTTTGTTTTTTTCTTCTTCTTCTCTTCCATTACCATCTTCTTTCTTTGATTGTCCTCTTTTGATTTATTTTTCTTCTTCTCTTCCATTGTCCTCTTTTGTTCTTTCTTTCTTTTTCTCTTTTGTTGCCATTTTCTTCTCTTCCATTGTCATTTTTTGTTCTTTCTTGCCTCTTCTCCTTTGCTGTCATTTTCTTCTCTTCCATTGTCCTCTTTGGTCTTTCTTTTTTTTTCTCTTACGTTGCAATCTTATTCTCTTCCATTGTTGTTGTAGCTTTTTCTTCATCATTTTTTCCTCTTTTGTTTTCTTTTGCTATTGTTATTTTGTTTTCTTCTTCTCTTTTGTTTGTGTTATAGATTTTTCTTCTTATCATTTTTTTTCTTTCATTTTGTTGCTACTTTAGTTGTTTTTCATCTTTTCTTTCTTTATTTTCTTTTATTGTTACTTCTTATTCATTTTCTTCTTTTTTGTTTTCCTTTTCCTTGTTCAAGCATTTTCTTTTTTTTTATCACATTGTTGTGCTTATTCCCATTGCTTATTACATCATCATTAGTTATGCACATCACGCTAGGTATGTTTATACCATTTTTTTGGTTTTGGTTTAAGAGCAAAAGCAAAAACGAAAAGTAAGAAAAAAAAGAAGAAAAGAAGACAAAAGAATAAAAGAGAAGGAAACAGAAATAAAAAAAGAAAAAGTTATGATAAGAAAAAATTAGAAGATAAAAAAAAAAAATTGTTTTTTTGTTTTTCTAGTTTTAAAAAAAAAATTCAGAAAATTTTTGTTTTGTTTTCCTTTTTCTGTTTTTCCTTGAATTTTTATTTTATTTTTTTCAATCCAAGAAGAAGAATTTTAATTCTTGTTTCCTTTTCATTGTTCTTTTTTCTTTTTTCTTTTTAAGAATAAGAAAAAAAATTGGGGTCTTTTTGCCCTATATTTTCATTTTTTTCTAATTTTTTAAATGCTAGAAGAATCATTATTTTTGTTTCTTTTATTATGTTTGTCCCAAAAAAAAAAATATCTGCCTATTTTTCCATCTGTTTGTCTTTAAAATTCCAAAAGATAAAGTTTGTTTTTCTATTTCCTTTATTTTCAAATTTTCTTTTTCCATTTTTTCTTTTTTAAAAAATAAATTCCAAAAGATGAAATTTGTTTTTCTATTTCCTTTATTTCTTATTTTCAATCTTCTTTTAATATTTCTTTTGTAATAAAATCCAGTATACTATATATGTTCATAGCCATGTAATTTTTTGGGAGTTTGGTTTACATTTTTCAAACTTGCATATTAATGTGTATCATGTGTTTGATACAAATTTTGAATAACTATGAAATACCATTATGTAACCAATGCCATTCAATTGCAATTGTATCATTATCAACTTTACATTCATCAACACGTTATTAAGGTGGCTACAACAACTTATTGATGAACACATGGCATGGTGGCTAATGAAAATAGGTTTAGATAAGGGTCTTTTGAAGTTAAAAAGTAACATGCATATCTTACTTAAGTTTTTTTGGCATAAACAATGGCATGAGTTCATGTAGCCCAAAAGTAATAATGGTTTTACCAAGATGTAAAGGTTTAGATAAGAAGAGTTCAAAGGTTTTCCAAATGAGAGGTTTAACCATGAATATATAAGAGTTTTATTCAAAGGTAAAAAATTAGCTAGGAAGATGTTAAAAGTTTTGCCAAGAGATAAAAGTTTAGTCAATAATAGATAAAACTTTTGCCAAGGTGTAGTGGTTTAGTCATGAATAGATGAAGATTTTATTAAGAGATATAAGTTTAACCAAGAAAAGTTAAAATTTTTAATAAAAGGTGAAGGTTTAGCCAAGAAAATATATAGGTTTGTTGAAAAGTAAAGGTTTTTCCAAGAAATAGATGTTTAGCTAAAAAGATATAAAGATTTTGTCAACATGTAAACATTTAGCCAAAAAATATAGGTTTAACCAAGAAGAGTTAAAAGTTGTGCCAAAAGGAAAAGGTTTAATCAAGATATATATGTTTAGCCAAGAAGAGTTAAAAGTTGTGCCAAAAGGAAAAGGTATAACCAAAATATATAGGTTTAACCAAGAAAAAGTTAGAAGTTGTGCCAAAAAAAAAAAAAAGGTTTAACCAAAAAGAGTTAAAAGTTGTGCCAAAAGAAAAAAAGTTTAGCCAAGAAGAGTTAAAATTTGTGCCAAAAGAAAAAAGTTTAAACAAGATATATAACTTTAACCAAGAAGAGTTAAAAGTTGTGCCAAAAAGAAAAGGTTTAGCCAAGAAGAGTTAGAAGTTGTGCCAAAAGGCAAAGGTTTAGCCAAGAGAGAGATTTAGCCATGAAAAAATAGAGGACAGATAAATAAAGGATTGAGAGGTAGAGTCAAGATTTAGATCAATAATGTAGCTAGGTCAGTAGGGTAGCTAGGGAATTAGGGTGACTAGATTGGAGGGTAGTAAGGTCAGGGTTAGGAGAAAAACACCCAAAAAAATAAAAGGGTCAAAGGTCAACAACGCAAAAAGGTCGACTGATACAATGTTGGGTTAACACAGGGTCAGGAACTGGATGAAAAAACACAGCCCATCCTATGAACAGAATTTCCAACTGGTGCACTGGTGGGTGCTGGTTCACTCTAGCCATGTTCACCTACCCATCAATGTGGTCATAGATGACCCTATTGGCGAAGGAAGCTGCATCTTACTCTACCTCGCTAGGGCTGTCAATCCCACTCCGTTCTAATACAAGTTGTACCAACCACATGTGAATCAGATCACATAATGTTCATCAATTTTCGTGCCCTCAATTGTATGACTAGTTCCTGGAGCTCATAACTAATAAAGACAAAAATGTACACATCACTAACACAGATGAGTATGCAAACACTCATCTGTGCAGGGCAAAGAACGCAACATGGGTTTTCAGCAATATCACCTGTTGTATTTCCCCCTTTTGCACTTGTTAGGCCAATTGTCCTTGGTGCACCGGTAGTTGTGTCATAAACTTGAAACTGAAGGAGCATGGTTCTGGTTACGTTGCTTTACCACCACCTTCTAATGCTAGACAAGCCAAACCCCATCATTAGCCTTGGAATATGAAACCAATGTGGATTGACATACCAATGGGAAATGCCGAATACAATCCAAGCAGTTGCCACTTCAATGCAGCAGCCAGGAGTTCAATCCACTTTTAGCTGAAAAGAAGGGGTAAACTAACAAACAAGAGGGGGCATAACAACATAGATTTTGAATTCTTGGGCTTTTGTCCAACTTGATGTTAGGGATGTAAACATCCTAAATAAACCTGTGTTTGCTATCATCAATGTAGTGACTAGGCAAAGCAACCCTAGCCCTGCTAATGGGTGATAAGAAGCTCCAATGCTAAAGGGATACTTTTACCACTACAATTCCCCTCTATGTGTAGCAATTCTGCAAATTGAAGTCAAAAGATGCAAAACATCTGTTCGAACAACAAATGGTGACCCATGGGATGCATTTTCTTGGGGGAGTGAAGAATGAAATGTGTGTAGTGTGAAATTAGGTCGCCACGCAAAGCTAAACGCTGGCTAATCTTGAGGTTTAGATTGCCTGATCAGCCGTCATCTTATTGCGACGCCCCATTAACTATTGCATGGAGTTGCATGGCTTGCTTGGTATTTGCTGGTGTGTGCTGAGTGGTCCAGGAAAATTGGCGGCTGGAAATTATGAGGAGGGATGGAGTCGAAGTGATGGAGAGGAGCAAGCAATGGCAGCTGACGGTGGGAGGAGGGATGGAGTCGAATTGATGGAGAGGAGCAAGCAATGGCAGCTGACGGTGGGAGCTGGATGGAACGGAGTGGTAGGAGATTCGGGAGGCTTCGAGAGGAAGCTAACGGAAGTTTGATGAGCTTTTGGGGTAGCTTAATTATGAGGAGGAGGAGGATTTGAGGGAGGATGATCAGCTGATCTTAAGAAATTTAGGAGGCAGAAGAGGATCCATGTAGAAAGCAATGAGAAGCTCTGTTAGCTAGAGTAGCTGGGCTGAATACTAGAACTTTCCGTTGCGCCTGGTAATCGGTCAAGCTACTACAGAGGAATTAGAGGGAGAAAGACTAGACGGCACTGGGAATCTGGTGTTTTTGTGAACATTTGATGGGAAAGCGAGCTTGTGCTTTCGGGAAATGTACATAGTCTGTAATGTAATGAAAGAGTTTTTCCTGACTGGCATCTATGTGTGAGTGGGCAAGGTAGGAAATCGATATTGTAAAACCTGCTCTGTTGTTGTGTGGAATGCAAGGCACTTGTATGTCTTTGATCTTGTGATGTTCGTCTGAAAGAATCAGTAGGCAGTTAGTGTGTTGTGTGTTTTCGGAGGTTAGAACTGTGTGGAGTAGATCAAGAGAACATGGACGCCTGGGTTCGTTGAAGGCAGTCAGTGTGTTGTGTGTTTTCGGACCCTCTTTTTTTTGGTTACATGTGATCAATGAGCCGCTAAAATAGGAGGCTGGATTAATTTTGTGTAACAGACAGGATCGAAGAAAATAAAAACCTTAACAACTGGAACACAAATTCCTAAGCCAAGTAAACTAGGAGACCCTAATTAACAGACTCACCTTATGCACCATTAACGGTCTGTATTCAAGTACAGGACTCCTTGGTAGCATCATTAGCTGCATGTTGCAAGGGGAAGCTTGAGAAGGGCTCTCAACACACAGCAAAGAAAAACATTTCACATGTTTTCCAGTTCCCAACAAGAAAAGAGATACATTTCCATCTATATACCTTACATTAAACAGCAAAGGTTCATCTATTTTGCAATTTCAGCATGGAATGATGTAAACATTGTTCTAATCCACTGAAAATTATCCATTGCGAGGATCTCCACACTCACAATTGTACAATCTCACTAAAGTAAAAATAACGAGATGGCCTTTTACCAAGTTTTAGTGTCACATTTCAAGATTGAAGTTACAAAATTAGTGACTCCAGAATGGCCCTCCTTGATGTTGTGACCTATCACCTTTCCTGGCAGATTCTCCTCCTGTTTGCTGAAATATTTGCTCTATGTCTAGTGTGTCTTGTCTGTTTGTCTGTGTTCTGTGCTTTGTAAGATTTCGTGTTTAGTAGATACTCTTTGCTTTAAGAGTGTCCTTGTACATGGCAGATGGCATATTCAGCTGCACAGAAAGACCTTGCATGTGCATTGGCAGATTGCTAGTTTGATCGTATTCCAGCAGTTATTTGAGAACAATGGGATGTCTGCCAAAAGGGTTAATAATCACTTACATCGATCTTTTACTGCTGGAGATCTTGATGGTCTGCACTGCATGCAATGTTCCACTTTGTCACTCTTATTCATTCTGCTCTAATAGCACCATCTATAAATTGAGTTTCCTCTTCCATCCATTGGACATTTGAGCGATAGATTGTCCATTTACAAACCACTATGTCATTAAAGGGCTTTCTGCACATGTATCCAAGTCAATGAAAACCTTGCTGATATTGGACTCTCATGCACAGCTTTGGATAAGCCCATGCTCAAAAGGGACTTCTCCTTTGTACTGATGCCAAGCATTCGGAGATCTCAAAATGGTACTCACTTTGACTGGTCTTGCCATCAGCATCCTTTCTTTTGGCAAGTTTTCAACATGATCAGTTCACCAATTGAAAGATACTAACTGAAGACGAGCTTGTGTCTGTTTGACAGATGTGTCTTCATCAACTTCATCCATTTACGCTGGAGAAAAAATGTATGGAGCTGTCAAGGTAGAGTAGCTACATTTTCTGCAATTGTTGCACATTTTTAGTCCAAGGTGACAACTATTTGGTTGTCAATCCACTCTGATAATCTCACATGGGACAGTCTTAGATTGGAGACCCCTTTGCTAGATCCTCTTTGTTAGTGTGGACAAAATTAATAGCACATGTTAGGGCTTCTTAGATGTTGTCTTCTGCCCCCTTGGTCATGATTCTGGTTGAAAGTTTTTCAGGTGATGCTGGTGCTATACCAAATACGGGTGCTTCTTTTGAGTGGGACTTTGGCAGAGAAATCTCCTTTGAGAGAGCTTTCAAATGAAACAATGTTTCAGGTTCCATTTTTCACAATTCCAGCGCTCAATGGCACTTCAAATGCTGGAGAACCACACTTATGATCCAAAATTAGTCTTGGTTTTGTTGTTAGTATTTTCAGAACATGAGTAGGACTTATGTTTGGGGCATGTAACATGGCAGCCACACATGGATGAAAAAAAGCCAACATGGCTACACCTCTGCATCAGATCTCCTCATCGGCCTCTTGGAGAGGTGGGCACAGGAGGATATGCCAGGAGCAGTGGCCAGTGGACACTTGCATTTGGGGATGTAGAGAGCTGCAAGAATGCTAGCTTATTTATCAAACAACAAATCTCCACTCAGACCAACAATGTCAAGATTATTATCTCCCCTTTTCTCTGTGAAAGTGCTCAAGAGCTTTAAAAATGCCAGTGACCATAGTCCCGCATCTTGAATACAGAAATACTTTTTGTGAGTGCTGAAGAAGCTAAGTAATTCCTCCACCCAAGGGCTGCCAAGCAGCTAGACTCCTAGCTCTCATTCACAGCCTCATACACATGAATTCTCCAGGTTATTCATGGCTGTAAAATTTAGCCTCACACTAAATTTTCAGCATCAACCACAGTCAGACACAAGTTTACTAGCATTTAGTCAGAGCCTGGATTCCTTCCACCTCACCGAAAAGTTTTCCCTCTCACTCAAGTATTTGTAGGTGCAATGAGACTACAGTCAAGGCATCAGGCTGGAAGTTCCACTCTGAACATCCTTCAAACTCTCAACCCATGTCCATAACATATGCCTGAGCAGTCAGTCTATGATGATTTCTGTGGATGGCCTGGCCTTGCTTGGTGCTTGTACATCTCATGGTGACATGAAAATGGGAGAAACGAGTTCTTGAATTGGACCCTGGCAATGCAGCAGACTCTGTGCTGCTATCAACAATCTATGACGTTGCTGACAAGTGGGATCTCTGTGAAAAATGTTCAATGACAGTTGAATCCAAAGGCATCTTGTTTGTTTGTGACTTTTTGTCATTCCATAAAAAATTTCAGAACAAATTTCTTTTGTATTTTGTAATTTGACTGTGCTTATTCCTGTAAACTTGCCTGGAGCTCTGCATTCACAGACTGTATCACATGCACAAGGCTGGTAGAGCAGGTTACACTCCATCTTTCTGTTTCTACTACAGTGCAACACTGAACCCGTTGACTGCAATTTGAAGTTTCTAACTGTAATTCGAAGTTTCTAACTGCAATTTGAAGTTTCTATGACCACCGTTCTGATTGCTTGATCATTTTCAAGCACGAAAATTGTGTAGGAAAGATTCACACAATATAATATTTCATCTGGCACTTTTGGCACAATTCAACAGCATGTGCATCCTGCAGATTGATAATTGATGTAGATTGTAATATCCAGGTTACAACAGAAGAAATCTCCAAGAATGGTAAATCTTACAGTAGTTGTGTCTATGATTAGAGGACAGGAAATACAACTCAAGTTCCAAGGTTGCAAATTCATGATAGATCATGGGAATGATCCCTCTTTGGTATGAGCTGGTAAAGCTATGTGTAAGCTATAGACAACTGATGTGGAAATTAACAGTACGGATTCACAAGAATCTGGAAGTGATGAGTACATTTAGCCCTGCACAACATACAAGTAAGAGCTAATTTAACATCAAGGTACTAGTATTACACTATATCACAGTTATAGTCAATAGTTTCTCATTGAAGCAGAAAGCATCATTTGATCTCTTATATGACATCAGAAACACACCTTTTCAAACTAACCTCAGTCCTCAGATAGTCTTCACCGGTGCTATGTGTACTTCTGTTCAACACATACACTGGATTTCAAATCTGTACAACACAAAGAGAATGTACATAAAAAGTAATAAAATCATGAATTCACATTCACTATGCTGCAACAACAACAAAGGCTTCAAAAGAGTGTAAGAACTTACAGCATTTCTCCCCTAAGTTCTTGCCATCCATAGTTGATGTTTGTACACCAATTCCCAGTACCATGAGTCCAGAATAAAACAAGACCAATGTTTATCAAATTAAAAGCTGCATTTCTGGCAATATGTTTCCAAAATGATACATGGGAGAACCACAAAATTCAAATCAGCTGATGGATGCCAGATGTTCCTCTGGTTGATTGTTAGACATCCATTCCCAAAAAAAAACTCAATGCACTAGCTTTCTCTGATCTGTATCCGGTGCGTGATGGTCTCCCTGGAATCTGGTAGTTTCAATATCCAACTCAGATTTCATGGTTGTGAGCCTTAAAAGGAATGACCATGACCAACTAACTGACAATGGGTAAGTGAGACTCTAGCAGTCAACATAGTCCCTACAGACATAATGTACTAAAACCCAGTGTTGTGTACCAGAGAGTCACATAAACTCCTTTTGCCCAAATTCCTCTGCCCGTATTAAATACATCAGGGACATAAGGTTCTGGTCATCTTAGGTGACTGCTGTTGTGCACTCCATTGTCCAGTGCTGAGACCCAACTCCAATGCTCCTTCATACTTGCTGTTTGAGGTCGCCAGGATCCAAGATGCACATGGGTTTAGGCTGACCTGTGCTTGATGGTGACTTGCAGGACAGCTGCAAATGAAATCATGTGATGAAGTGCTTATTGGGCCAGAAGGTGGAGGCAGAATTCACAGAATTAGTGAACAGCAGCAAAGATTCATAGCACTTGGACTTGAAGATGTATCAGCATGGATTTAGCATGGAGTGATGCAATCCAGCAGCTGATGGACTTGAAGGCAAATCCACTGTTGTTACAGCTGGAATAACACAATGAGGCTCCCCTAGACTTGCAGGTAAGTCAGAAGCTGCTTGATGTGGAGCAATGTGGTCAATCTTCCCATCACTTGGAGGTGAATTGATGATTACTGCAGATGGAGTGATACGGCGGTGCTTCAGAGGACGAGGACACACAGTTACAGAAGAATCCTTTAGAGGTGAGGTAGCTGGAACATGCTCAGCCTTCCCTGTAATCTCTGCAGCAGTGGTTTTGGCTTTCGCCAATAGAACCTCTGGAAGATAGCTTGCAATATGAGGAGGTATTTCTGAGGACAAATACACATGGCAAGCACTCAGGAAACCAGCCCAACACCTGCAAACACCTAATTGCCAACCTATGTCTGAAGTAAATAATTCCAAAAATTATTGAACACTAATCAAACAGCCATTTGAGGTAGGGATATTAAACTGGACTCGCACACTAGAACATGGAACACCATAGCTATGAGGCCTGTTGCTGATGAGAGAGAGAGAGAGAGAACTTTGAGAATGTGACCTTGGCCCTATTAACCCTGCACCTAATTTGGACAGATTTTCTGCTTGCCAGAACCCACTGGCCACAGATGCATCCAGTTTGGACAGAGCATAAGTAGTTTTGAGTAAGAGAAATCAAGTAGTGGGGAAGAACACAAAAAGGGTGGTCACCACTATCATCTGAGGCTCACTCCAGTAGCTGCAGAGTGGGACCAAGCTCACTACAAATGGTTTGTGTCAAGTTTCTAGCTTTCATCTATATGCAGCTCACACAAGCATTGACTTGTCTGTGTATAGCCAAAAATCAAACCCCAGCAATGTTCAGGTTTTGGATTTAGGATAGACATGTGAAAGGACTTGATACACTTGAAATGGGCTCCCCCTTTGGATTCACAGGGAACTATCCTCTCTATCTGACATCAAGAATTGCAGAAACCTGAATTTGGAAGGGAAATGGGCTTCATCAGGAACAGGTAGAAAACTTTCCAGATCCAAGGAAGACCTAGACTACACACAACTGAGAGTGGCAAAAGCCCACAGGGGAGTGGGGAAAGTTGATTAGAATTGTACCACTGCAAGGCATCTGCACTCCCAGCTCAGCATCTGTGAAAGAAAATAAACTGCAGTAACCATCTTGTGACGAAACTGCAACATACTGACCATCTGCTGACCTGTCAAATGACCACAATACATGAGTACAGCTGTCTCACAACAAATTACGCACAAAAGTCTCTCACAACAGTTGGCCACTCAAAATCATCCTAAAAATACAGGAATGCATATGTCTACTGCAATATAACTCCACAACCCTGAAGGAGGGACAGAGAGGAGAAATTGACGCACCATGCAATATCAGTGATTGCAGCATAATGGAGACCTGCAACAACCACAATTGGGCTGCTGTTCTGTGTATCATATATGAACAGAGAATCGAGTGTTGCCACTGCAAACACCAACCTATACGGTAGACTGAAGCTTGTGTTATCTGTTTGTGAAGCAGAATAAACTATTAGCCTTCCAATGCAAAATTGAACTGTGATCTGCTGCTGATTTAGTTTGCACCCTTGAAACCCATCAATGCACAACTTCATCAAAATGTAGGTGCCTATGTACACCTACACCAGAAGCAAAGATGGCCTCTGCACAGAAAAATAGAGACATCTGTACCCTGAAAGCACCACTGAAAAAGAGTTGGTTCCTATTTATCACTGCAAATGACAGCTTGATGAAGCAAATAGTTACCGTGATTAGACTGCTGTTCTTCTGGCGCGGTTGAGTGAAGAGTGAAGACAAGTGGACAGAAGCGCACAGCTACCACAGGCTTACTTGGACCTGGCAGGTGAAGAGCTGGTCTGCATTATTTTCAAGGCACGGTTAGAAAGCTTTTTTAGGTTAATACCCCACATTGAAGTCTTAATTCAGGTTGGCACTTGACTTACTAGAGCTAAGTATTCAAACTGCCAGACCTAATGGGAAGTCAATTGATGGTAACAGAATAACTAAAACCCACTCCTCTGAGATGATTGTAGCTTCAAGGAAGTTAAGGTGGATGATGTACCGTGATAGGTCGTCTCGAGATATTAAGTATGACATGTTGCAGGGTGCAGCTTCAAGAAATGGCTTGTGGATACCTGGCAACAATTTTCACCACAGCCTTCTCAATCACAGAACAGATACGACTATTGAGGGAATATGGACCATGTTGAAGGAAATCACCTTGAAACAGGCATTCCTTTATCTACTGCAAATACACTATTCTTGAACAAGACATATTGGAAAAACATTTTGCTTCAAAGAATTAATTTCCATGGATGCAATGGCGGATAAGACAAAATGTAGCAGCATCCAAAACCTCAATGTGACTGCATGGTAATCATACCTGAAGGAACAACCAAGAAAGAAGCATCAGGAGACCATGCAAGCCGCCGGAAAAAGGATGGCAAGGTCTCATCATGGAATAGGTGGTGCTTTGATGGCCCAGCCTGCTTCAGTCAAACAGAGGATTAGGTTCCCAATGGTCAAGTGGCAAGTCCACTTTGAGATAAAATCAAGGACAAGGAGGGAGTGCTGGTTAGGCTCACCTTCACAATAGAACCATTCAGATCTGTCTTGTCATTTTGCTTTAAGGGGGCAATATCCGTTTTTGCAAGGACCTGCTGGCATACGTAGAAACCTTTGTCTGTTCCCTTGCTAGTGGGTATCATTTGGGATGAATAGATGCGGCAAGTTCGATCAGCACTAAGAGACACCACAAACTGTCCTGCTGGATCCCATGCCACTCCTTGGACATAGTGAAGATGCTCATTCAGTACTTGCCATGCTTGACCTGCAGAGAGGCAAACATCCCTTCATAACTCAGCAAAACTCATTAAACCCAGTCTTCATAGCGATTAGCTCCAGCACATATGAATAGGTTGAGGAAACAAAAGAAATACCTGTGGAAACTTTCCAGATTATACAGTGATTGTCCACAGAGCCTGACATCAAGGATGCACTGTCTGGAGACCATGCCAAATCCAAAACATCTCTCTGATGCATCCTGCACATGGAAAATCATAGTGAAGGTTCCCTGAGTTCCTGCCTCATGTTTCCTCCTGTCATCAACTTCAGAAGGGCTAGACATGAGGCCCAACTTCCATAGCAGTTCAATCCTCTGCAACATGCTTTCAGCTTTGCTACCCATGACAAGATGCCGCATGAAAGAGCCAGAAAGAAAATTCAGGACACTCACACTAATGCTCGGAAAACTTTCCAGCTTGTCTGATTGTCAGCATTATCAACTTGCCTCCATATCAAAATCTCACCACCTGCATAATTGAAGGGGCAGAAGGTGAGGGAAATCAATTGGGCCTCTCAATCTTCATCATCCTCTTCAAATAAGGCAATCAAGCCACCCAGCATCCCACAGAAGCAGCTTTTCAGAGGAAAATGAGCCCCCATATGTATAACCTAAAATTCCTGAAACGAGATTTGCAATTAGCAAGGTAGCATACCATCACCGCCTGATGCAAGAAGTTGACCTGCAACAGAAAACAAGATAGGATGAGTGTGATATGAGCTTCTCTCACAATAACCTTTCTCAGATGAAGCCTCTTTTCAATTGCAAGGATAAGCCAGTGTGCCATGGATAATTAGGGTAAGCCAAAAAACACAAACCTGATGGTGCAAAGCGCAGTACATTGACTGCTTTGGAGTGATATGAGAGTTCTGCTTCAAATTTCACAGTTGGCGCTGCTGCAGCATTCTCCTTTCGTTGTACAGACCACAACTGCAAACCCCAGCAGAATAATAAGCCAAAATACTACTACTACTCTCTTCCCATCCGGATGTCTATATCTACGACCTTTCCGACTCTATCATCATCATCATCATCTTACTGCCTAGTGTCCGATTTCCACAAGGCAAAAGAGTCGGGAAAATGAAACAGAAAACTGAAGAAACCTTGATGTCGTGGTCTGCACCAGCAGTGGCAAGCAATCCCGAGGTACTGTGAAAATCAAGTGACAGCACTGGCTGAGAACCGTGCCAAGCGATCTGCACCGTCCCGCCCTTCATGTTACCTCCACCACGACCGCTCGTTCCCCTTCCCGCAGCACACTACTTTCTTCTAATCTTCCTCCGCTTGTCTTTCTGTTTCCTTTTCTCAAACAGAAATTTTTTTAAAAAACAAAACTTTTTTTTTCCTTGCACAATCACGAAACCTTGTTCACAATGTCTCTCTTGCTGCCACATTCAACCGCTCCTTCTGGAGCTTATTATTGTTCTTCTTCCGCTGTCCACCAAATTCTCAAGCTCCATTGCCTCTATCCTATAACTACTTCCCGCTGCCAAAGCTTGACGAAACCCTAATTATTTTTTGAATATGTAGAACCAACTTCATCCTCTAGATCAGCAGCAATTTCTCGCAACAAAATGCGAAGGAAAAGGCGTCGTGCATTGCGGCTTGCGGATCGACCTCGTCTTCGGCAGCGACAGATTTCTTGGGCAAAGAACGAGGAGCTCAAACGGGAGCTCGAAGCTTGCGGGCATCCGTCGAACGACCGGGTGGAGTACACGACCCGAAGAAGACACGGGTATTTGAAAGCGCGGGAAAACTTGCTGTGAATTGGGCCAGTGCCCGAGTCTCCCGCCTGCGCTTGGCAATATATTTCCAGTGTTTTTTTTAATTGCCAAATAAATGATGTAACATTTTACTCCACAAGAAATGCAACTAAAAAGGGCGACATAAGGAGTGTTTTTTCTTTTTTTTCCTTGGCCATATTTCGCCATTTTTCAACAAAGAAATTGGGGATTTATTTTTATTTTTTGGGTTTTTCTAGTGTAATTTCGACTAATTTTTCTCTTTTTTTTGGGATTAAATTTCGCCAGATTTTCTATACCCAAAAAATGAAAACACGGCTTCCCTTGGGTAGTCCTGCCCCTCCAAAAAAAAAAGATTAAAGTGCTTTCCTCAAGTACTTGGATCAAACCTATTTGGAACAAATGTCATAAAAAATAAAACAAAAGATAACCTTAGCACCGTTTTTTCTTTTCAATTTTGTGATGTAAATCATTTGGCAAATTTTCCCCAAAAAAACACTAAATTTGTCAAATTTACAATGGAAAAACAAAATTTCCAAAATTTTCCCAATTTTTGGTTGAAATTTTGACCCAAAAAAAGGTTTACAAAAATCATTGGAGTTAAGTCCTTGCTTCAATTACAAATAAATGTGATGTTCAACCATGGTATTTTTTTAATCAATTTTGTGGTATTTGGCAAAAAATTTATTAAAGAAAAAAAAATCAATTTTTCATGAAAAAAATCAAGGGGGCACTTCACTACATTATGGAAAATACTTTGCAAAATATGTCACCTAAATAAATATTTTTCCCATGATAATAATGTGTTTTTAAAATGGTGATTTAAATCAAACAAATTTGCACTCAAAATTGTGGGTGGATACTACATGTTGGATGCATAATGTCATTTTGAGTATGAAACCTCTTCTCAATTTACAAGGGTCCAAGCAAAAGTAGTCTTCAACAATGCAAAAAATAAAATAAAATGCAAACAAAACTTGAATATATGTGAAACCTTTTGAAACTATAATTTAAAATTATATATATATCAAATACAACATGGGCATGCTTTTAAGGAGCTATGGTGTCTCAACCTTTTTATAATGTATTTTTCCATCTACCTTGCAAAAATTCCACGTAGTGCACTTGGACATGGTTTACCAAGCTTCAAAAAACGAATGGTAGTTTACATACATATTAAAAAATACAATTTAAAACCCTATTCCTAACAATGTTGACAACATGTTTTCCAAAAGGTTTCACATTGTTGTGATTTAGAAGTTCAAATTCTATAAAATGTGTATTGAGGTGCATAAATGCCTGAGCATTAGTAACACAACAGTTGATTTGTTCAATTTGGAAATGTCTATTAATAGCAACAATAATAAATTTGCAACAATTTTTTTAAATAATGCTATTACTAAAGTTAAGGATGATCATAGATGCGTCCAAGAAGATTATTTAGTCCCAATTATTCTAGCATTGCTAAAAGGCTAAAAATGAAAAATCTACTTTTGTTCTATTAGGAGTGATAACAAATTGATAGACCACAATTCATCTTCCATGACTATTAACCAATCCATCTAAATTACTAAATTGTGTGCTTTAGTTATTGCACAACATTTGGACACCGTGTATATGTGTCCTAGAAAACAAATCGATTAACAATGCAATGTATTTGTCTTGATATTTGATGATTATTAGCCTAGTGATTTGCAATGCATCATATAAATGATCAATAATACTAAAGAATGTAGAAAAGTCATGGACTTAATACCTAGACATTGAACCACAATACATCCTCTACATGTCACATTCAAAAATGTTCATGGTACCCATAAAATCACATATGAAAATGTTTTGACCCTAGTCTAAATTTACATAACATCTACACACTAAACAATGGCAAATATAGATAAAACATGGAAGAATAGAAATGTTTATATGTCACACAATAATTCCAAATTTGCTCTTGTAATGGCACTTGTCATCTGGTCATCAAACATTGTAAACCTTAACCACCAAACTTTTGTATTGCGTGAAGATATATTTGTTGGGTGACAATTTACTTGTGAAATAACCTCATGAGAATTGGTACCATAAAAGAAAAACCGAAACATGACTAGTCAAAGGACAAATATTCTTCATTCATAGAAATCCCAAAAATGTGTGTCCTTGAAACTCAAGTTGAGACATCTAGAACAACCTTGCATTCACTAGAGCTTGTGAATAACATTCCAATAATTTTCAACCTTGTTAAGTATTGAATATCAACTTAAGGGCAATTCCACCTCCATAAAATTAGTTGAACTATTGAAAAGTTGAGGAAACAATGATCTTTTGTGTAACAATTGAATCTTATCTATCATATCCATTAGCAAGTCATTTTGACAATCATAATATAATTAACATCACTTATTAAAATTATATGCAAAGACAATAAAACTTCAGAATAGAACCTTGGGTTCCCTTGAAACTAAAGGTGATAGTCAAAATGCATGATGGGATTATGCCAAAGGAAAATAACATAGGAAGAAACTCCAATTCCAAGATGATTTGAATTTTCTCTTGTCTCACATGTTTTTCTTGCATTTACATGTTTACCTAGGGGTTTACTTATGTTATGGGAAACCTAAAAGGACTTAGGGGATTACCTAAAGCCTACCTAAAAGGTTAGCTAAAGTTTTTTCAAGTTAGGGGATACCCAAGGGTTATTTAAGAAGCTACTTAAGGCGAATCTTGGGACTATCTAGGGAGACAACTAAAGGTTTACCTAGGTTACTAAATATTCATGGACTATTTAGCAAACTACCTACCACCTATTTAGGGAATCCAAGGAAAACCCTAAAGACCTACCTAGGCTATGGCATGTCAGAGGGCTACTTAAGGGGCTACATAGAACCTACCTAGGGGGCTACCTAAAGGTTATCAAAAGCCTACATAGAAAGCTACATAAAGCTTGCCTAAAAGGTTACCTAAGGATCACCTAGTGGCTTACTTAGGTCATGGGATATCTAAAAAATACTTAAGGGGCTACGTAGAGCCTACTTGTGGGGCTAGCTATAAATTTATTTGGTTAGGGGTTACCCAAGGTTTAGTCATAATGCAAAAATGATCTACTAGGGGGTTACCTAGGGGTTACCTAGGGCTAACTCATAACCCTTTATTATTTAAAAGTAAACTCCATGTAACATTCTAAGGAGCCTTTATGTAACCCCTTATGTATAGCCCTAAATAGATGGCCCACAACTTAGGTAGGCCGTTAAATGATCCTTACATAGTCCTTAAGTAACTTTCTAAATTACTTAAGTAGCTTCTTTAAATAACTTTTAGGCATCCCCGAACCTATGAAATATTTTATAGTCCCTAGGTATCCTTTAATGTAGTTAAGCCCCTTGGTAACCCTAAATAGGCTTTAAGGTACGCCATATGTAGCCCCCATCTAAGCTTTCGATTGTCCTTATTTTATATAAGTAGGTGGGTAAATAGGTAGGTAGGTAGCCCATAGATTGATAAGTTAATAGGTAACATGTAGGTAAGTACCCCAAAGGTAGGAAGGTATTCCATGGGTAGCTAGGTACCATAGGTAGGTAATTACACAACGGCATAAACATGGTAAAGTATGCCAGTTAGAAACCCTTGTTATTTTTTTGGAAAATATCCATAAAATATATTTTAATGTATTGAATCCATGAATATTATTTAAATCAATGATCAACAATTATAAGTTCTTTGATTTCATTGCATAATGTTGAAGAAACAAATGTTTTAATATACATTTAAATAACTTTTTTTAAATTGCAAGTATAAAAAGTACATGTTACAATTATGTAGAATTGAGTTACTAGTACATGAAAATACAACATCAATTAAAATTATTATACTTTCAAGTTAATGAGACCTAGTGTGGTTGGATATGGTTTTAACTTTTCATTATATAATCATAATCTATCAAAGTTTTAATGTAAAAGTATTTTGAAAATTTTGAAAAACCAAACATAAATTTCATCCATTTTTCTTATATAAAAATTCCTCAAATTTTATGTACCACTTATAATAAATTCAATGAAGCGTTCTATGATTTCAAAATGCAATTGAAATAGATTTTTAAATTTTTTAAAATGTTAAAGTTGAAAAGAGATTTTTTTGAAATTAATTTTTTTTAGGACCATTTTTTGGCATATTTTATCATGTTTAGACCCATAGGTAGGTAGTTAGTTAGGTAGGTAGCCTACGGCTGTGCAAATAGGCCTTAACTTAATTAGCCATCTATCTAGGTAGTCTCTTAATTTATGTAATTTAATCTAACTTAAGTAGATTGTAGTGTAGTAAAAACAAAAACTATAGGGTCCAATCTTGAAATTAATCCTTAGTTTTGAAGAGTGATCCTCCCTGTGATGGGCTTTATGGATAGTCAAAATAGAGGATGATTGAATATATCGAGGACCAAAGTATGGCCCATAGTAATGATACTTTAAAGATAACTTTATTATACCAAAATATAAGTCCAAGACCCATCAACCTCTATTAAAAAGGTGTGGCAATTCCATTCAATGTCCTAAACTACACTAAAAATTGTTAAAGTTCAACAAAAAAATCCACATTCATCTTGTTTGTGTAGAAAAATGTCAATATTGGACCTAACATAATCATTTTCAATATCTCAAACTAGTCAAAAAGCTTGTAAATGACTAATTTGGATCAAAGACTTAATTAAGACCTAAGTAATATTTAACATCCAAACATAATTAACATCAAATATGAAATATTTAGGCCTAACATAATTAATATCAAATATTGGTAAAAAAAAGTTTGAAATGGGATTACAAATTCCAAATTCAAAAATTCAAATACATAACAAATGTAGATACAAATATCTTTTCAAATCAACGTCTAATATTACATTTACATTGTATGACAATTAACCAATGATGGGAAACAATGCAATGCATGTAGAATCTTTAGGTAGTTGAAATTCTATAAACTAAAATTCAATGTGCTTGAAGGTTGTCGTACCAAAAAAGAATTGCAACATGAAAAAGGCAATTTGAAGTTTGAGGCAACCAATGAAATGAAATTAGGTTGACCTTTGAGAAAAATTAAATTGTAAGATTAATGTGGTTTGAAAGTGAACCAATATCCTTGATATCTTTAATAAGAGGCCATGTTCACAATGATGATGGTAGCATTTGGGATATTTATCATGTTGAGAAACAAGTATTTTGGGATGTCATTGTTTTAATGTGGGTGTTGTTTCACCCAAGGCATTGTGTGGTATACAAATATCAATACTTTCCCAATGGAATTTTTTACCATTGTACAAATTGTAGATTTTAGGGAGGCAACCTTCAATATTTCCGGTGGATGTTTTTCAAATTTCTTTTGGAAAATGGTTGTCATTGAATTGCGAATACTAACAGTTTTGTCGATGAAACATTATGTGACAAAATTTGAAACATAAATATATCATAATATTTTTTTTGTACATAAGGTGAATGAAATATGTGTATCAATTACCATGAAAGGGGTGAAAAAAACCATCATAAAATAAATCAAAAAATATTGTAACTATAACCATACATCCTAATTGAATTCATTAATTCATTAAATATGGCTAGTACAATTGTACCATTGTATGTTGATCCACATAATTAGTTGGTCAAACTTTTGATATCTACCACTTGAGTTTGCAAAAATCCAAACATTCACTTCTTTTGAAATCAACCTCTTTTACACCATTGGTGGCTATTGGTTCACTATGGGTCTTGTCCATTGAAGCTTTTCATTTACTTATAAATCAATATTTTAAATAATTAAGTTCTGTAGCTCAAATGGCTAAAATTGAAAGGCAGATTAAAAAATAATTACTTTTAATTATGTGACATATCAAACAATTTACATCCATGATTAACAATAACAAATTGGGGTTCTTCAAAACAAATTTGTTTCTTTTTAAAAGGATTGTAGTGGTTATTAATCCATTTAGTCCTTTGATTTGGTGAGCAAACCATGAACAAAAATTTCTTAATCTATCATATTTCAATCACCAAGTTGTGAACATTGTTGGTTCATAAATCGATACTAAAAGGATTTAATATGATGGGAGTCATCATAAGTTTGAAATGTTATTGGATTGGGATTGAAAACCCAGATGTTAAGTTAGTTCTACTTATGAAGAACTAGTTAGATGATCCTAGATTTGGGTTCATAAGTGAACCAAAATCCATTGATGAATACTTTGATATTGAAGATGGAATGATTTTAGAAAATGAACATTTCATTGCAGATTTCAATTTATTTAGAAAATAATAACATATTGTGGTGTTGAAAGGTGCAAATTTCAAGATAATTGTGCAAAAGCAATTTATCTTGTGAAAAACAACAAAAGAGGTACTTAATTGCAGTTTTTTTTTTTAATGAGTTTTTGTGATTTATTAGTTGTAAGTACCTAATGGGCATAATGCTTCAATTGTGTGTTGTGTCTTTATAATTTGTTGGTTGTAGGTATCCTAATTGTAAGTAATAGCATGTTTCAACGATGCATAAAAA